>Ga0157370_10001703_pt1 | contig 27062 bp, 19 predicted proteins | sample C35metaG_FD_113463 | JGI IMG/M metagenome (GOLD analysis project Ga0157370, IMG submission 113463) | Corn rhizosphere microbial communities from Kellogg Biological Station, Michigan, USA - C3-5 metaG | ecosystem: Host-associated > Plants > Roots > Rhizosphere > Soil | place: USA: Michigan...
ACAAGTCCGCCATAACAATAAGCAACTGCTGCGCCCGCATTCACATCTCCACGAACATGCAATACTTTTCCAAATTCAGGTGATAGAGTGATCAGAATGCCGACCACAAACCAAAGTGGAATTCCAATAACAATACAACGCGCATATTTTAAAAGCCTTTTGCCATTGCGGAACAAAGAGAAAAAATCACCGCGGCGACTATTTTCTTTTTTAGCACTTCCGAACATTCCCGATTCTGCAACACCAATTCTTAACAGCAATAAAGAAAGTCCAAGGCCGCCACCAACAAAAAATGAAGTTCGCCACGTGAAAAGTTCTGCAACAAAAAATCCAACCACTGCCCCACTCACCCCCACTGCCGCAACAACTGTTGTTGCATAACCACGTTTTTCTTTTGGCATAATCTCAGCCACAAGGGTAATTCCCGCGCCCAATTCGCCTGCTAATCCAAACCCCGCAATGAAACGCCAGAGAGAATATCCTTCCACGGAATGAACAAATCCATTGGCAATATTAGCAATGGAATAAAGAAATATTGAACCAAATAAAACGTACAGCCGCCCTTTTTTATCTCCTAATATTCCCCAGAAAATGCCTCCCAAAAGCAACCCGATCATTTGAACATTCAACAAAAAGATTCCATGGTCAGTAAGGGTTTGGCCTGTAAATCCCAAAGCTTTTAAACTCGGAACTCTTACTATACTAAAAAGTAAAAGATCGTAAATATCAACGAAATATCCCATCGCGGCAACAAGCACTGCCGCAGAAATTACAAATCCCTTAGCCGGTGATTCAGCAGATGTTATTCTCATAAACAAAGCTTTTTTACAAATGTATTCCAGCAAACTGAAAAGATATAGCAGGAATTTAAAGGATCAATTTATTTTAGTTTTTTTCTTCTTTCCATCAGCTCATGAAAAGTTGTGAGAATAAAACCATTGTCCTTTAAAAATTTTTTAAAACCGCCATCAAGCATGGCCAGCATATCGGCCTTTCTTTTATTGCCGCTCTCAGATATTTCAGAAAATACTTCAGACGGATCAGTGCAATGCATAATCACCATTGTAACTCCCGGCTTTAGTTGCAGCATCGCTTTCTCATATAAATCTACACGCCACTTAGTTAACTCCGCATCGCTCTTAATATCTGCAGGTGGATTCCAGTCATAACTGCTGTTTACCAAATCATCCAGTAAAGGAAGCCCTGCATCCCAAATCGTTTTCCCTACATTTTGAAAATATTGAAGTTGCTGTTTGGATAAATTCATTTCTTCTCTGATGTAGCTGTCATGTCCCCCGGGAAACATCAGTGGAATTTGTTTTTCAATTCCTAACTGAATGTATTTTTGAAGAAATGGAAAGCTGGCAAACAAAGTTCCCATGTGCGAATCCAAATGTGTAGGATGAAAACCCATTTTTTCAGCTCGGCTTAATTGAGCCCGGATCTCTTTATCCACTTCTTCAGCAGAAGCATGTTTTACTACATCGGTAACATCCGCCCAAAAACTCCCTGTTGAATCTGTCAAACCCGGCACAGCTGCTGCTCCTGCTAATGGTTGCCAGCGGTAATCTTTCCATTCAGAAGTTAGTGTCAGATGCAGACCTGCGTCAACATCTGGATGTGCCTTAATGTACCGGACAATTTGCGGAACCCATGGACAAGGCATCATCACGCTTGTTGAATTAGCCGCTCCTTTTTCAAAAACCTTTTCAATTCCCCTGTCAGAACTTAATGACATACCAGCATCGTCCATATGAAGAATAATTACTCTTGCATTTTTAGGAAATCCTAAACGCTCCGCATAAGTAGTGTCCTGCGATTGAGCAGAAAAGGAAAAAATAATAAGGAGTAAAAATATAACCGGAATTTTCATGAAAATTATTTTCTGAAAATTAATGATTCTTCACGATTGTAAATATTTTTTTCTCATATAAGTAAAAGAAATCATTGCGTGTAGGCATTACCGTTATATTTTTAAAAACTACAAGACCAGGAGAAAATCACCTGAATTTATTGTTCAGTATAAAAAAAATACTTTTATTTGAATCAGAATCTTATTCATCTACTGCCCGAAATGAAATAAATCTGATGAAAATAATAAAAGTGATCAACCTGACCGCTTCATTCCTTCTCGAGATTGCCATGATTATTGCATTCGGTTATTTTGGTTTTCATTATCCTCAGAACATTTTACTCAAATATCTTTTAATGATTGCTTTACCGGTTATAGCAATTGTGCTTTGGGGATATTTTGCTGCCCCAAAATCAAACCACCGTCTTCAACAACCTTACCGGATGGTGTTTGCATCAGGGATTTTCAGTGTTGCAGTTTTCACACTAAATATAACAGGAAAAACCATGCTGGCAGCAGTTTTTGCAATCATGGTAATCCTCAATCAATTACTTTTATTCATTTTCAAACAATAAGATTATAAGGTTTCGTTTAAGCATGATCGTTATCATTGGATGCAAATACGCCTCACAGGCCGTGAGGCGCGAATTTCAAAGGGAATGTAAACCAATTATTTTCTTCCATGATGGGGTTTGCGGTAATTTGCAGATCGATTAAATCCTGGCGATTATTTTGAATTGACATGACTTTATAATTATAACCGAGGTTAATTCTTCGTACTGCATCTGCCCGTTGATTAGAATAGGAACCATTCCTGTCATGATAAGATCTTCGGTTATTTTGATCATAATACCAGCCTCCAGATAAACTACTGATCTTCTTTGTTGTAATTATGATTGCCGCGTTGATTGTTTTGGTGCAAATGAAGCACTAAAGAACCCCATTGAAGAAGGGTAAGGATCCTTCATAAAATGATTTTTAATTTTAAAAAAAATGTTTCATTTATGAGTTATAGATTTAGAGAAGTGGTTTAACAAAGGAATAGTAATAGAGGTTGACTATTTTGGTTCACAAAAACATTTAACTAATGGCATATCATTTGCAAAGGAGAAATAAATATGAAGAAATTTATTACGTTTCTCCTTTTTGCAATCACTATTCTTTTCAGTTGTAACTCAGATAAGAAAAATGAAAAGAAAGAGAAAAAAATCAGCAAGAGAGATTATAGTATCAATAAAGAAAATGCCTATAATGATATTTTTTTGGATAGTACAGATTTGGTAAAATATATTGCGAAGAACGCGCTGCCGGATTCGATTTCCCGGCGAATGATCAGTTTTTACAATACACGTAATTATGAATTTGCATGGTTTTCTTCTGATGGATTATCTGAGCAGGCAATGGGCTTTTCGAGTCTATTGAATTTTACAGGTGATACTTCTGCAAATCAAAAAAAGCTGGAAAAAAAGATGGATGCGCTGATGGCTGATTCAGATTTGCATGTATCCCGAAATAATGAATCATTGCTAAGGACAGAATTACTTTTAACTGAAAGTCTGATTGAATATTCACTCACTAATTTTGAAAAGGGATACGTAAAAAGAAAAGAATTAGAACGTTTCATTCCTTTCAAGAAAAAAGATGCCATTGAACTTGCCGATTCCTTATTGAATCACAAACATAAAGACGATAAATATTATTCAGACATCAATCCATCCTACAAATTACTTTCTGATCAGCTTAGAAAATATGTTGGTATTGCTAAAAGTGGCAGCCGGACAGGTCTTGCAGATATTAGTAAAAGGGATCTCAAAATAAATCATCATTCGCCACAGATTCCGGCATTGAAAAAAATGTTGATATTAACCGGAGATCTTACGCCAACGGACACCTCAGATGTGTATGATCTAAATCTTGAAAATGGAATAAAGAATTTTCAAACAAGATTTGGATTTACTGCAGATGGAAAGATCACTGATAAATTAATTGAGCAATTGAATGTTCCCGCCATTGATCGGGTAAAGCAAATTTTAATAAACATGAATCGCATGAGATGGCTTCCGCAGGAACCTGAGGGAAGATTGATTGAAGTAAATATTCCGGCTTTTATTTTACACGTTTATGAAGGAAGGAATCTTGTTTTTTCAATGCCTGTGGTTGTCGGAAAAGATGGACACAACACAACATTGTTCTCTGATATGATGACAACAATTGTTTTTAGCCCCTATTGGAACGTACCTCCGAGTATTGTGAAAAAAGAGATCGTTCCCGGAATGGATTCTGACCAAAATTACTTAGAGGAACATCAAATGGAAATTACTGGAGAAGAAAATAATTTGCCTGTTGTAAGGCAAAAACCAGGGCCGGAAAATTCGCTTGGAAAAGTAAAATTTTTATTCCCTAATTCTTTCAATATTTATTTACATGATACACCCGCAAAAGGACTCTTTAATAAAGACGTAAGAGCTTACAGTCATGGATGCATCCGGCTTGCTGATGCCGAAAAACTGGCCAATTACCTTCTAAAAAATAATAGCCGCTGGACACCGGAAAAAATAAATGAAGCAATGAACAGCGGAAACGAACAATATGTAAAATTAAAAGATCCTGTTCCGGTCTTCATTACTTATTATACCGCATGGGTGGATGAAAATGGCCGGTTAAATTTCCGCGAAGACATTTATGGACATGACAAAGAAATTGCCGGAAAAATGTTTTTGAAATAGGATCATAAATGGTAAATGGCAATTAGTAAATCTTATATTGCTGCGTCTTAAATTTATTAATTTTAAACCAAAACAATTTAAATTTTCTTTTTCAAAAAAACCGGGTAGTTTACTGATTAACTGATTGAACCTTTTACATAACTCGTCCTTTAAATCTGCTTTTTGACCATTATTTGATTCATCAATGACAACAACAATTATCATCACATTTTGCACCGTTTTATTGGTTGCATATATTTTTGACTTAAGCGCCAAACTTACCAGAATTCCGGCTGTCATTTTGTTGTTGCTCTTAGGCTGGACTGCAAGACAACTCTCCTATTTCTTTCATCTCCAGCTTCCGGATTTTACTTCTATTTTACCCGTGTTAGGAACAGTTGGTCTGATCCTGATCGTCCTGGAAGGATCTCTGGAACTGAAAATGAATAAATCCAAATTTTCACTGATCAGTAAATCTTTTTTTGGTGCATTGATTCCAATGTTGTCCATAGCATTTTTATTGGCATACCTTTTACAATTTTTTGTCGCCTCTTCTTTTAAAGACAATCTCGCAAACGTAATCCCATTGAGTGTTATCAGCAGTTCAATTGCTATATCGAGCGTAAAAAACCTGGCAACAGAGGATAAAGAATTTGTAATTTATGAAAGTAGTTTTTCAGATATCCTGGGCGTTTTATTTTTTAATTTTATTATGCTCAATAAATATGTAAACGCCAGGTCGTTTGGCACATTTGGCTTGCAGATATTAAGCATCACTATTATTTCTCTGATTTCCATTATTCTGCTTTCATTGTTGCTCAGCAAAATTGATCACAATATAAAATTTGTGCCGATCATTTTGCTTGTCATTTTAATTTATACCGTTGCCCATGAATATGATTTACCGGCCCTGATATTTATTTTATTATTCGGAATTTTCTTAGGAAATCTGGATGAGTTAAAACGTTTTCGATGGTTCAGAAAAATTAAGCCTCAACACTTGGACAATGAGATGAAAAAGTTTAAGGAATTAACTATCGAAGCAGCCTTTATGTTGCGCTCATTGTTCTTTTTATTATTCGGATACATGATCGAAACCAAAGAATTGATGAATAGTAAAACCCTTGAGTGGTCATTTGGAATTGTGGCAATCATTTTTATTTTGCGCATTATTCAATTATGGATTTCAAGACTACCATTAATTCCTTTATTATTTATTGCACCCCGTGGCCTTGTTACGATTTTATTATTTCTGTCAATTATTCCTGCAAAACAGATTCCTTTGATCAATAAATCTCTCATTATCCAGGTGATTGGCATCACTTCTCTTATCATGATGATTGGGTTGATCCTGACAAAACGAAACGTGGAAACTCAACAAAAAGAATTGGAACAAAACAATGATAATATTTCACTGCCGGAACAATCCCTGACAAAAGTGAGTAAAAGTTAATAACTGACTTTCGTCTATACAACACCGGTATGTCAAAAATTAAGGAATGTTACAATTCAGAAGTATTTATTGAAAAAAAAATTACAAACTCCGGCTTTATTTAGAGCCTGTAGTCACTGAGCCTGCACCATTATTATTTTTTTCCCACGTATTATACAATGGCGAACTACTCCCGAGCCTGTTAGGATTGTAAGGCGTTTCCGGATTGCTTTGTACAGGTTTCTGAACAGCCACAGGAACCATTGCCTGTGGTTTATTGATTGCGGTCGAATCTACAACAGTAGCAGGTTTTGCTTCAACAATAACAGGAGTTTCAGCTATTTGAACGGGTGGATTTACACCTTTAATATTTGCAGAAGTATCTATTTTAGTTGTTTCATTTTTTGTTTGTGCAACAGGGTTAATTACTGGCCGTGCATTTGCTGTTGGAGCAATTACCGGAGCTGGTTCAGTTTTGGGTTTTGGCGGATAATATTTATCCATCAATGGATGCGTAGATTTTTCTGTATTTTGAGAAAATCCATTTAAAAAAAACAGACAGAATATAAAAAGCATCAACGATATCTTTGTGTGCATATAAAGAGTTTTCTTTAAAGTTATCCAATCTTAATTTATTAAACAGGCGTGGATGAAAATTTAATTAAATTTTTACGATGCCAGATTTACAAAAATTGGTTTAGCCATTCTTTTGCTTTCTTGTCATCAATGAAGCTTTTCATCGGAATTGGAGGTGGCTTCAGTTTAAATAAAATATTGATAATAAACTTTGAAAGCCCCGGTTTTGAAACCATGGCCATGGCAGAATAAATTTCAGGCAATGCTTTCGCTGCAAATTTCCGGGTTTCTTTATCGGGCACCGGTGAATTGCATAAATAGATCAGCAAAGGAATTGGCTTGTCACCACTGATCTCTTTTACAAGTTTCATGTTGCCGGAAATATTTTCAACAGTTCGTTTGGGATTCTTAGAAAGAGAAACCAGGATTCCATCTTCCATCCAATAGTCGGCGATCTCACCATGAAAAATTTGTTTATCCGTTGGAATGTCCATTCAGGTTTAGTTCGGTTATTATAAAAATCAGATTTTTTATCACTCTTTTATTTACCTTCAACTTCTGTTTTCAAATAGGTATAAAAATTAAGATTCCATCTTTATGCAAAATAAAGTTTTTGCTGTTTTGTTTTTTATATTATTGTCACCTTTGTTTCTTTTGGCACAAACCGATTCAGTTCCGACAGTTGATAGTTTATTACAACTTTCTCTCGAACAATTAATGAATATCCAGGTGGTAACCGCTGCCGGTTTTGAACAAACGGCTGCTGAAGCGCCTTCAACCATTACGGTAATTACTGATAAACAAATCCGGGAACGCGGTTATGAGCAATTGGAAGATGCTTTGCGGGATGTTCCCGGAATTGACCTGATTCACATCAACGGTTATGCGCCTACGCTAATTTATTTCAGGGGAATGTATGGCGCCGAAAACCTCCGTGCTTTATTGATGATTGACGGAATAGTTGAAAATAATATTTTAGGAACAAACGATATGGCCGGGCCGGCTTATAGTCTGCATAATGTAAAAAGAATTGAGATTATTTGGGGTCCCGCTTCTGCATTATATGGCGCAAACGCATTTGGCGGCGTTATCAATATCATCACAAAAAAAGGCGCCGATATCGATGGTTTTACTGCTGAACAAGGATTCGGCACTTTCAATACTTCTTTTGAAAAAGTAAGTCTTGGATTGAGAAGATCAAAATATGAATTTTCTGTTGCCGGCACACTTTATAGTTCAGATGGGCCAAAGTTTACAAACAGAGATCCACAATACAGCAGTTCATTTGTCGATAAAGCCAATTCTCTAAATGCTGCTTTAAGCTATTATGCAAAAAGATCGAGAACCACTTTAGGTTTCAGAACGTATAATACGCCCATGGGTTATGGAACTTTCTTTAACAGTGCTACAAGCCTTTTGGGACTTCCTTCCCAGGGTTATCAAAATCGGGGAATAATTGGAATGGTTTCGAGAGACATCCGTGGAGAAAAAGGTGGCGTTGCCAGTTATTTTTTAAAAACCTATTCTTTAGAGAATGAATTCAAACCTAATCACTATTTCAGCCTTCTAAGCCGGGTTGTTTATCGCGAAACGGGAAGTTCGGACGACTCCTATCTCTATCTTACTTTAGATGGAAGAAAATTAATCCGGGCGATATTCACCAGCTTTTCCAACCGCCTTTCCGGTCAATTAAATGCCAATTACACCATTTCTGAAAATCAAATTTTTTCCGCAGGTATTCAATATTACAGTGATAATGTAGAGAAAGGACAAAGAAGAGAAACGCTCAATACAACAACCAATTATGTGATTGATGGGAAAGATACCGTTTATAATCTTAACGCCATTTTTCTGCCACGCTTGTATGATATCCGCACAAATTTTGGTGGTTATCTCCAATATGTCTTAAATACAAAACTTTTTAAGAAAACAAATTTCACTCTTGGAAGCCGTTATGATTACAATAGTTACTTTGGATATGCAATAAGTCCAAGAATTGCCATTGTAAGCCAGCCTAATGACCAGTGGACATTTAAATTACAAGCCGGTAGCGCTTTCCGTGCGCCTACCGAGAATGAGATCATCCAGGCGCCGGCCGATTTTAATTTAAAAATAGAAAAAATAAAAACCTATGAATTAGATGCAATGTATCAACCTACAAAAAAGATCCATTTACAATTAAATTTATTTAGAAATGAGCTTACTGATGTGATCGTTATTGGAAATCTTTCGGGTCTAAGCCCGGATAAAAATCCTGGTGCCGAGACCATTAATGGCCTCGAACTGAGTTCTGATTTTGTGCTTACAAAAAAGATCGAGGGCTTTGCAAATTTCACTTTCCAGGATGCAAAAGGTAAAAATTTTGTTACTCATTCTTCGGGAGAAATCCCGGGGGTTGCTAAGTTTAAAGGAAATGCTGGTCTTACATTTCACCTGGATGACCTGTTTACTTTTAATATCATTGAAAATTGGGTTGGCAAAAGGCGTGTTCCCAAAACCGACCCTTATGGCACCGTTGATGGATATTTATTAACTAATTGCGTTTTAAGCACAAAAGAATTATTTAATAAAGGGATAACCGCGAGTTTGAATGTCCGAAATATATTTAATACAAAATGGCTTGACCCCGGATTCCGAACTGCGGATGGACTGTTATTTTCTACGGTTTTAGAACAGCCCGGAATTAATGGATTGTTTAAAATAGGTATAAAATTGTAAAGTGCTTTTGGATATCTTATTGGAAACATTAAAGTTTTACCGGGCTAATACAATAAAAATGGCGATAAAAAGATTTTTATTCTCCTTATTGTTCTGTTGTTTTGCCACCACAAATATGGCACAAACAGGTGAGCAGGAAGCAAATCTGAAGGCCGCATTTATTTACAATTTTACCAAATACATTGACTGGGGAAATTATAACAACGAAAATTTTGTTATTGGTGTAATGGGCAAAGCGCCTATCGTAGAATCGTTGAAGCAAATTGCAAAAACAAATCTGGTAAACAATCAAAGAATAGAAATCAAAGTTTACAACAGGCCATCAGAAATTGGCAAATGCGATATACTTTTTATTCCCAAAGAAAACCGTTTTTCACTTAAATCAATTTTGGACAGAACAGGAAAGGGCGTTCTTACAATCAGTGAGCAACCAGAATTTGCTAAAGAAGGCACGGCATTCAATTTTGTAATTATAAATGATAAATTAAAATTTGAAGCAAATTTAAAAGCGATTTCGTCAGCAGGTTTAAAAGCAGGATCTCAATTATTAAAACTGGCGATAATCGTTGATTAAAATTTGTATTTCTATGTTTAAATTTCGCGACATATCAATCAGAAATAAGCTCATTTTGATGCAGGTCTTTACCAGCGTGCTCGTGCTTTTTGTGGTATTCGGAGTTTTTATTTATACTGATATTAATTCCTATAAAGTCAGAAAAAAAGACAGTATCGTCAGTCTTGCAAATGTCATCGGCACCAATAGTATTTCCACTCTTCAGTTTCAGGATCAGGAAGCAGCAACTAAAATGTTGGCTGAATTACACAATGTTGCGCCTGAAATCATCCATGCAGGTATTACCGACGCTAATGGGCAGGTTTTTGCGAGTTATTCCAAACCTGGTGAGGAAACATTTAAAATTCCACGTGTTCTAAATGGAAAAGCATATGTTTTTATTAACAATCAGTTATTTGTGAGTAATCCGATCATGAATAACGATCAAATACTCGGTAGGGTTTTCCTGGAAATTGAATTATCGGATTTACAACAAATTAAAGAATACAAATATGAACTGGCGGCTGTTTTACTCTCTTTTGCGATAGTTTTTTCTTTTTTAATTGCCCTTCTTATTCAAAGTTATATTTCGAGGCGTTTATTACAATTGGTAAAAACAATGAAAAAAGTAGGCAAAACCGGAGATTATAACAAAATAATTACAGATGACGGGAAAGATGAAATAGCCACGCTGATCCAGGTTTTTAATAAACTGATGCAGCAGATAAAAGAGAACATTGAGAAAAAAGATCAGTTTATCGGAATTGCTAGCCACGAGTTGAAAACACCACTTACCAGCATCAAAGGTTATGTTGAAATGCTTGATTTGATGCAAACCGAACCGCAAAAAAAACAATTTATTCAAAAAGCATTATCGAATGTAAATAAACTGGAAAGATTGGTAAAAGACTTGTTGGATGTTTCTAAAATTCAAAGTGGACAGTTGCAACTGGAGATGCAGGAATTCAATATTGATTCGCTTTTGAATGAAACGATCGAGTCAGTTGAAATGGTTTCTCCAACCCACAAGATAATTAGAACAAATGACTGCGACAATCAATTGATAATAGGCGACCGGCAAAGGATTGAGCAGGTTTTGCTGAACCTTTTATCAAATGCAATCAAATATTCTCCCGGTGAAAACCTGATTGAAGTGGAATGTGAAAAGACAGAAAAAGAGTTAATTATTAAGATCAGGGATTTTGGAATTGGAATTGCTAAAGAAGAACAATTGAACATTTTTGAAAGGTTTTATCGAACCAAAGATCTTTCCATGCATATTTCAGGATTTGGGTTGGGATTATATATCTGCAGGGATATTATCAGAAGACATTATGGAAAAATCTGGGTCGAATCAACAGGAAAAGGCTCCGTCTTTCATTTTTCTTTGCCGATAAAACATTCCCTGCAAACACAACAAACTGTAGTATAAAACGTTTGCTATAAAACAATAACACAATAAAAATGAATAAAATTTTGGTGGTGGATGATGATCAGGACATTTTAATGTTAGTGCAAGTGATGTTGAGTATGAACAATTTTAATGTCGAAGCCGTCTCAAGATGGGAAGAAATTGACAATGCGATGAAGGTATTTAAGCCTGACCTCGTTTTGCTTGATGTATCTCTTGGGGGAGCTGATGGCCGTGATATTTGTAAAAAAATGCGCCTGGAAAAAAACACTGAAGACATTCCTGTTATTCTTTTTTCTGCCAATGCGGAAATGGGAAATTCTATTCACGATTGCAAAGCGCAGGCTTTTATTCCAAAACCTTTTGAACTATCTAACCTGCTGCAAACAATAAGAACTTACGTCAATTAAAAAATGGTAGATTCATAACACAACACCTGTGCATAAGCGAAAAATCAACCCACTGTTTTATTAAAATCCATAATAAAAGTTGTTCCATTGTTGAGGGTACTTTCTACCTGCAAGGTTGCTTTATGAGACTGAAAAATTCCATAAGCCGCTGACAAGCCAAGCCCGATCCCGTTCTTTTTCATAGTGAAAAATGGTTCAAAAATTCTACTTAAATGTTCCTGCGAAATTCCTTTGCCATTATCTTTAATAGCCACCCTGTATGTATTCGGCGCTTCATTAACCGAAACTAATAATTCTCCTTTTTCAGTTTCCATTGATTCAATTGCGTTGATCAAAATATTGGAAAATGCAATTTGCAATTTTGATTTATCAGCCAGTATATATAACGGAGAAGGCAGAAACGATTTTTTCAAATTTATTTGTTGAAGTTTAATGCGATCACTGGCAATTAATAAACTTTCATCAAGCATTTCCTGTAAAGAATGCTTTTCAAAAACCAGGTCCAGGGTTTTGGTAGCCTGAAGAAGCTCCGTGATCATTTGATTGATACGAACGCTGTTTCTTTGAATGATACCAATCATTGCTTTTTGAGTATCTTCTGATTCAAAGATCAATTCCAGATTATCTGCAGAAAGCTGAATATTATTTAAAGGATTTCTAATCTCATGTGCCAGAATGCGCACCAGCCTTTCATTTGCCGCAAGTTTTGCTGATTGCAAATTAATCTGTTCCGCTCTTTTGATGTTAGTGATATCATGTATAATTCCATGAAAAAGCTGGTCGCCGATTGATTTTGTTTCCTGCAGTACGGACAGAATACAAATTCTTTTTTCCCTTAACTTGTCTTGAATTTCTATTTCAAGATCGCTGATATTTTTATTTTTTTGTAAAGCAGACTTTATTTTTTTCTTTACTGGTGCATCCTTGATAAAGTGATAAAAGGTACGTTTTTTTGCTATACAATTACTTCCAAAAAGGTTGGATGCAGATTCATTTATTTCTTTCAGTAACAAATCTTTATCAGCAATAAATAAGGCATCTTTTGAGTTTGCAAAAAGATTGCGGTACTTATTTTCGCTTTCTTTTATAGCTTTTAAGGATTCGGCCCTGTCAAGAGAATAACGGATGCAACGTTCCAGTTTTTCAGCATTCAGTTCTGATTTGATCACATAATCCGTGGCGCCATTTTTCATGGCTTCAATGTCAATGGCTTTATTCCCTTTTCCCGTCAGAAAAATAATTGGTTTATCAGTTTGAAGGTGCATAGCGTCTTTGAGTAAATCAATTCCCGTATGGTTTCCAAGGCGGTAATCAACAAAATAAATGTCATGAGCGCCGGATGAAATTTCTTTAACAGCAGACGAATAATTATTACACCATTCAGTAATAAACTTTGTTCCGTCTATTTCATTCAAATACCCCGAAATAATAAAATAATCATCTTCATCATCCTCAATGATCAAAATTTTAATTTGTCTTTGCGTCAACATAGATTATTGAATTTGGGGTATTATTATTACAAAAAAGGAACCGGAATCCTCAGCTGCATTTGCGTATAACACTCCGTTATGCATTTTGATTATTTTTTTAGAAATTGCCAAACCTAATCCCTCGCCCGGAAATTCGGATTTGCCATTTAATCTGATAAAAGGCTGAAAAATCTTACCGGCGTTTTCTCCTTTAAAACCAATTCCGTTATCAGTGATCTTAATTTCATAAAAAACCTTACCGGCGTCAAAATTAAATTTTATTTTTTCATCCTCACTCAGCAATTGTGACTGAATTGTAATTTTTGGAGTTTGGGACTCCGGCTGAAATTTCAGGGAATTATTGATCAAATTTTTAAAAACTTCTTTTAATTGGAAGGCATTCCCTTCTACAACAGGTAATTCAGCAATGGTTATTTCCGCCTTTTTTTCTTCAATCACTGCCGCGTCATTTTCAATGATTTGCTGAATCAGCAAATTCAAATCCACTTTCTCAAAATTTTCAGGCTCAATTTCTGCAAGCTTTGATAATCCATTGATCATTGATTGCATGCATGCAATATTTTTTTCAATTCTTTCAAGATACAATAAGCTTTCATCAGATAATTGCTGTGACTTCTCTTTCAAACGCTCCGAGAATGTTGTGATTTTTCTGAGTGGCGCTTTCAATTCGTGAGCTGCGATATAAATAAATTCTTCTTTTTCTTTCATGCAGGAGGTTAAATCTGTACTGCTTTTTTCCAATTTCATTTCTAACTCACGGATCGTTTGCTGCTTTGCCGGTTTTTTTGTGTTCATTTTACTATATTTGCGGTCTTCATTTATCCTTTGAATATATTAGTAAATGATAAAAGTAAAGATTTTAATTGTTGATGACGAAGAAGATTTTTGTTTGATTATGAAAACCTATTTTGTAAAAAAAGGCTACGATGTTCTGCTCGCTTTTAATTTGAATGAAGGTTTGAAATTGTTAGAAGAAAAAAATCCGGATATTTTGTTTCTTGATAATAACTTACCGGATGGAGAAGGCTGGTTGCAAACTGAATCAATTTTACAAAATGACCCTTCTTTAAAAATAAATCTTATCAGCGCATATAAAGAAAAAACAAATGAGTTTGATTCAATTCCAAATGTAAATATTTGGGAAAAGCCAATTTCTATTCGCAAACTGGAAGCTGAATTTGGCCGCACCTCCTGATTTTCTGTTGCAAAAAAATTTCCAGTCTTTCATCAAAGCGCACAATAAGAGAGCATGTGTCTTAACATGTTTTCCAGGTCTTTGATCCTTGAAGGTTTTACGAGATAATCGCATGCCCCCAGTTCTAAACAGCGATTTTTATATGCCGGTGCGTTTGAAGTGCTCCAGATCATTTTTGGAATGCTCTTCACTCGTTCATTTTCTTGTAGACATTCAAGAATTTCTGCACCATTCAAATCAGGCATATTGTAATCTAAGATGATCAGACACGGAAGTTTATCCTCTTCTACCACTTCTAAATAATTGACTAATTTTTCCCCGCTGTTGATAAATTCAAGTTGGATCGATAGATCAATTGATTCAAAAATTTCTTCCAAAATTTCCTTATCATCAATATCATCTTCACCAATTAGCATAAATTTATTGGCGGTCTTAACGTTTTCTGTCATGAGGGTTTGCAATTACATTATAAATATAAATACGTCTGGATTAAATCTGTAACATTTTTTCAATTCTTCTCAAAGCAATATCTTTTTTTGTCTATCCTTTTTAAAACAATGATAGTATATTTGATAAGCTATTATTTCTTAAAACTTTACTATGAAGAAATCAACAAACGGCTTTTCAACAGCTGATACAAGCCCTGTTTTTCCTGATTCAAAATCGTCCCTGGCAAATGCTTTAAAAGAAACAAGTCACAAGAGAAAACTAAAAAACAACGGAACAAACAACAGTACGATAGATGAAAAAATCAGGCCAAACATAAATGGCAGCAATACGGATGATTCTTATGCTCCTGATGATGTATTGAAAATTAACGACTTGTTGCAGGTTTTGAACCAGGTTAGAAATGGAAATTTTAGTGTAAGGATGCCTGTCAATGGAATTGGAATAAATGGAAAAGTATGCGATACTTTAAATGAGATTATTTCTCTAAATGATATCCTTGTTCAGGAACTCAATCATGCAAGGAATAATATCGGAATCCAGGGACGTTTAAACCACCGCGTTGAACTGCCAAGATCAGCCCGTGGTTCATGGAACGATGCTGTCGATTCCATCAATAGTTTGATCTCTGATCTCGTTCACCCCACTATTGAAATTGCGCATGTAATTGGTTCTGTTGCAAAAGGAAACTTGTCACAGGAAATGCCATTGAAACTGGGCGATCGTGTGCTGCAGGGAGAGTTTGGAAGAATTGCAAAAGAGGTCAATGATATGGTCAAACAGCTGAATCTCTTTTCGATGGAAGTAACGCGTGTGGCCCGTGAAGTAGGATCGGAAGGAATTCTTGGAGGACAGGCAAAAGTAAAAGGTGTTGCCGGAGTCTGGAAAGATCTGACAGATTCTGTAAACCAGATGGCGGGAAACCTGACAAGCCAGATGCGCAACATTGCCGAAGTAACCACAGCAGTTGCGAAAGGTGATCTGTCCAAAAAAATTACCGTAGATGTGCAGGGGGAAATTCTTGAATTAAAAAATACGATCAACACAATGGTTGATCAGTTGAACTCATTTTCTTCAGAAGTAACGCGTGTGGCATTGGAAGTAGGAACGGAAGGGAAATTGGGTGGCCAGGCGGAAGTAAAAGGTGTTGCAGGAACATGGAAAGATTTGACAGATTCTGTAAACCAAATGGCATCAAATCTTACAGGGCAGGTAAGAAATATTGCTGAAGTAACCACTGCGGTCGCTCGAGGCGATCTTTCCAGAAAAATAACGGTAGATGTAAAAGGAGAAATTCTCGAATTAAAAAATACGATCAACACGATGGTGGATCAGTTGAATTCATTTTCCGTCGAAGTGACACGTGTGGCAAAAGAAGTAGGTTCTGAGGGAAAACTCGGCGGCCAGGCAACGGTAAAAGGTGTCGGGGGTGTTTGGAAAGATTTGACAGAGTCTGTAAATCAAATGGGATCGAACCTGACAGCGCAGGTAAGAAATATCGCTGACGTAACAACGGCGGTTGCAAACGGTGACCTTTCTAAAAAAATTACAGTTGATGTTCAGGGAGAAATTTTGGAATTAAAAAATACCATCAATACAATGGTGGATCAACTGAACTCTTTTGCATCAGAGGTAACAAGGGTTGCCCTGGAAGTAGGTACGGAAGGAAAGTTGGGGGGCCAGGCAAAAGTTCAGGGTGTTGGCGGAACATGGAAAGATTTGACAGATTCTGTAAACCAAATGGCATCCAATCTTACCGCCCAGGTAAGAAATATTGCTGAGGTAACAACGGCCGTGGCAAATGGTGATTTATCCAAAAAAATTACCGTGGATGTATCAGGAGAAATTTTCGAATTGAAAAAAACCATTAATACGATGGTGGATCAGTTGAATTCTTTTGCATCAGAAGTAACCCGTGTGGCTTTGGAAGTTGGTACTGAAGGAAAGCTTGGTGGACAGGCAAAAGTGCGGGGCGTTGGGGGAACCTGGAAAGATCTTACTGAATCGGTAAACCAAATGGGATCCAATCTTACGGCCCAGGTTCGTAACATCGCTGAGGTGACAACGGCCGTGGCAAAAGGTGATCTTTCAAGAAAAATTACGGTAAATGTAAAAGGAGAAATCCTTGAGTTAAAAAATACCATCAATACGATGGTGGATCAGTTGAATTCATTTGGATCTGAAGTGTTTCGTGTGGCAAGAGAAGTGGGTTCGGAAGGAAAGCTCGGCGGACAAGCGGATGTACCGGGTGTGGAAGGCCTTTGGAAATACCTTACAGATTCCGTAAATAAAATGGCCTCCAATCTTACATCACAGGTAAGAAATATTGCGGAGGTAACAACAGCCGTTGCCAACGGCGATCTTTCCAGAAAGATCCAGGTGGATGTAAAAGGAGAAATACTTGAATTAAAAAATACGATCAACACCATGGTGGAACAGCTTCGTGCATTTGCTTCTGAAGTGACACGTGTTGCAAAAGAAGTTGGTACAGAAGGAAAATTGGGCGGACAGGCCAATGTACCTGGTGTTGCCGGAACATGGAAAGATCTGACAGATTCTGTAAACCAGATGGCAGGAAATCTGACAGCTCAGGTAAGAAATATTGCTGATGTTGCCATCGCGGTTGCCAATGGAGATATGTCCAGAAAAATTACAGTGGATGTTCATGGGGAAATTTTGCAATTGAAGGAAACGTTGAACACCATGGTGGATCAGCTTCGCGCATTTGCTTCAGAAGTAACGCGTGTGGCCAGAGAAGTTGGTACAGATGGTAAATTGGGCGGGCAGGCATTTGTACCCGGCGTTGCAGGAACATGGAAAGATCTTACAGACTCTGTAAACCAGATGACAGGAAACCTTACATCACAGGTTAGAAATATTGCCGAAGTTACCAAAGCGGTTGCTTCAGGTGACCTGTCCAAAAAAGTAACTATTGATGTAAAAGGAGAAATTTTAGATCTGAAAAACACCATCAATACAATGGTGGATCAGCTAAACTCCTTTGCTTATGAAGTAACTCGTGTGGCACGCGAAGTAGGAACAGAAGGCAAGCTCGGTGGGCAATCTGAAGTAAAAGGAGTTGCCGGAACATGGAAAGATCTGACAGATTCTGTAAATATGATGGCATCGAATCTGACCAACCAGGTTCGCGGAATTGCAAAAGTGGTAACGGCGGTAGCAACAGGAAATCTAAAACAAAAATTATCAATCGTTTCACAGGGGGAAGTAGCGCAATTAACCGACACGATCAATGAAATGATTGATACGCTTGCGGTATTCGCCGACCAGGTTACGACCGTTGCCCGTGAAGTTGGAGTCGAAGGAAGATTGGGAGGACAGGCAAGTGTGCCTGGCGCATCTGGAATCTGGAAAAATCTTACAGAGAATGTGAACCAGCTTGCCGAAAATCTAACCACACAAGTTCGTGCTATTTCTGATGTAGCTTCTTCAGTTACAAAAGGTGATCTTACACAAATGATTAGCGTTGAGGCAAAAGGAGAAGTGGAAGAATTAAAAGATACGATTAACCAGATGATCGTGAATCTCAAAAAGACAACATTAAGAAATCAGGAACAAGATTGGTTGAAATCAAACCTTGCGAAATTTACCCAAATGTTGCAGGGACAAAAGGATCTCAATACTGTTACTCAACGGATTTTGTCTGAATTAGCGCAGGTAGTAAACGCCCAAAAAGGCTTGTTTTATATTTTAAAACAACATGAAAATCCAAAGAATCAAACTCTGAAATTGTTTGCCTCCTATGCGCATGGTGACAGTGTAAAAATGACGCAGGAATTCGCTTTAGGTGAGGGTTTGGTTGGTCAATGTGCGATGAACAAAGAAAGAATTCTTTTGACCCATGTTCCAAAAGATTATATCAAAATAAGTTCTGGTTTAGGAAAAGCAAATCCTGTCAACCTGATCATTCTTCCCGTATTATTTGAAAAAGAAATCAAAGCAGTTATAGAACTTGCTTCTTTTGAAACTTTTAGCGAGACGCATCTTGACTTTTTAAGCCAATTGACAGAAAGTATCGGAATCGTTTTAAATACTATTGAAGCAAATTCAAGAACCGAAGATTTATTGGAACAATCTCAATCACTGGCTGATGAATTAAGAAGAACGAATGAAGAGTTGCAGGATAAGGCGCAATTGATGGTGAAGCAAAAAGAAGAAGTAGAAGGAAAAAATAAAGAAGTGGAAGAAGCCAGAAGATCTTTGGAAGAAAAAGCGGAACAGCTACAAATCACTTCAAAATACAAATCTGAGTTTCTTGCAAACATGTCGCATGAATTGCGTACGCCATTGAATTCACTTTTGATTTTAGCACAGCAATTATATGAAAATCATGAAGGAAACCTGAATGAAAAACAGGTTCGCTATGCAAAAACAATTCATAGTTGCGGGGATGACCTGATCCAACTGATCAATGACATTCTTGATATTTCCAAGATTGAATCGGGGTATATTTCTACTGATTTTGTAAACCTTAAATTCAGCGCTATTACGGCTTTCGTTGAAACAACTTTCAAACATGTTTCTGAAAATAAAAACCTACGCTTCAATATTGAAATGGATGAAAACCTTCCGGCAAGTTTAGAAACAGATGCGCAAAGGCTGAACCAGATCTTGAAAAACCTGCTTTCCAATTCATTTAAATTTACAGAAAAAGGAGAAGTGAAATTAACCATCTATGAAGCACATCATAATTGGAAACAGAGTCATCCGGCTTTAGAAAAAGCAAAACGTGTTGTTGCATTTGAGATTAAAGACACCGGAATTGGAATTTCAAAAGACAAGCAAAATATTATTTTTGAAGCATTCCAACAGGCTGAAGGTTCGACCAGCCGTAAATATGGCGGAACCGGTTTGGGCTTATCAATCAGTCGCGGACTTGCAGATTTGCTTGGTGGTTCGATCGATCTTGAAAGCGAAAGCGGCAAGGGAAGCATTTTTACTTTATTCCTGCCAATAGATTACAATCCGGCAACAACTAAAACCGAAAAATATGCACTTAAAGAAAATGAATATAAAATTTCGTATTTGAATGAAAACGAAAATCTTAAGGATAATAAAAAACAAATCCCGGCAACCAAAATTACAGAAGCCAATGAAATTATCAATGAGGTCGGTGATGACAGAACAAATATTGTTGCCGGAGAAAAAGTGGTTTTGATTATTGAAGACGACATTCGCTTTGGAAAGATCATGATGGAAAAAGCGCATGAGAAAGGTTTGAAAGTCGTGATCGCCACTAACTTTGGAGATGTCTTTGATCTTGCAAATAAATATCCGCCTACAGCGATTACCCTTGATGTAAAATTACCTCATGCAAGCGGATGGCGAATTTTGGATCTTTTTAAAAATGACATTACTTTCAGACACATTCCGATCCACCTCATCAGCGGTGAAGAGAATCATTTGCTGGCAATTCACAGGGGGGCAAAAAGCTTTCACTTAAAACCTTTAAAAGCAGAAGCGCTCAATGTGCTGTTTTCAGAAATTGTAAAATTCAGTGAGAAAAAAACGAAACAATTATTGATTGTGGAAGATAACGAATTGGATGCATCACAAATTGCAAAGATCATTCAAAACGGAGATCTGATCAATATTAAAATTGCCAGCTCGGGTAAACAGGCCCTGAAATTAATCAGGGACAATATCTATGATTGCATCATTGTTGATTACATGTTGCCGGATATCAGCGGCCAGGAATTATTGAATGAGATCAGTCCCATTGTTAAAAAAGAAATGACACCAGTTTTAATTTATTCGGCAAAAGATTTTTCAAAAGCCGAGAATACCAAGCTGAAACAATACGCAAATAAAATAATCCTGAAAGGTGTCAATTCATTAGATCTTTTACTGGAGGAAACAGTGATGTTGCTGCATATTGATCACAATCATTTATTACCGGAAAAAAGAAGATTGATTGAAGGTCTGCGTTCAAAAACAGATGTATTGTCCAATAAAAATGTTTTGGTTGTTGATGATGATGTTCGAAATCTGTTTGCGTTAACAACCGCTTTTGAAAGATATAACATCAATACAATTACTGCAGACAGCGGCGCGGAAGCGATGAAAATTTTAGACGAAAATAGCCAGATAGATATTGTATTAATGGACATCATGATGCCTGAAATGGATGGCTATGAAACGACGCAAAAAATAAGAAGAGAACATAAAAATAATTCTCTTCCAATCATTGCAGTTACTGCAAAAGCGATGAAAGGTGATAGAGAAAAATGCATTGAAGCAGGTGCTTCAGATTACATCACAAAGCCTCTGAAAATTGGACAATTAATGTCATTGATGAGAGTTTGGCTTTATAAAAAATAGCAGTTGGATGCCGCAAAATGAAAAAAATAAAACTGATATAAATATTCTCGTTGTTGATGATCGCGAGGACAATCTTCTGTCGATCGAAGCGATCCTGGAAAAAGACAATTATAATATTATCAAAGCCGATTCAGGCAGAGCCGCTTTAAAGGTTTTACTGCATCAGCACGATTTTTCATTGATCCTCATGGATGTTCAAATGCCAGGCATGAATGGACTTGAAACGGCAACAATGATTTATGAGCGTGACAAATTAAAAGCAATTCCGATCATATTTATTACGGCCTACAGCAATGATGATGAATATATTTTTAAAGGTTACCAAATGGGTGGCGTTGATTACATTTATAAACCTATCAATCCTGAATTATTAAGAGCTAAAGTTGGCGTCTTTGTTGATTTGTATCGTAAAAATCATCAGTTGGTCAGCCATGAAAAAAAATTGGTTGCGACAAATAAATCACTCCAAAAAGAAATTCAGGAAAGAAAATTGTCAGAAGAAAAAATTAAAATCCTTAATCAACAACTTTTAGAAAACAATCAACATTTAAAAACAGTGAATGAAGAACTGGACAGGTTTGCCTATGTGGCCTCGCATGATTTGCAGGAACCGTTGCGAAAAATTATGGTTTTTAGTGACAAGATCATTTCCGGAAAAGATGATCATACTGTTGTAGAAAAGTATTTAAACAAGATCAGCAATTCTTCTCAAAGAATGCAATTGCTCATCAATAACCTTTTGCAGTTTTCCAGGGAATCGGTTAACTCATCTGATTTTCTAAATGTTGACCTCAATGAGCTGGTTAAGGAAGTATTGATCGAATTGGAAGTTGAGATAGAAAAAAGCGCATCAAACATCAACATTAGTGTATTGCCTGTAATCGTTGCTGTTCCGGGGTTAATACGTCAATTATTCTATAATTTGATAAGCAATGCAATCAAATTTAAAAAGAAAAATAATCCTCCTATAATTAATATTTCTTCTGAAAAAATCACCTCTGATGGCTCCGGAAATTCATCTAAATTTTTGAAGGGTATGAGCTATTATAAAATATTAATTTCTGATAATGGAATTGGTTTTGATGAAAAATATGCAGAAGATATTTTCCTCGTGTTCAAAAGGCTTCACAGTTACCATGAATTTGAAGGAACAGGCGTTGGTCTGTCAATTTGTAAAAAAATTGTCGAGAAACATAACGGATTTATCAGCGCTTACAACAATCAGAATGCCGGTGCAACCTTCGTAATTGAATTACCTGAAAAGCAGTTAAAATAACTATTTTCAGAAAATTATAAGATTTTGTTACATAATATTTACTTCTCTTTCCAGTGTAATATTAAATTTTTCTTCCACTGAAATTTTGATCTCTTCACTTAAATTATAAATTTCTTTCCCGGTTGCAGTTCCATAATTCACTAACACCAGAGCCTGTTTTTCATAACAACCGGCATCCCCCTTTCTAAATCCTTTCCAGCCACATTGTTCTATTAACCAGCCAGCAGGAATTTTAAAATTTGCTTCATCGACCTGGTAAAAAGGAACATTCAATTCATGCTCATTTAATTCACTCAAATGATCTTTAGTGATAACAGGGTTTTTAAAAAAACTCCCGGCATTTCCAATGAAAGCAGGATCTGGTAATTTAGAAGTACGGATTCGTATAACTGCGTCCGATATGGCTTTCACGCTCAATTTGTAAACATTCATTTTTTGTAACTCCACTTCAATTGCCCCATAGGAAATATTAAAAACCGGATTTTTCCTCAGTTTATAAGTGACATTCAGGATAGCGAATTGATCTTTAAAAATATTTTTAAAAACACTTTCCCTATATCCGAAATGACATTCATCTATTGTAAAAATTCGCTTTTCAGAATGTTGCAAATGCAGTGCTTCCAATTCAAAAAACACATCTTTTATTTCAACACCGTACGCTCCAATGTTCTGCATTGGAGAAGCACCAACATTTCCGGGGATAAGGGAAAGATTTTCAACACCGCCAAAATTCCTATTCACACAAAAAATGACAAACTCATGCCACTTCACTCCTGCTCCCACTTTTACAAAAACATAATCTTCATCTTCATTCACAATACGGATTCCATCAATTTCATTCTTTAAAACAAGGCCATCATAATTTTTTGTAAAGAGAATATTACTTCCCCCTCCCAGAATCATTTTCGGTGAAATACTTTTATTATCTTCAAGAAGATTCTGCAGTTGGTGATCAGAAATAAAAGTGGCAAAGTAATTTGTCAACACAGGTAACGCAAAGGTGTTATATTTACGAAGAGAAATATTACGCTGAATATCCATAATTAAAATTACCGGCAAAATAACAAATATGAATGAACAAATTGCGGTTGTAATAGGTGCTACCGGCTTAACCGGAAATTTTGTTGTTGAAGAATTACTGAAAGATGAAGCTTTTAAAACAGTTCGGGTTCTGGCAAGAAAAAAAGTGAATAAGGTTCACCCAAAACTGCAACAGGAAATTGTAAATTTTAATGACCCGAATGATTATTCAGATAAATTTGGGGAAGGGGATGTAATTTTTTGTTGCATCGGAACTACCCAAAAGAAAGTGAAAGGTGATAAACTTTTGTATGAAAAGATTGATTATGATATTCCGGTAAATGCAGCTACAATAGGGATTACAAAAGGTTTTAAAAAATTTCTGATCATTTCGGCAATTGGTGCCAATGAAAATTCTTCCAATTTTTATTTGAAATTAAAGGGCAGAACAGAAGATGCATTGAAACAATTTCCATTTTTAAGTCTTGATATTTTTCAACCTTCCATTATTAATGGAAACAGAAAAGAAAACCGGCCGGTTGAAAAAATTGCACAGGTTTTTATGGACTTGTTTTCATTTTTGTTTTTGGGACCGCTAAAAAAATATCGTGCAATTGGTGCTAATAATATTGCCAGGGCAATGGTAAATGCAAGTAAACAAAATAAAAAAGGAGTGAGTTATTATCGTTATGAAGAAATGATGGAAATGGGCAGAGATTAAAATTGAAATTTACCCGTGAATTAATTTCCGGGAAATGAATTCCCGGATAATTATTTCGCTTTTTTATTCTCTTCAATTAATAAGGATCTACATCAGCAACCACAATAACACTTCGAAATCTCTTTTCAGCTTTTAAAAGATCGATATAATTATTGATTACTTTCTTTTGAATTTGTAAATGCGTTGCATCTTTTGGAAGTTTTATTAAAATTTCCATCAGGTACAGATTTCTTACACGATTCACTACTGGAGCCGCCGGACCAGCTAAATATTCAAAATCTTTCTGTAAAAAATTAGCAAGACTATCAGCAGCTTCAAAGACTATTTCCTTTAACTTATGTTTTAATGTGATGCGTATTAAGCGACTGAAAGGAGGATAAAAAAACTGTTTCCGCATCATGATCTCATACTCATAAAATTTTTCATAGTCATGTTCCTGCACAAACAATAAAACAGGATGATTAACTTTTGAAGCCTGGATAAGAACCAAGCCACGATCATTTTTTCTGCCTGCTCTCCCACTCACCTGTTCCATCAATTGAAAGGCTCTTTCATTCACTCTGAAATCCGCAAAAGTTAATAAACCATCTGCGTCCAACACTCCCACCAAACTTACATTTTCAAAGTCCAATCCTTTTACCACCATTTGAGTCCCCGCTAAAATATCAATACGGCCTTGCTCAAATAATTTGATCAAAGTATCATGGGCATTTTTCCCTTTGACAGCATCCACATCCATTCTTGCAATTCTGTTTTCAGGAAAATCCTCTGCCAGTTCTTCTTCAATCTTTTCAGTTCCAAAGTTCTTTTCCATCCAATTCACACTTCCGCATGCAGGACATGAAACCAGCTTTGGATAACTGTTTCCGCAATAATGGCAATGAAGTTTATTCGAATATTTATGTAAGGTTAAAGTAACAGAACAATTAACACACTGAGGAATAAACCCACAGGTTCCGCAAATTAAAAATGGCGCATATCCCCGACGGTTTTGGAAAAGAATAATCTGCTTATCATTTTTTAAAGTAGTTTCAATCTCCGCTTTTAATTGCGGCGAGATCATCACTTTTCCTTTTTTAGAAGCAGCGACAGTTTTGGTATCAATAATTCTTATTTCAGGCAACTGCGTTCCACCAAATCTTTCTTTCAGTATTACCAAAGCATACTTATTTTTCCGTGCATTGTAATAGCTTTCCAATGAAGGCGTAGCGCTGCCCATTAAAACTTTTGCCTTAAAAAGCGACGCATAAAAAATTGCAGCATCGCGTGCATTGTATCGCGGTGCCGGATCTTGCTGTTTAAATGAAGGATCATGCTCTTCATCAATCACTACCAAACCAAGAGTTTTAAACGGAAGAAATAACGCGCTTCTTGCGCCAAGAATAATTTTTAATTCCCCTGACTTTATTTTATTCCAGATTTCTATCCTTTCATTATTATTAAACTTCGAATGATAAATCGCGATATTTCCTCCGAAATAAAGTTGTAATCGCCGGATGATCTGTGCGGTAAGAGTGATCTCCGGAAGAAGATATAAAACCTGTTTTCCCCGGGCAACAAATTTTTCAATTTGCTTGATATACAATTGTGTTTTTCCGCTACTTGTCACACCATGAATTAAACAAACTTCTTTTGTTTCAAATGCTTTGTCAATTTCATTTAACGCCGTTTTTTGTGAATCATTTAATTCAAAATTCACCAGCATTTTTTTAGGAAGCGATTGAATCCGCTCAACATTCCTTCTTTGAACCAAAAGAATGTTTTTATCCGTCAAACCCTTTAGCTGTGCGGCGTTGGCACCCGACTTTTTTAAAAGCTTCGGCTGGGAAACCTCACCTTCCGTTTTTGAAAGATGTAAAAAACTGAGTAATAATTCTAATTGTCTCGGCGCTCTTCCCATTTCATCCATTGCCTGGCTTAACTTTTCATCAGATGTATATTCAGGGTTCAATAAAATAAAATTTTCTTTCTTCTCTTTGAATTTATCATTCAATGATTCCCAGATAAAACAAACTCTTTTCTCAATCAATCTTTTTATGAGAGGATAAACATGAATGACGTTAACAATCTGCTGAACCTCTGTCATCTTCAATTCTTTTTTGATCAGCAATGCTTCTGCCAATAAATATTCTTCATCATCCAAACTAGAAAAATCTTCACCATATTCTTCATTATAAATCAGGATCGCTTCACTACTCAATTTTAAATGAGTGGGTAAAGCTGCGGCCATCACTTCGCCTTCACTGCACATATAATATTGGCTGATCCATTTCCAGAATTGCAATTGCTTTTCATAGATCACAGGATCCTCATCAATCACACTTAATATTTCCTTTGTTTCATACGCAGGCTTTTCTGTACTTATTGATTTTATGATCCCCGAGTATTTTTTATTTTTTCCAAAAACAACTTCTGCACGACAACCTATCTGTATTTTTTTATTTAATTTTTCCGGCACAGAATAGGTATAAGTTTTTGGAATGGCCAATGGCAAAATCACCTCCACCCAGGTGGACGCAAATGTTTTAATTTCATCAAATAAATTTTGCTCTTCAGGATTGGCAGTAATCATTCATGCAAATATAATCGGGAACAACCGGATATAATTAAACAGGAAAGTTGATGAAAAGGCGAATTATTTTTTTTCACTTTTTTCTATCCAACTGGCCTTATATCTCACCAAAGCTTCTTCCATTTGTTTGTAAATTTTTTCTTTCAAATATGAAATATCCCTGGTCGTTAATCCCTCAGTTGATGTTAATGGAAGATACACTCCACGGCACTTCCCGGGATTCAAAGAAAAAATACTTTTATAATTCAGGCGGTCATAGGTATCTAAAAATAAAATGGGGCGAATAGGTTTTTGTGTTTCAATGGCAATCTTAAAAGCTCCATCATAAAAACTTTTCAGGGGTTG
>Ga0157370_10001704_pt1 | contig 27060 bp, 25 predicted proteins | sample C35metaG_FD_113463 | JGI IMG/M metagenome (GOLD analysis project Ga0157370, IMG submission 113463) | Corn rhizosphere microbial communities from Kellogg Biological Station, Michigan, USA - C3-5 metaG | ecosystem: Host-associated > Plants > Roots > Rhizosphere > Soil | place: USA: Michigan...
GTGCGCGAGCGGTGCCGGCGGCGGCCTGTGCATGCGGTCGCCCTATCTCCCCGGCGTGCTCGCGCCGGCGTCCGCCGCGGCAGCGTTCCCAGGGTTTGCGTCGCAGCTGAAGGCGATCGTCCAAGGTCTTCCTGCGCGGGGCACGTTTACGGAAGCGTCCCGCCAGCAGTTGCTCGGACTGCTCAATCAGATCGGCCCCATCATCAGCGGGCTGCGCCCGACAGATGCGCAAGTCGGCACGGTCCTCGTCGATCTGAATACGACGAAACCCGTGGCCGGCGTGACCGACTACGCGCCGCTCAGCGCCGACTTCGCGAACACCTGGGAAGCAGGGTACAAAGGATTCCTTGGAAACCGCGTGAGCTTCTCGGTCGACGCCTGGTTCCAGCGGCGCCCGGCTGACCCGACGACGCAGATCATCAACCCGGGCGTTCTCTTCAATCCGCAGCAACTCGGCGCCTTCCTCGGTTCCGGAATCGCCCAGGGACTGATCGCCGCCGGCCAATCGCCGGCGCAGGCCGCCGCGACCGCGCAGGCCGCAGCCGCGGCGCTCACGCCGCTCATGGCGGCAATTCCGGTCGGCGCCACAGCCTTCACCAACTCCCTCTACGACCAGCCGTATCTGGTTTTTTCCTATCAGAAAGCGACCGGCTCGATCAACGTCCACGGCGTCGATCTGGCGACGGACATCCTTCTCGACCGCGGCTGGTCCGTCGCGACGACCTACTCGAATCTGAACAAGAACGTGTTTCCCGACGCGCCGGGCGCATCGGTCGGGAACCCGCTTGCTGCCAACACGCCGAAGCATCGCGCGACCACCACCATCCGCTACGAGAATCAGTTCCGCGGCTGGTCTGCCGAGGTCCGCGGACGCTACGCGGACGCATTCCCCGTAAACTCGGGAGTCTTCAACTCGTACAACATCGGAACGCCTGTGCCGTATGCTCCGGTGCCCGTCAACGCGTTGCTCGACGTGGGATTCTCGTGGGTGCTTCCCGTTGCCCGATCGCCGCGCTGGTCGCTCAATGCCACCAATCTCCTCGACAACAAGGTCCCGACGTTCGTGGGCGTGCCGGCCATCGGTCGCCTGATCATGACCCGGGTCCAGTACCAGTACTGACGTCGATTCGAGGCAGAATAGTGCGCCGGGCGCGCCGGGCATGAACGTGCTCAGCAACCCCGCCGCGCGGATCGTGGTCGGGCATCGCGGCGCCGCGGCCCGCTTTCCGGAAAACACCGCGGCGTCGTTCGACCACGCCCTTTCGCTCGGCGTCGACGCGATCGAGTTCGACCTGCGGGTCTCGAGCGATGGCGCCGTCGTGGTCATCCACGATCCGACCGTCGATCGGACGACGAACGGCACCGGCGCCGTAGCCGACATGACGCTCGACGACCTCCGGCATCTCGATGCCGGCGCGCGGTTCACGCCCGACGGCGGCAAGACATTTCCCTGGCGCGGAAAAGGCCTTCGGATCCTCACATTCGACGAGCTCCTGGAACGGTACCAGTCGATCCCGCTCCTGATCGAGCTCAAGGTGCCCGCGGCTACCGAGGGGGCGCGTCAGGCAATCGAGCGCCACAACGCCGCGGGACGGGTGCTGATGGACTCGGCGTTGATCGAAGCGCTCGGTCCATTGCGCGGCAGCCCGCTGCTGACCGGCGCCTGCTTCGACGACGTCCTCGGGCTTCTGCCGCGATCCTTCGTCGGCCTGGCGCCCGCCGCGCTCCCCTACAGCGCTTTGTGCATTCCGCGGTGGTACAGACGAATGCCGATCCCGGTACGCCGGCTGGCCAGGCTGGTGCGACAGCGCGGCGTCCCGACCCACGTCTGGACCGTGAACGATCCAGGCGTTGCGCGCGCGCTTTGGATGGCCGGCATCAACGGCATCATCACCGACGACCCGGAGACCATGCTCGACGTTCGTCGCACAATCGTCTGAGCCAAGCCATTTAGGCAGGCCACTGGCTCGATGTCACGAGGCCTCCTCCAGCGCGCAAATCATCGTGAGCGGGACACTGATGACGATCGCGCCGGGTTTCTACACAGTTCGAGCTCGATCGCCGCATGGCTTGGCTGGACGACCATCATCTGCGACGCCGAATCCCGTACCATCGCCTGGCTCGACCGCGTAAACTTCGACGACGCGCGCACTGGCGCGCACGCTCACGATCAGAGCGGCAGCGCGCCACTCGCCTCCTCAACCAGGCGGAAACCGATCGATTTACCGGCGTACACGCCGTGATAAGAATTGTGATGGACATCCTAAGTCGTCTTTTTCACGCGTAATAGGTGAACGGTCATGAAGGACGTTAACACATGATTATCAACAGCCCGTTTTTTCGTCCATTCATGCGGTTGTCGTCCGGATTTGAGCGCCGATGACGCGACAAACAGCGTTCACCCGCCAGGTCGGAATCGATCTCCCGATCATTTGCGGCGCGATGTACCCCTGCTCCAACCCGGAGCTCGTCGCCGCCGCGTCCGACACCGGCGCCATCGGCGTCGTCCAGCCCGTGTCGATGACGTACGTCTTCGGCCACGACTATCGGGAAGGGTTGCGTTTCATACGAAAGCTCACGCCCCGCCCTTTTGGCGTGAACGCGCTGATCGAGCAATCGTCCAAAGTTTACCGGACCCGGCTCGAAAAATGGGTCGACATCTCGCTCGAAGAGGGCGTTCGATTCTTCGTCACCTCGCTCGGCAACCCGCGCTGGGTGGTCGACAAAGCGAGCCAGGTTGGAGGCATCGTTTACCACGACGTCACCGAACGGAAGTGGGCGCAGAAGGCGATCGATGGCGGCGTCCACGGCCTGATCGCGGTCAACAACGTGGCCGGTGGGCATGCCGGCAAATTGTCTCCAGAATCGCTTCTGGACGAAGTAAAGGGCTTCGGCCTTCCCGTGATATGCGCCGGCGGCGTCGGCGATCCTGCGACCTTTCGGCGCATGATGGACATCGGCTATGCCGGCGTTCAGATGGGCACGCGGTTCATTGCCACGGTCGAGTGCCTGGCCCACCCGGACTACAAGCAGGCAATCGTCGACTCCGATCCGAGCGACATCGTCCTGACCGAGCGCCTGACGGGCTTGCCCGTTTCGGTCATCAACAACGAGTACATCCGACGGCTGGGGACGCGGGCCGGACCGATCGCGCGGCTCATGTTGCGACACCGGAAGATGAAATACTGGATGCGCAGCATCTACGCGGTCACGTCATTGCGCCGCCTCAAGAAGGCCTCGCTGAGCTCGGCTGGAGCCAACGAATACTGGCAGGCCGGAAAGAGCGTGGCTGGCATCCACTCCGTCGAGACGGTCGCCGAGGTCATCCGGGAGTTCGCCGAGACGTTGTAGCGCGGCTGAGTTTGCATCGCTCGATCGGGAACCCAACCCTTCCCCGCCCCCTCGTGTCTATGGGGTGGTTCTGAACCATCGTGCTCTTGGCCCGTATCAACGTCGTGACCGAAGCCGCAAACGCCCAACCTTGCCCCGACCCGCACCCGCGGCTGCTCGACCGGCAGCTCGTGTCGCGGTGTCTGGCCCAAGACCCCGTCGCCGAACGTGCACTGTATGACGCGCACGTCGACCGGCTCTATCGACTGATGTACCGGATGACAGGGGACGCGGACCTCGCGGCGGACTTCACGCAGGAAAGCTTCATCCGTGCCTTCGAGCGGCTCGACCAGTTTCGCGGCGATTCGTCGCTCGCAACCTGGCTCCATACCATCGCCGTCTCGGTCGCGCTAAACGGAATGCGAAAGGTGAAACGAATTCAAGCACGCACCGAGACGATCGACGACCTGCCATCGCTCACCACCGAGGCCTTCCGGTTCACCGGCGACCTCAAAGCACGGCTGCACGCGGCAATCGACGCACTGTCGGAAAAGCTGCGTCCGGTGTTCGTGATGCACGACGTCGAAGGATACACGCACGAGGAGATCGCCGGATCGCTCGGCATACCGATCGGCACCTCGAAGGCACGGTTGTTCGACGCGCGAGCAAAGTTGCGTGTGGCGTTGGCCCCTTTTGCTGGAGATCGCGCTGTATGAATGACGATCGCATTGACGAGCTGCTCAGCGAGGGGGCTCGCGATTACAACCAGCCCGGCTCGGTGCCGCGTGAAGAGATGTGGGCTCGAATCGAGGCAAGCCGCCGCGCTCGCGCCGTCCGCGCCGAAACCCGCACGCGGAAGACAATCTGGGTCTGGCCGAGCGTCGGCATGGCCGCGGCGGCAATCCTCGCCGTGGGAATCACGATCGGTCGCGGGATCGAGCGGGCGGCGCCCAGCGCAGCCGCTCCGGTCGCGGCGAACCAGACTCGCCTGCAGCCGGCGCCGGACTCGGCGCAGACACCCTCGACTCAGCGTCCCACGACGACCGTAGCAAGCCGTGACTCGCTCATCAACGAGCTCCGCGAGCAGACGCGGAACACTGATCGCCGCGCTCACGAGCTCGCGGCAACCCGGGACCTCGCGTCCGGCGGGGAACCGGCGGCGGAGACCAACCTCGCCTACCACCTCGTGGTGCTGCAGCACCTCGCGGGGAGTGAAGCGATGATCACGGCGTTCCGCACGGCGGCGCATCGCGGAGAGATGGACGCACAGCTCGCGAGCTGGTCGCGCGAGCTCCTGAGCACGACCCGCATGCTCGAGGCGTCGGCGGCAACGCGGGATCCGACGATGAAGCGCCTGCTCGAGGACCTCGACCTGGTCATGGCGCAGATCGTCCAGTACGCCACGCACGGCACCAACAACTCCGAGGAGCTCGACCTCATCGAGCAATCGATCACGACGCGCGGTGTGATGGGCAAGCTGCGCGGCACCGTTTCCGCGCGGAATGCCGCCGCGGGCACCTGAGGATTCAATAATGAAGAACGTCCTGTACTTTCTCTCCGTATTCACGCTGCTCGGGACCACGGCCGGCGCGCAGCGAGCGCGCTCCGCGGCCGGACGCGTCGCGACGGCTGCCGCCGACACGGCCGACTCACTCTATCGCGCCGGGCGGTCCGCGCTCGACGACCGCGACTACCGCCGGGCGAGCGTGCTGTTCAAGCAGGTGGCCGACAAGTACCCGTCGTCTCCGCGCGCCGGCGACGCGCTCTACTGGCGTGCCTGGGCGCTGTATCAGATCGGTAATGGCAACCGTAGCAAGTCCGATCTCGACGACGCGCTGGCGTCGCTCGACCGCTACAGCGCCAGCTACGGCAAGAACGCGGCGATGGCGAACGACGCCACCGACCTTCATGCCCAGATTCGCGCCGCCCAGGCAAAGCTCGGCGACGCCGATGCGGCGACCGACATCGCCAGAGCGGCGAGCGGCCTCCGTCAAGCGCGGTCGTGCAACTCCGCCGACGACGAGATGCGTTCCGCGGCGCTGCAAGGTCTGCTCGGGATGAGCTCCGACGACGCGGTGCCCATTCTCAAGGACGTGCTCAAGCAGCGCGATCCCTGCCGTGAGTCCCTCCGCAAGCAGGCGGTGTGGATGATCTCCCAGAAGCAGAGCGCCGACGTCGTCTCGACCTTGCTCGACGTCGCCCGGAACGATCCGAGCAGCGACATCCGCGGCGACGCCATCTTCTGGCTGTCGCAGGCTCGCGCCGCGGCGGCGATCCCGGCGCTCGACTCGATCCTCGCGACCAGCCGCGACGAGCAGGCGCGGAAGAAAGCGATCTTCGCGCTCTCGCAGCAGCGCGACGATCGGGCCAAACAGGCGCTCGAGCACGCCGCCGAGAACGAGAACATGTCGGAGGAACTGCGCGGCGAAGCCGTGTTCTGGCTGGGCCAGGCACACGCGGCCGACCTCGATTACTTCAAGACGCTCTTCCGTAAGACGAAAAGCGCCGACATCCGCTCGAAGGTCGTGCAGGCCGTCGCGAACAGCTCGTCGCCTGACGCGGCCGCGTGGCTGCTCGACGTTGCCCGCGACAAGTCGTTCGACGTCGAGACGCGAAAGAACGCCATCTTCTGGGCGTCGCAGCGGCGAACGATCGACTTCGATCAGCTCGCGGCGATCTACGATCAGACCCGCGGCGACGACGAGATGCAGAAGCAGGTGATCTTCGTCCTCTCGCAGCGACGGGAGCCCGCGGCGGCCGACAAGCTGATGGCGATCGCCAAGGGCGACGGCGACGTCGAGATGCGCAAGCAGGCGCTGTTTTGGCTCGGTCAGAAGAACGATCCGCGCATCAAGCAGTTCATCCGCGACCTGATCAACAAATGAGGATCGCCGCCTGGCTGGCCGCGGGCGCGTTGGCGACGACTCGGCTCGCCGGCCAATCGCTGCCGGGCCGAATCGATGCGGTCCGCGACGGACGGGTGCTCATGACCTTTGCCGCGCGACCCGGCGTGTGCGGCGACGGACGTGGCGGCGTGTGGTTTCACGGCTCGCGAGCAACGAATTTTTCGGAAGGCAAACGAACTCCGTGCATTGCGGGCCCGGTGCGAGTCGCCATCGGGCGCACGGACGAGCAGACGGTGAGCGTGCGACAATGGGTTGGCGGGAGCTGGAGCTCCGGTGGATCGGACGTCGATCTGGGCGAGGTGGCACCGTCCAGCGCGGCCCACTACCTCCTCGGCCTCGCCCACACACTCTCGGGAACGAGTGCCGACGCCGCGGTCAGCGCCGCGGCATTCGCCGATGCCGACGATTTGTCGCCGGACTTCATGCGGTTGATTCGGGACGGCACCGCATCGATCGAGACGCGAAAACTGGCGCTCTTCTGGCTCGGACAGAGCGACGCTCCGACGGCCGATCTCATCCGCCTCCACGACAGTCTCGAGCCGTTCGCGCTGCGCGAGCATTACACGTTCGTTTTGTCGCAGCGCCACGAGGACGCCGCGGTCGACGCGCTGATCGACGTCGTGCGGCACGATCCCAACGCCGAGATCCGCAAGCGCGCGATGTTCTGGCTCGGACAAATGAAAGAGCCCAAGGCGACCAAGTTCATCCAGGACATTCTGACGCGCTGAGGTCCACATGCATCGCACGGTACGATCGCTCTCGTTGCTGGCGACGTTGCTCCTCGCGTGCGCGCCCGCGATGCGCGCGCAGTCGCTCGGGAAGCGAGTCACGGCATCCGACGGATTGGTGCAGGTCGTCTTCCCGAGCCGGCCGACCGTATGCGGCGACGGCCGGAGCTTCATCGCCAACGTCCTCGGGCGATCCAATTACTATTCGGGAAACGGATCGTACTCCAGCCGTGACGGTTGGTCCGATCGGCCGTGCGTCAACGGTCCGGCGCGCGTCGTCGCGACCGTGATCGGGCACGACGTGACGCGCCTCAGCACCTACGTCGGCCCGGTGCCCGCCGCGCAGGCCGATATGAGAACCGTCACGACGGCGGCGGCCGAGGCCTCGACGTGGCTAGGCGATCTCGTCGCGCGCGCCGGCGGTCGGGTTGCTTCTGACGCGATGCTGCCGCTCGTCCTCGCCGACGCCGCGGCGCCCTGGCCGCTGCTCCTCCGCGTTGCGCGCGACGACAATCGCCCCCGTGACGTGCGCCGCTCGGCGCTCACCTGGCTGGCCAACGGGGTGAACGATCACCTCGGCATCGCCGACTCGCGCGACGAGTCGGATGACGACGAGATGCGGACGCAAGCGGTGTTCGTCCTCTCGCAGCGGCCGAAGACCGAAAGTGTTCCGGAGCTGATCGAGATCGCGCGGAGCGCAAAGCATCCCGCGGCGAGACGCTCGGCCATCTTCTGGCTCGGGCAGACGGGCGATCTCCGCGCCGCCGACGTCTTTGCCGAGCTGCTACGCCAGTAGCAGAAACGCGTCGTACAATGCGTGCGTCCACGCCGTGATGCCGAACCCGCGCACCAGATAGAGCGCGCTGAACGCCAGCCCGCTCAGCATGCGGAAGACGAACGACTGCAATTGAAGCTGGTCGCCGTAAGGGCCGATGTAGTGGAAGGCCGAGAAGATGAAGGCCGCGACGATCGCGGCGATCACGCCGGCCGTCCGGCGACTGAGCCCGAGGACGACGCGCGCGCCCGCGGCAATGCCCGTCACGAGGAGCACGCGGAAGAACAACTCCTCGTACAGCCCGGCGCCGAGCGACAGCATGAGTCGCGTCGTCCAACTGGTCTGCTCGATCGGGCCGAGGCTCAACGCATGGAAAGAGCCGAGCAACTTCGCGGTCGTCAGGCCGATCACGAAGCCGAACGCTGCGGCAAGTGCGACCGCCTCGCCCAACATGCCGAGGAACACCGCTGGTCGAATCCGATCGCGGCTGGCCCGCAGGTCGCGCACGACGAGACCCACGCCCAGCAGGATCACCGCCGCCATGAAGATCAACGCCCCTCGCGCGCCGGCCACCGCCGTGAACGCGCCGCGAAGGATCGCGTCGGCGCCGTTTCGCAGCTCGGCATGGCCGGGTCGCGCCAATGCCGCGGCGAGCGCCTCGTAGCCGAGCAGCAACGGGAGCGCGAAGAGAATGCTGTAACGGTGCGACCGGCTGACGGCGAAGTACGACGTGCGGCGTGCGAGCGCAAGGGGACGTGCGACGGTTGTCATGTCTCGACCGTACGAGCGGGCGGCGTCAGAAGTTCTGTCCGGCAGCGATCATGCGGCGCATTGGCACTCTTCAGATCGGTCGAAGGCGACCGAAAGGCGCGCGAGGGAGTTGCGGAACCTTCGCCCCAAAATTATGGTACGAATGTCCGTCGCGCTGGTGGCGCGGCGTGAGTCATGTCGAACCCGAAACCGAGGAGGTGATCCATTGTCTAACGGAACTCGCAACGGCAGGATCGCCGGAAGCCTGTCTGTTCCGGTGACCAACATTGAAAGGGGCCGTCGTGGTCATCCACGGCGGCCCCCGCCGTTTGCGCCGGTCATCAGCCGGTGCTTCCAAACCCGCCGACGCGCGACGTCGTCACGGTGACCGACCCGGTCTCCACATCGAGCACCTCGTAGCGTGCCAGCACCATCTGCGCGATGCGCTCGCCGTGCGCAATGTGAATCGGGTGATCGGTCGGGTTGCGGACGATGACCATCCATTCGTCCGGATAGTCGGAGTCGATCGTGCCCGGTGCGTTGGGGATCTGCAGGCCTTTCTTGAACGTCGTTCCGCTGCGCGGCCGAATCTGCGCCTCCACCCCGTCCGGCACCTTCGCCTTGAAGCCGAGGGGAACGAGCGCCGAAACGCCGCACGGCAGCGCGAACGATGACTCGGCGCCGTCGCCTGCAGCCGGGGTTTCCCACGACCGCTGACCGTCGGAGCACTTGACCATCCGGCCGCGAAGATACGCGCAGAGGTCATAGCCCGCGGAGCCCGCGGTGGCGCGGCGGGGAGGTTGCGCGTCGGAATGGAGAAGCTCGACGATGAGTGGCATGCCGACAATGTACACTTCGGGGTTGCCCGTCGCAGCGACGACGCGCTAGCGTCCACCATGATTTCATCACCGCGTCTCGCTGTCATCGCCTTGGCCGGCGCGATGATCTTCTCGGGAGGCCCGCCGGCCGACCCGCTCATGGCGCCCGGCATATCGCGAGAGCTCGCCGCGATCCGATCCAAGCAGATCAGCGCCATCCGCTATGCGATGTCGTTGTCGGTGGTCGCGCGCGACAGCGCCCGCGGATCGATCACGATTCGCTTTCGCGTCAACGGCGTGGGCGACAGCGGCGTCGTGCTCGACTTTCGCGGGCCACGCCTCTCGAACATCCTCGTGAACGGCGCACCGGCGGCGACGATCTTCAACGGAGTGCACTTACGAATCCCGCCTGCGGCGGTCACGCCGGGCGAGAACGTCGTCAGCGCGGACTTCACGACGCCGATCGCGCCCGCCGGCGCCAGCATCATCCGGTTCCACGACGACAAGGACGGCAACGACTATCTCTACACGCTGCTCGTCCCTTCCGACGCCAACCTCCTCTTTCCCTGCTTCGATCAGCCCGATCTCAAGGCGCGCCTCACCCTGACGCTGGTCGTTCCCAAGACATGGAACGCGCTCGCGAACGGTGTCACCGAGGGTGTGACCGAGAGCGACACCGGTCGCGTCTACCGGTTTCGCGAAACGGATCCGCTGCCGACGTACCTCTTTGCCTTCGCCGCCGGACCGTGGCGGGAGTTCACCGGTCCCGGCGGCCGCACGCCGCTCTGGGTGCGTGCGTCGCGCGCCCGCGAAGTCGAGGTCGACTCCCTCGAGACGCAGGTCGGATCGGCCCTCGCCTCGCTCGAGAAGTATTTCGGCGTGCGGTATCCGTTCCAGCAGTTCCAATTCATGCTCGCGCCGGCATTTCCCTTCGGCGGCATGGAGCATCCCGGTGTCACGATGTTCAATGAGGAATCGTTCATCTACCGCGAACCGCCGACGCTCAACCAACGGCTTGGCCGACGCGCCACGATCTACCACGAGGTCGCGCACCAGTGGTTCGGCGACGACGTGACGATGAAATGGTTCGACGACCTGTGGCTCAAGGAAGGCTTCGCGACCTACATGGCCGCCAAGATGCAGGAGATCGAAGGGCTGCCCAACCCGTGGATGTCGTTCTACCTGCGCAACAAGCCGGCGGCGTATGACGTCGATCAGACCGCCGGGACGACCCCCGTCTGGCAAGAGCTCGCCAACCTCGATCAGGCCAAGAGCAACTACGGCGCGATCGTCTACAACAAGGCGCCGGGAATTCTCAAGCAGCTCAACTATCTCGTCGGCGACGCGGCGTTCCGTACCGGCCTCCACGACTTCCTCGTCGCGCATCAGTATGGCAACGCAACGTGGGAAGAACTTCTCGGCTCGATCGGCAAAGCGGCGCACCGCTCGCTCGCCGACTGGGGCCGCCAATACATTCTGCGGCCGGGCATGCCGGTGCTCGAGCAGCAGCTCGACATCAGCGGTGGCAAGGTGAGGCGACTGGCGTTGATCCAGCACCCCGCCCAGCCGCTCTCCGGACCAGGCGTGTGGCCGATGCGCACCGACGTCGTGCTCTGGTCTCGCGGCATGCCGACGCTGGTCCCGGTGCAGGTCGTCGCCGAGACGACGGTCGTCGCGGGCGTGGCCGGCCGGCCGGCGCCGGATTTCGTCTTCGCCAACGCGAACGACAACGCGTACGGTCTGGTGATGCTCGACCCGCGCAGCACGCAATGGATCGCGGCGCACGTGGGCGAGGTGCGCGATCCGCTGCTGCGCGCCATGCTCTGGGGCGCAATGTGGGACCTGGTGCGCGCCGCGCGGCTCGCGCCGGCCGACTTCATCGCGACGGCCCTGCGCGAGCTCCCCGCCGAGCGAGACGAGCAGATCGCCGCGGGAATCGTCTCACGCATGACTCGGGCGGTCGCGAGCTATCTCTCGACGTCACAGCAGCAGGCGATCATGCCGTCGGTGGAGAACGCCCTGCTTGCCGGCGCGTCGAACACGCAGCGGGGCTACGGTATCCGGAAGAATCAGCTCGACGCGTACATCTCGGTGGCACGCACTGCCCCCGGCATGCGGCGCCTGGCCGCGTGGCTCGACAGCATATCGACCGTCGGGCTCCCGCTGCGCCAACCGACGCGATGGGCCATCGTCATGCACCTGGTCGAGCGCGGCGCGCCGAATGCCGGCGCGCTGATCGCCTTCGAGCTGGGGCGCGATACCACGACGAGCGGGAAGCGGAGCGCGTTCGTTGCCGCCGCCGGCCGCCCGTCGGCCTCGGTCAAGCGGGCGTACTTCGATCGCTATTTCCGCGACTCGACGTTGAACGAAGATTGGGTGACGGCGAGCCTCCGCCTATTCAACGAGCCGGATCAAAGTTCTCTGACGCTCCCTTTCCTCGAGCCGGCGCTGGACAGTCTCCCGTGGATCCAGCGGAACCGCCGGATCTTCTTTCTCGGCTCGTGGCTCGGCGCCTTCATTGGCGGCCAACGCTCGCCGCAGGCCCTCGAGGAGATCGACGCGTTTCTCGAGCACCACCCCGCCCTGCCGGCCGATCTCCGGCAGAAGATTCTTCAGACGCGCGACGACCTCGAGCGAACGGTTCGCATTCGGACGAAGTACGCCGGAAGCGTGGCGCTCAATCCGGCAAGCGGACCGCAGCCCTGAGCCCACCGGCCGCCGCGGGCAACGCGCGTTCGTCGGCGGGCGAACGCTCGCGCTCCGTATAGTCGGCGTAGAACTGCGCGGCGACCTCGAGATCCTCCTTGGCCAGGAACCGTGGCCCCAGGCGGCGCGCCCCCGCGAGTCCGAGCACGAACAGATCGCGCGCCGTGCGGGCGATCGCCACGTCGCCGAGGCCGCGCTCGCCGGCGCTGCGCAGCAGCACACGACTCTCCGCCGCGAGGAGCGCTGCCTCGCGCGATGAACGCTCGTCGTACGCCAGTCCGCCGAGCAGCACGATCGGCGCCGCATAGTGCGACGGATCGATCGCGTCGCACGAGCGAACCTCGAAATGCCCGCGCGGTCTCACCTCGGGGAACAGCGTGGTCAGGTGCGTCGCCCACCGCGCGCGATCCACATCGCCTCCGACCGAACGCCAGAACGGTTGGTGCGCTCGGTCCAGCGACGAGGCACTCATGTCGTTCGCCGCGAGCGCGAAGCGAGTGTACGCGGCCGCCGGATCATCATCGGGCGCGGCCACGCCTGTGCGCGTCGGGTCGAGCATGCGCCAGCAATGCGCGCGGAAGCTGCGATGGCCAGTGTCGGCGGCCGCGTGGTGTGGCGAATTGGCGAACATCGCGACGAGGTACGGCGCAAGGTCGTTGAGCAGCCGCCACCGCTCGGCGGGCCGCGCCCCTCGGTCGACAGAGATCTGGATGGCTGCCGTCTGGCGCATCATTCGCGCGCCAAACGGGCCGATCTCGTCGAAGTAGCGCGTCATTCGCTCGTACCGATCGACGTGGAGCTGCAGCGGAATGTTGCGCGCGTCGTTGTAGGGATCGATTCCGACGGACAGCAGCACGACGCCCTCGGCGTCCAGCGCACGTCGCAGCGGGGGCACGATCCGGTGCAGCAGGCGAATCAGCTCCGAGGCGGACTCACACGGCACGGTGCTCACCTCGAGCTGTCCGCCCGGCTCGAAGCTGATCGTCGCCATTCCCGCGGCGTCGAAGCGAGGCGTTCCGTCGTACCCGGCGACCTCCGTCCAGCCGGCGCGCGTCGAGTACGACCGCAAGCGCTCGATCAGCCCCCCAGGGCCGTGCAGCGGAACCGGCCATCGCGTGCCCTCGTCGAGCACGAGGAATTCGACTTCGGCGCCCATGCGGCGAGCCGCGCGCGATTGCGGAGAGAACGCGGTCGCGTGCATCTCGTCGCGCAGAGCGGCAACGAGTGCCGTAGAAACGATGCTCACGACACCGGCCCGAGAATCGAGAGCGCAAACCGCGATGCGCCGTCGACGAACCAGTGCGACACCGACAGCCCCGCCGCGCAGGCAAGCATCTCGACCGCGGCGCGGTCGTACTTGTAGCTCACTTCCGTCCGAATCGACTCGCCGCCGGCGAACGAAATCGGCGCCAACCCCGGAACATGAACCGTCTGTGCGCGCACCGCGTCCAGGTGCATCTCGATCCGATGCTCCGCCGCGTCGTAGAACGCCCGGTGCGCGAAGCGCTCGGGCGAGAAGTCGGCGCCCAGCTCGGCGTTCAATACTCGCAGCATGTTGCGATTGAACTCCGCCGTCACGCCGGCCGAATCGTTGTACGCTGCCTCGAGCACGCGCGCATCCTTGCGCAGATCGGTGCCGAGGAGCAGCCGGTCCTTCGCGCTCATTCGATCGGCGATGCGGCGCAGTAGCGCGACGGCCGCGGGCGTGTCGAAGTTGCCGATCGTGCTGCCGAGAAACGCGAACAGCACCGGCGTGTCGACGACCGCCGGCAGATCGATCGCGACGTTCATGTCGGCGACCACCGGCTCGACCCTGAGCCTCGGGAGCTCCCGCTCGAGCGCGTCGCGCGTCTGCTCGAGAAATTCCTCGCTGACGTCGACCGGCACGTACGTCACCCGCTCGAAGCGCGCCTGCATCGCGCCCAGCAGAATGCGCGTCTTGGCCGCGCTACCCGCGCCGAGCTCGACGAGCGTTCGCGCACCAGAGCACTCCACGATCTGCGACGCGCGCGCGAGGAGAATCTCACGTTCGGCGCGCGTGAGATAATACTCGGGGAGACGCGTGATCTCCTCGAACAAGCGCGATCCCCGCTCGTCGTAGAAATACTTGGACGGCAGCACCCGTGGCCGGCGCGACAGCCCGTCGCGCACGTCGGCCAACATGGCGCGCCGGCGATCCGCATCGCCGCCGGATTCCGGCGAGCTGACGATGACGTCGACGCTAGTCATCGCGCGCGCAGCGGAAGCCGGCAAAAATCTGTCGCCGAATCGGATAGTCCCAATTGCGAAAGCTGTTTCGCACGGCGCCGGGCCGCGTCGCCCACGAGCCCCCGCGAAGCACCTTGTATTCGCTGCCAAAGAACATCTCTGAGTACTCGGGATACGGAAACGTTCGATAACCGGGATAGGGCTGAAAGTCGCTCGACGTCCATTCCCAGACGTCGCCGATCATGCCGTAGCACCCGAGCGGCGACCAGTTGTGCTCGTACGCACCGCTCGGCGCCGTCGAGAACGACAGTTGATCGACGTTCGCGCGGTCTGGCGTCGCCGGCTCGTCGCCCCACGGAAATATTTGCATCCGCCCCGCGCTCGCGTCCCATCCCGCCGCCACCTCCCATTCGAGCTCCGTCGGAAGACGCTTACCCGCGAACCGGGCGAAGGCCTCGGCCTCGTGATAGCACACGTGACACAACGGCAACGCGGGGTCGACCGCCGTGACGCGATCCATGACGCGCACACACCAGGCGCCGCCGTCGCGCGTCCAGTATTTTGGAGCCTCGGCGCGTGACTCGTTGCGCCAGGCCCAGCCCGCCTCGGACCACAGGTCGCGGCGCGCGTAGCCTCCGTCGCGCATGAACTCCAGGTAGTCGGCGTTCGACACCGGAAACGCGTCGATCGCGAATGGCGCGAGGTCGATCTCGTGCTGCGGACGCTCGTTGTCATACGCCGCGGTGCGGTCGTTCGTTCCAACACGAACCCATCCGCCGGCGAAGCGCGCCATCGGTGGCGCATCGAACGTACGCGGCGCCGAGAGCGCCGCGTACACGCGTGGCGCACGATACGGCGCTCCCTGCTTGAGCTGGAGCGTTTGTAGAATGGTTTCGTTGTGCTGGTACTCGTGTTGAAGGACCATCGCGTAGACGTACCCGTCGCGCAGCAGCTCGTCGTCGGTGTCGAAGCGTACGTGGGACATACGCTCGAGAACGCGAGCTCGGATCTCGCCCATCAGTGTTCGACACTCGTCGAGCGTGGGAAGCTGAAGCGATCCGCGAACGCGCCGCGGATTCTCGAACGGATTGTAGATGCCCGGCATCTCGCCCAATTCCACGGGTCCCGCGAGGTTGCGCACAAGCCACAACTCCTCGAAATGCGCGATGTGTCCGAGGTCCCAGATGATGGGACTCATCAACGGATCGTGTTGGACGCGCAGATCCTCGTCGCTGAGCGGCGCGACGAGCTGGAGCGTGCGCGCCCGCGCTTCGTCGAGACGCTCCGCAATCTGTTCGCGCGTCATCAGCGACCCGGCCGCGTCCATCGTTCCACCAGCGCAAGGCCGGCGTCGACGCCGATAGCGAGAAGAGCCGCGGGAATTGCTCCGGAAAGAATCATGCGCGTGTCCGACAATGCGAGCCCAGCCACGATCGGTTCACCGAGGCCGCCGGCGCCGATGAACGCCGCGAGCGTGGCCGTGCCGACGTCGATGACCGCGGCTGTCCGAATCCCTGCCATGATAACCGGGGTGGCAAGAGGCAGGCGCACGTCACGAAGGATCTGGCGGTCCGTCATACCGAGCGCGCGCGCCGCGTTCACCGCAGCGGGGTCGGCGTCGCGCACACCGGTGTACGTGTTCCGCACGATCGGATAGAGCGAATAGAGCACCAGCGCGACCAGCGCCGGGACCACGCCGATGCCCAGCAGCGGAATCATGAACGCGAGGAGCGCGATGCCCGGCAGCGTTTGCAACACGCCGACGGCGCGAATGACACCCTCCGCCCGGTCGGCGGTGCGCTCGAGCGCGAGCCCGAGCGGCACGGCCACGATCACCGCGACGATGAGAGAAATCGCAACGAGCTCGATGTGCCGGCCGGTCAGGCGCGCGATCATCCCGCGCTGTCCACTGAGATAGGCCGCCAGACCGACCGTCGTCGCAGAGCCGCGCGACCCGCGAGCTGCTGTCGGCCGCGACAACAGCCCGAGCGACCTCAGCGCGTCGCGCGCCACGATCGACACCGGCGTGCGATCGACCTCGACGCGCTGATTGAGCGCGCGCATCTGCCGCTCATCGAGCCGTCCGCTCAACTCGCCGAGCGCGGCGATGGCGCGCGGATCGTCCGACGCGAGCCGCGCGCTCACGAGCGCCGCGGCCTCGTACGGCGGAAAGAAGTGTCTGTCGTCGCTCAACACGACGAGGTCGTAGCGCGCAATGAGCCCGTCGGTCGAGTAGCCGTCGATCACGTCGACCTGGCCCGCGGCGAGTGCTTGATACTTCACTGCCGGGCCCAGGGCGCGAACGTCGCGAAAGCGCAACCCGTACGCGCGCTGGAGCCCCGGCAGCCCGTCGGCACGCCCGATGAAGTCGGGTGTGAGACCGGCGCGAAGCGAGGCCGAAGCGCGCGCCAAGTCGCTCAGCGTCGACAGATGCAACGAGTCGGCGGTCGGGCGCCGCACCGCGATCGCGTAGCTGTTCTGAAATCCGAGCGGCGCGAGCCACCGCACACCGTAGCGGTCGCGAAACTCGCGCGACACGCGCTGAAACACCTGACCGGAAGTGCCGAGCGGCTGCTCGCCAAGGATCGCCAACAATCCCGTTCCCGTGTACTCCGGATAGACGTCGATCGCGCCGCTCCGCAGCGCACCGAAGGCGATCTCCGTCGCGCCCAACCCGGGCCGCCGGTCGACGCGCTCTCCGCGTGCCTCCAGCAATTGTGCGAACATCTCGGCTAGCAGATACGACTCGCCGAACGGTTTCGACGCGACGACCACCGGTGTCGTGTTTGCGCGCGGCGTCGGCGCCTGGAGGGCCAGCGCGAGTAGCAGGAGCGCGTTCATGGGACGCCGGCGAAGTTCGCCACGCGCGCGCGTTGAAGCAGCGTCCGCACGTATTCGGTCGCGGGCTCGGCGACCAACGCCGCGGGCGTCGCGATCTGTTCCACGCGCCCGCGGCGCAGCACGGCGATCTGCGTCGCGAGCAGCAGGGCTTCGTGCACGTCGTGCGTGACCAGCACACACGTCATCCCGATCCGCCGGCGCAGCGACGCGAAACTCTCCTGCAGATCCGAACGCGTGATCGCGTCGAGCGCCCCGAACGGCTCGTCGAGCAGAACGACCGACGGCTCGGCGGCGAGCGCCCGCGCGATCGCGACGCGCTGCCGTTGTCCGCCGGACAGCTCGCGCGGCCACCGTTGTCCGAACGTCGCTGGATCGAGCCCGACCAACGACAGCGCCGAGGTCGCTCGTTCTTCCCGGCGAGGGTCATCGGCTAGTCGCAGCACGAGCTCGACGTTGCGCGCCACTCGCCAATGTGGAAGGAGGCCGCCGTCCTGCGGCACGTAGCCGATGCGCCGCCGTAAGTGGACCGGGTCCGCCGTCGCGACGTCCGCACCGTCGACGAAGACTTCACCCGCGTCGGGATCGACGAGCCGGTTGAAGCAGCGAAGGAGCGTCGTCTTTCCCGATCCGCTCTCGCCCACCAAGGCGAGGCACGCACCGGCCGATACCGACACTGACACGTCGTCGAGGGCGACCAGCGGGCCGAAGCGTTTCGTCACGGACCGAGCGTCGAGCGCGGCCGCCTGCATTCCCGAACTGGTCATTCGATTAAACTCCGCGCGATCTCGGCGGCGCGGAAGACCGGGCACAAAAAAGGCGCGCTCACGCGCGCTGCGTCGTGCCGCCCGTCGCTCCTACCGATCCTGTGACAGCACCGTGTCGGCGTCACGACGGGCAAGCCACATCGGCTGAGCGACGCAGCGGTCGAAGTCGATGCCCCGACAGGTCGATTTCGCGGCTGCCTGCACCTGTCGTCGAACCTCGTCCGGGTATCCGTGACAGTCGGGCGTGTTTCGTCCGTTGACGCAGCCGTTGTAGCGCAGGAGCGCCCTGCGCCACGCCGCGTCGCGATCCTCGACGAGCCCAGCCGCCTTCTGCGCGACCCAACCGAGAATGTAGATGCCGTATTTGAGATTCGTCGAATCGGTGTGAATGTTCGTGCCGAACTTGCGTCCGAGGCTCTGCCAGGGCTTGGGCGCGACCTGCATCAGGCCCACCGCGCCCACGCGCGATCGAGCCGACGATTTGAGCTCGTCGTTCTCCGTGAGCATCACACCGAGCACGAGTGCCGGCGGAACCTTGCGCGTGTAGGCCTCACGCACCGCCACGTCGGCCAACGCCCGCGCGCGGGCCTGGGTGACTTTCCCCGTTCGGAGAAGATCCATCGCGAAGAGCTCGCGATCGAGGAGGAACCGCGGTGTCTTGAGCGACACCTCGGCCTCGGAGTGCATCCACGGCGCGCGCGTCTCGTTCGAGTCGACGTAGCGATGCTCCGCGAGCTGCGCCCCCACGGGGACGCGGCTCACGTAGACCGGATGCGTGACGTCGGTCGCGAAAACGATCGCCGCCACGGACATGGCAGCGATCAGGACCTGAGACCAAACGGAGCGCCTGAACGGAATGATGACCTCCGAGTCGCGAAGCGGGCGGGGGACGCGCGGCATGGCAGTCCCGGCAATTCCAATAACACGGCATGATACCTGGCGCGACAGCTAGTGTTCCGTGCTGGTCGGCGCCACGAGGCCAATCATAAGATTGGCAATGTGTTAGGACTCATCAGGTTAGCGTGAAACAGCCGCGAGCGCAACAGGTTCACCACATTTTCCCCTGTTGATCAGGCATCTTTCTTGTGACACACGCTTTTTTGCGCACCGACCTCGACTCAGAGGCAGTTCCAATTTCCACGAGCTCCGGCATTCAGCCGATCCGGCAACCCACTCCGTCCCGACCGCGTGGCGCGAGGCGACGCAGACGGCGCCGGCCCGCGGCCCTGTATGCGGCGGCGTTCATCGGGCTGGTCATCCTCGCGATCGTCGTGCAGCTCATCGTGCACATGGCGCGCACCGATCCTCGCGACAGCCGCGCGATTGCCGAGCGCGAGCTGCGCCTCAACACACTGCAGCCGGGCGAACAAGTGCTCCGAGCGGTCTCCGTCTTCAAACGGCCGGCGATCGACTATTTCCGGGCGACGCGCGGGCTCCTCGTGCTCACGAATCAGCGATTGCTGTATCTCGGACTGGAGCCGCGCGATTTGCTCGCCGCGCCGGATCTGCCGCCGACGTTCGAGGAGCGTGATTTTCCAATCGACACGCTGGTCAAGGTGACAGCCGGGCGAACGTTCTTCGGCATCGCCAAGGCGGTCGTGATCTCGACGCCGAACGACAAGCTCAAGCTCGGCGTTCCATCGGCGGCGTGGCCGCAGGCCAATCTCATCGTCGTCGGCATGCAGGTGCGCCACGACCGTGCTGTCGCGCGCGGCGCGGCGTTGGGCGCGTTGATCGCGCAGTCCGAAGCCCAGCGGCGCGCCGCCGAGGCCGCGCGTCGCAAGGCGAAGTTCTACACCGTCAAACGCGGCGACGCACTGTCCAGCATCGCGACGATCTGGAACACGACCCCCGAACGGCTCCAGGCCTGGAATCACCTGGCGGGCAACAAGATTCGCGTGGGTGAGGTCTTGCTGGTTCGACCCGCGCTCTAATGTGGTTCGCCGAATTCGCGCGACCTGTTGTCGTCTCCTTCACCCGAAATCTGTAAAGCTCTTCGAGTCGGTTGAGTGCGCCGGTGCCACGCGTCCCCGGCACTCGCCAAACCCGATGCGCGGATGTCCGCCGCGCTCGCAGAACCCGCGCAGCACGACCTCATCGCCATCCTCGAGGAACGCGCGCGTCTCGCCGGTCGGCAATTGCAGCGGCTCCGTTCCACGCCAGGTGCGCTCCAGCAGGCAACCGCGCGATTCCTTGGTCGGCCCCGACACCGTGCCGCTCCCCAACAAATCCCCCGCTCGCAGGTTGCACCCGTTGCTCGTGTGGTGCGCGACCAGCTGCGCGACGGTCCAGTACATGTCGGCAAAATTTCCCACGCTCACGCGAAACGGATCCACGCGCTCGGCGCGCATGCGCGCCGAGCGCAGATATACCTCGAGCGTGATGTCGAAGCCGCCGGCGTTGGTGTTGTTCTGCGAGAACAGATACGGGAGCGGCCCGGGGTCGCCGGCCGGCCGAGGATACGCGCGGGCGCGGAACGGCTCGAGCGCGTCGAGCGTCACGACCCACGGCGAAATCGAGGTCGCGAAATTCTTGGCGAGAAATGGTCCGAGGGGCTGATACTCCCACGCCTGGATGTCGCGCGCCGACCAATCGTTCACGAGACAGAGCCCCAACACATGGCGCTCAGCGTCGTCGAGGTCGATCGGCATACCGAGCGCGTTGCCCGTGGCCACGAGCGCTCCGACCTCGAGCTCGTAGTCGAGGCGGGCGCTCGGCGCGAAGGCGGGCGGCCCCTCGGCTTCGTGCGTCTGCCCGACGGGACGACACACGTCCGTCCCGCTCACGACGATCGACGATGACCGCCCATGGTAGCCGATCGGAATCCATTTGTAATTCGGCAGTAGCGGATTGTCGGGACGGAACATGCTGCCGACATTCGTCGCGTGATCGATCGACGCGTAGAAGTCGGTGTAGTCGCCAATGCGCGCGGGGAGCAGCATCTCGACGTCGCGCATGGGAACGAGCACGCGCGACGCCACGGCGTGATCGCGCTCGAACGCGGGCGCGCCGGCGTGCAGCAGCAGGCTCAGCTCACGTCTCAGCGCGCGCGCCGCGTCGCGTCCGAGCTCGAGGAGCGCATTGAGGTCGGGCTCGCGACAGCGTTCCGCCGCCGGCATCGCTCCCTCCGCCAGCAGGTTCTCGGCGGCGCACGCGGCGACATCCACGATCTGATCGCCGATCGCGACGCCCACGCGCGGCCGCTCGTCCGCGCCGGCCCGTTTGAATACTCCAAAGGGCAGATTCTGAATCGGGAAATCCGTCGCCTCGTCGTTGGCGGATTGCACCCACGACCGCAGACCGGGATCGTTCGTCGCGTCGAGCGTCACGGCAGCAGCCCCAGCGCGCGCAGCTCGTCGACCGGCTCGCTGAACGAGCACGAGCCGACCGACACGATGATCTGATCGCGCAGCAACCGCGCGCCTGGTTCATCGAGGACGACGTCGCGCCATCGGACGTCGCCCGGCGTCGCGGTGAACGCCCCGACGTCGCGCTCGTCGAGGAGGCGCGCGATGTCGGCCTCGCTCAATCCCGCATGCATGAGACCGGCCGCGAGCAGCACATTGAGGAATCCGAACATGCCGCCAACGGGGGCGGCCGCCCCGTATGTGAGACGATACTCGCCACCGACGGCGTGATGGAGGCCGGCCGTGGCCTTGAACGGAACGCCGGCGACGATGCAACACCGCACGAATCGCGCAACCATCGCGGATGGCGGAAAGGCGTCGGCGGTCACGCCGCCCATTCGGATCTTCGCGTTGACCCCGGCATCCTTCGCCGCCGCGACGAGCGACTCGAGACCGGGATCATCCGGCGCCAGCTCGGCGAACAACGCAAACCCGCCGGCGGCCGAGGCCGCCGCGCGACTGATCCTGTCGACCGACCCCAGCTTTCCTTCGAGCGAGTCGATGCAGGCGCGCCCGCGGTGCGCGCGGTTGAACGCGCGAGCCCGCTCGATGTCTGCTTCGACGTCCGCGCCGAGGAGCGCGCTCACGCGCCACTCGGGCCCGGCCTGGTCGCCGAGCGAACGCAGCTCCGCGCTGAGCTCGTCGAGCCGGGCAATGGGTACAACGAACCGGCCCAGCATCCACGACGCGTCGTTCGCCCGGTACGCAGCGTAGTTCTGAACCGCCACCGACATGTCGAGCGCCGCGGGCGGAAACAATCCGGCGTAATCGACGACGCCCGCCAACAACGCCCGAATCGCACTCACCGTTTCAATTTCTTTCGCGTGTTCACGATGGTGCCGCGGCAATTCGGCGCGCCGCACCTGCAGGCGTAGAAGCGCAGATCCTTCTCCGTGTACTTGGGGTCGTCCTCGTAGGCGTAGTCGTAGGCGAGCTCCGTTCCGGGCGAAATGGCCTCGAGTGCCTCGATCCAGATGTGCCCGCGCTCGATCACCGCCTCGCAGTTCGGACTGCACGAGTGGTTGATGAAGCGCGCCTCGTTGCCCGCGAAGGCCGCATCCACACAGGTCCGTTGGTTCAGGATGAACAGAAAGGTGTGATGCTGCGACATCGCGTCATCGTCGTACCGGCGATCGGCCTCGGCGTTGCTGATCTTCTCGCCGGTGTACTCGATGATGCGCGTCCCCTTCGGGATGTCGGTCACCGCGAACGCGCCCAACCCGTGAATTGGCGACCCGCGAAGCTCCATCCATTCGTTCACGACGCCGGCCTTTCCCGGCGGAGATCGACGGGCGCGTTTCCGCGCCGGAGCAGCTTTCGATTTGGCGGCGCGACGGACGGGCGTCGCCGTCCGGCGCTTCGGTTGGGTTTTTTTCGCGGCCATCAGTGTGTGCGTGCGCGGCAGGTGTCGATATTGGTTGAAACGTGCGCGTAAGCTACACCGGCGCTGTTGCGAAATGCGAACGGGAACGCCATCTCGTGATGACGCTCCCGTTCGCCCCCGCCCCGCCCCCCTACCCCTAGAAATCGATTCGAATTCCCGCGCTGAGCGCAACGTTGTGCGCCGTCTCTCCCGTGATGCCGAGCCCGGTCGCATCCTGGAAGTTGAACTTGCCGATGTAGTCCTTGGCGAGCAGCCGCAGCGCCATGTTACGGCTGATCGCGACGTCGGCGCCAATGCCGACGTTCCCCGCGAAGTTCGTGGCCTGCGTGCTGAGCACCGACTCGTTGATGTCGTAGTGCATCGCCCCCAAGCCGCCTTGAATGAACGGCGCGAGCGGCATCCCTCCCGCCTTCGACGAGCCGAAGCTGTATTCGAGTCCTGCGTCGTACATCAGCATCGAACTGTTTCCGACCGAGATGCCTCCGAGGAACGGAATGCCGACCTTGATGTCCGACGACGTGTAGCCGACGTTGCCGATCAGCGACAGGTTCGGCGAGAGCGACAGACCAACCTGCGTTCCGTACAGGACGCCCGGCGCGTTGCTCAGCGTCGTACCCAACGGCCCTTTCAAATAATTCCCGAACATCATGTAGCCCGCGTATGGCGACACGTGAAGCACCGTGCCCGATCCAGGCGCCTGCGCCACGGCGGGCATTGCCGTTGCGAGGCTCGTCGCGGTCGTCGCGCCGACAATCAGAAGACGATGAAGGTTGCGCATATCACTCGATGGTGAGTGTGAAAGGTGCTCGACTCACACTCATCAAAAGCATGGAGGGGACCAGTCGGCGGACCAGCCTTTGGTCGATGCAAAGTCGTTGTGGCCGCTCGGCTTAGCGCGACACGGCGATGCGGTCAGCCGCTGCGCCGCGTCCGCGCGAGAGGACGCTTCGCCGTCCTCGGGATGCGGCGGTCGGGGCGGGTCGCCTCCACACGCCAGCCGAACGTCGCCAGCGAGACTCGCCCCGCCGCGTCGACGCGGACGCCTTCGCGCTCGAGCCGCATGCGCTGCGTCAACCCCGCGCTCGACAACGCTCGCTCGAGACTCAGCTTCCCTTGCGCGTTGATCACGCGATGCCACGGCACGCCCGTTCCGTTGCGCAACGCGCTCAAGGCGTAGCCGACGAGTCGCGCTTGCCCGGCAAGTCCCGCCAGGCGAGCCACCGTGCCGTACGTCGTCACGCGGCCGCGCGGAATCTTTCGTACGACCGCATAAATGCGATCGTACGAGCCGCCACCCGTCACCACACCGGGGCCGGCGTGCGCCGCTGCGGTCGCGCGATCACCGATGACCGTCGCGCCAGACAGTCGCGAATCACCGCGTGTGCGTCGGCAAGCTCGTTCCCATCGAGCTCCAGGCGCGGCGGACGGACCACGGCATTCCCCTGTCCGACTTCCGACTGCACGAGCTTGATCAGTTGCACGAACTTTGGCACCGTGTCGAGTCGAAGCAGCGGCAGGAACCAGTCGTACAGCGCGCGGGCTTCCCCCCAGCGGCCATCCTTACCTGCCTCGAACAGGTGCACCGACTCGTCGGGAAGCGCGTTCACGAGGCCGGCGACCCACCCGCTCACGCCCATCGGGATCGATTCGAGAATGATGTCGTCCATTCCCGAAAAGATCGCCAGGCGATCGTCGAGCTGCTCGCGAATCGCGGTCACGCGCCGCACGTCGCCGCTCGATTCCTTGACCGCGTGCAAGTTGGCGAGGTCGGCGAGCTCGCGGATCTGTGCCGCCGACACGTCCGTTCCGTAGGCGATCGGATTGTTGTACAGCATGCACGACAGCGGCGTGGCGCGAATGACCGCCTCGAAGTGCGCCCTGGTCTCGCGCCAGTCGCCGCGGTAGACGTATGGCGGAAGCGCCATCAAGCCGTCGCAGCCCACGCGCGCCGCCCGTTGCGCGAGCGCCACGCATTCCGCCGTGCTCAATCCGGCGATGCCGGCGATCACCGGGGCGCGGCTCCCGGCCGCGCGCTTGCAGCTTTCGAGAATACGAATTTTCTCATCGAAGCTCAGGGTGGCCGCTTCGCCGAGCGATCCGAGCGCTACGATGCCGCGACAGCCATGCTCGACGAGCCACGCGACGTGCTTCTCCAAGCGTGCGTGATCCACCGCGAGGGACTCGAAGAACGGCGTCGTGATCGCCGGGAAGACGCCCTGCCAATCGCGCTGCAGCATGTCAGGTCACCCCGTGTTCGCTCGGAAGTTGCGCCTGTGGAGTCGGTCGGTCCATCAATGTTCGGCAGCGAGCCGGCTGCGAGGGGACGCGAGCCGAATCCGCCGGCCAGCCCATCAGACATTCTAACGCCGCTCCGCAGACGCGTCCCTGGCACGGACCCATTCCGGCGCGCGTGTACAGCTTCGCCTGGCGAACGCTCCACTGGCGATCGAGCGCGCCCCAGCGGACGTCCTCGCAGCGGCATACGATCGTGTCCGCATCGGCGAGCGCAAACAGCTCGGGACGAAGCGCGAACGCACGCTCGAGCCGGCGCGCCTCGCTCCGATGACGTTCGCGGCGCGCGATGAGCGTCGCCGACGCGGGGCGCCCGGCCGCCGTGTGGCCGGCGATCTCGCCCTCGGCGAGCGAGAGGTCGACGCCGCCAATTCCAGTCGGCTCGCCGCAGCAGCACACGCCCGCGACGGTGGTCGACTGCCGGTCGTCGACGGCCACGGCGCCATTCTCGGTCGCGCAGCCGAGCAGGCGCGCGAGCTCCGTGTTCGGAACGAGACCGAATGCCGCGCAAAGCACGTCGCACTCGATCGTCCGCGCCGATCGGCCATCGCTCACCGTCACCTCGCGCAGCGCCGTGTCGCCGCGAGCCGCGGCCACCCAGGTGCCTGTCGCATATCGAGTCGTCGCGAATCCGGCGCGCAGCGTCGCCGCTTGCACGAGTGTGAGCGGGCGTCGCCAGAGCCCTGCCGCAAAACGCGCCACGCTCGGCCCCGATGCCTGTTCCGCCACGAGCAACACCTTCGCTCCGCGCCGCGACAGACTCGCCGCCACCGGCAACAACAGTGGGCCCGATCCGGCGATGACGACTCGCTTTCCGCGAAATGACACGCCGCTCTTGGCCAGCGCCTGCGCACCGCCCACGCCCACCACGTTCGGCAGCGTCCACCCGGGGAACGGCAGAAATCGTTCGCGCGCGCCAGTCGCGAGCACGATCGACCCGGCCGCGAGCTCGCGTCCGACCCCGCGCGATTCGGCGAGGACCAGGAACTGCGCCCCGACACGCTGCACGTCCACGACCGACGTCGAGCGAAGCACGCCGGCACCGCTCGCCTCGAGGCGTCCGATCCACGCGCGCGCCGATCGCGTCGAGGGCGACGCCACGGCCGGTCGCCAGATCTGTCCACCCGGACCCACGCCTTCGTCGACCATGACCACGCGCGCACCGCCCTCGGCAGCCGCCGACGACGCGGCGATTCCCGCCGGTCCGCCGCCGATCACGACGACGTCGAACTGCTCGGTCACGCGGAGCGTGCCCCGGTGTCGACGCGCATTCCCGGCTCGACGACGACCATGCACGCCCGCTGCTGCGCAACGCCGTCGATCGTGACGCGGCACTCGTAGCAGATGCCCATGCCGCACAATGGGCCCCGCGGCTCGCCGCTCGTCGAGCGGCGAAATTCAAATTGACCCGCGCCCAGCAGCGCGCTCGCCACGGTGATCCCGGCGTCCACCCGCAGCGCCCGCCCGTCGGCCGTGATCTCGATGGTCGCACTCATGCATGCACCGCCGTCAGCGTGCGCATCGGTGAGAATGGAGCGGCGTCGATCTGGGTTGCCCGTCCCGCGATCTGATCGGCCAGCAGTTGCGCCGTCCCGAGCGACGTCGTGATCCCCAACCCTTCGTGTCCGGCCGCGATCCACAAGCCGGGAATCGATTCCCACCGTCCGATGAGCGGCAGCTTGTCCGGAGTCGCCGGACGAAAACCCGTCCAGCAGCGAATGACCGACAGATCCCCCAGGCCCGGCATGAAATGCCCGGTGCGCTCGAGCATGCGCCGCAGTATGGCGCGATTGGTCGCCGGGTCCCAGCCCACCAGCTCGCGCGACGAACCGATCAACAGCTGACCCGTCGGACGCGGCTGCACGTTGAAGGCGACCGATTCGCTCGTCATCACGTGCGCGCTCGCCAGATACCCGAGCTCGACGATCTGGTGACGGCAGAAGCCGGGATATCGATCGGTGATCGCGAGGTGACCCTTTCGCGGCGTGATCGGCAACCCCGGCGTCAGTCGCGGCGCCTCGGCTCCGCCCGCGTTGATCACGACCTCGGCTCGGATCACCTCGGCCCCCGCGCGAACGGCGTTGGGAAGGACCTCCTCGATGTCCACGCCTTCGCGAAGGACTGCGCCGCGCGCACGCGCGGCATCGAGCA
>Ga0157370_10001705_pt1 | contig 27045 bp, 27 predicted proteins | sample C35metaG_FD_113463 | JGI IMG/M metagenome (GOLD analysis project Ga0157370, IMG submission 113463) | Corn rhizosphere microbial communities from Kellogg Biological Station, Michigan, USA - C3-5 metaG | ecosystem: Host-associated > Plants > Roots > Rhizosphere > Soil | place: USA: Michigan...
CGCGCGCTCGCGGAGCTGCGCGGCCTCGGGGCCGTTCCGGCTGCGACACTCGTCACCCGCCGCCTGCGCGAGCGCGGCGAGCGCGGTGTCGCCCGCGGCCCGCGGCCCTCGACGCGGGCGAACCCGGCCGGCCTGACCGCTCGCGAGCTCGACGTGCTGCAGCTGCTCGCGGAGGGGCTGCAGAACGGAGAGATCGCCGCCCGGCTCGTCGTCTCGCGCCGTACCGTCGACCATCACGTCTCGGCGATTCTCCGGAAGCTCGGCGTCGGTACCCGCGCGCAGGCGGGCGCCGAGGCAGCTCGGCTCGGGCTCGCGGCCGACCTGCAAGATCGGTAGCCGCCGGCACCAACCTAGGCAGCTTCGCCGATGTGGCGCGGGCGGCGCGCTCCTACGCTCGAGTCGTCCGATTTACGAGCTCAAGGAGAAAGACATGCCCCGCTACGTCATCGAGCGGACGTTTCCCGAAGGCCTCGGCATACCCGCGTCCGCCGAAGGCGCGGAGGCGTGCCGGGCGGTCGTCGAGCGCAACCTCGAGGGAGCCGTCACCTGGCTGCACTCCTACGTGAGCGCGGACGAAAGGACGACGTTCTGCGTCTACGAGGCTCCGAGCCCGGAGGCGATCAGGAACGCGGCCGCCCGGAGCAGGCTTCCGGTCGACCGGATCACCCAGGTGCGGGTCCTCGACCCCTACTTCAACGGATAAGGAGGCTCGACATGCGGAAGAAACGCGTGCGGATCGCGCTCGCGCTCGTGGTGGCAACCGCGGCAACGGTGATCCCGCTGACGGCGATCTCCCTCGCCTCGGCGGGCGACGAGCACTCGCTGACGGCTGTCTCGAACGCGGCAACGGCCCGCTTCCACGACCTCGACACGGCGAAGGCGGCCGGCTGGAACGCGCTCGTGACCGACGTGAACGGGATCACGTGCATCGACAACCAGCCGGTCGGAGGGATGGGCGTGCACTGGGCGAACCCGTCGATCCTCTTCGACGCGACGCTCGACCCGACCCAGCCGGAGGCGCTTGTCTACGCGCCGAACGCGGCCGGGAACCTCCGGCTCGCCGCGCTCGAGTACATCGTGCTCGACTCGGCCTGGAGGGAAGCCGGGCACACCGAAGCGCCGTCGCTCTTCGGGCAGACGTTCTTCGAGACGCCCGCCCCGAACCGGTTCGGCCTGCCGGACTTCTGGGCGCTCCACGTCTGGCTCTGGGAGCCGAACGCGGCCGGGCTCTTCCAGCCCTGGAACCCGGCGGTGCACTGCTAGCCGGTCGTCACCGCGGCAGAGCGAAGGATGCGTGGGAGGCCCGGCGGCGGGCCTCCTTCGCGTCTTGGGCCGAACCGGACCGGCGCCGGCGGCGAATGCAGATCGTGACCGGGACGACCCGCCTGCTAGCGTCCGCGGCCCGCCCCGGCCGGGCCGTGCCGTTGTCCCGTGATCTCGCTCACCTTTCCGACGAAGCGGTCGTCGCACTCGTGGCGCGCTCCGAGGAGCTCGCGCTCGCGGAGCTCTACGACCGACACGGCCGGGCCGCCTACGCGCTCGCCCGCAGGATCCTGCGAGACCCGGGCCTTGCCGAGGACGCGGTGCAGGAGGCGTTCCTCGCCGTGTGGCGCGGCGCCGCTCGGTTCGTCCCCGAGCGGGCGGGCGCGGCGAGCTGGATCATGATGCTCGTCCACCGCCGCGCCGTCGACCTCGTCCGCAGGGAGCAGCGGCGGCGGGCGGAGCCGTACGTCGAGCTCGAGGATCCGGGCTCCCCGTCGGCCGAGGACGCCGCCTGGCTCCGACTCGAGCGTGAGCGCGTGCAGGCGGCACTGCGCCGGCTCTCCATGGAGCAGCGCGAGACGCTCGAGCTCGCCTACTTCGGCGGCTTCACCCAGCAGGAGCTGGCCGACCGGCTCGGGCGTCCCCTCGGCACGATCAAGAGCCAGATGTTTGCGGCGCTCGCCAACCTGCGTGAGATCCTGACGACCGCCCCCGAGGAGGAGTCATGGAAGACGAGCTGATCCACGAGCAGTGCGCCGCCTACGCGCTCGGCGCCCTCGACCCGGAGGACGAGCTCGTCTTCGAGACGCATCTCGCGACCTGCCCGCGCTGCCGCCTCGAGCTCGCGGGCCTCGCGCAGGCTGCGGGCATGCTCGCGTATGCGGTCCCCGCGGTCGGCCCGCCCCCGGATCTCCGTGCGCGGATCCTCGACGCCGCGCGCCGCGAACGGCCGAACGTCGTGCCGCTTCGGCCGGGCCGCTCCCGCGTGACGCTCGCGCTCGCCTCCGGTGCTGCCGCGGCCGCCTGCGTCGCGGTCGGGCTCGGCATCTGGGCGGTGTCGCTGCACGAGAAGCTCGGCTCGACGACGGCAGCGCTGCACGCCGGTCCGCTCCGCGCCGTTCGGCTGCACGGCGCCGCCGGCTCGCTCGTCGTCGCCCGCGGCGGCGAGGCGACGCTCGTCGTCTCCGGCCTCGAGCCCGCGCCCGCGGGAAAGACCTACGAGGCGTGGGTGATACGTGGTGGCCGTGCGGCGCCCGCCGGGTTGTTCGCGGCACGGCACGGCACGGCGATCGTGCACCTGACGGGTCGGGTTCGAAGCGGCGCCGTCGTCGGCGTCACGCTCGAGCGTGCGGGCGGTGTCGCGCAACCCTCGGCCTCGCCGATCGTCACGTCGGCACTGACCTGATTTCTTCGAAAGGACCGAGGGGGAAGCGGCCTGCCGCTTCCCCCTCGGTCCTTCCGGTTTGTCGGGTGGATGGTGCTACTTGGTCTTCGCCGCAACCGAGACGCACTTGCCGAACGAGCTGTACTTCGCAGCAAACGCTGCTGCGTCGGCCTTCTTCGCGGCCTTGCAGGTGGCTGCAGCCGTCGCAACCTTGGCTGCCTGGGCGGTCGTTGCCTGCTTGACCGCTCCGGAGACGCACTTGCCGAACGCGTTCTTGTCGGCGCCCTTGCTGCCGGCCTTCCCGCTCGTGCCGTACTTCGTCGCGAAGGCGGCCGGATCGCTCGCACGCTCGGCTGCGCAGGTCTTGGCCGCATTCGTCACGGCTGCCGCTGCGAGCTTCGCGTTCTTCGAGACGCACTTCCCGAACGCGTTCGACTTCGACGCGTTGGTGCCGTAGAGCGCGGCGAACGACGCGGCGCCCATATCGGTCTTCTGCTGGCTACAGAGCTGGTTCGCGGTGGAGGCCGGAGTCGGCGTCCCGTCCGCGAGCGCGGCCATCGGGACGGCGAGCGCCGCCACCGCGGCCAACACGAGCATTGATTTCAGCATGTGGTTCCTCCTTGAAGGGACGTGTCGTCGGGTTCGTCGTACGTACCTTCGCTTGTTGTTTCCGGCTAACAAGCCCAAAACGGTCAAACAGCGGTAAACGGGAGGTAAAACGTCGCCGTCGTGCGTCGGGGTTGCGTTCTGTCCGGCGGTGTCGGAAGATGCCCCAATCGACTTCGAGGGGTGGGGCGAATGCCTTTTTCCTGGGTTCGGCTCTCGAGCCACACGAGCCGCAAGATCCGCGAGTGCATGGGCGACAGCATGTTGAAAGTCCGGTTCGAGGAGTGCGTCGGCCGGATCGTCGCGGACGCCGGCGGGACCCTCGAGCAGCTCTGGTTCGAGCAGAACGGCAAGTTCGCCCACGGGCACATCCGGTGGGAGACGCCCGAGCAGAAGGCGCACATCGTGTACGACCTCGAGGCGGACCAGGTGGTCGACCTCGTCTCGCCGCAGGAGATCGACGAGCTCGCGGACGCGCGCAAGTCCGCGGGCTAGCCGCGGCGGGGAGGACCGTGCCCAGCCTTCCCCAAGGCACCGTCAGCCTCCTGTTCACCGACATCGAGGGATCGACGCTGCTCGCGCGCCGGTTCGGCGACGGCTACCACGACCTGCTCGCGAAGCATCGGAGCGACCTCCGCGAGGCGTTCGCGATCCACCACGGCTGCGAGGTCGACACGCAAGGCGATGCGTTTCTCGTTGCATTCGAGCGCGCCCACGACGCGGTGGACGCCGCCGTCGCCGCGCAGCGCGCGCTCCTCGGCGGCGAGGTACGCGTGCGGATCGGCATTCACACGGGGGAGCCGCGCCTCGCGGACGGCGGCTACTACGTCGGCGTCGATCTCTCGCGAGGCGCCCGGATCTGCGCGGCCGCGCACGGCGGTCAGGTCCTGCTCTCGTCGTCCACCTACGACCTCGTCGCCGACGCCGTCGAAACGCGCGACCTCGGGAGGCACCTGCTGAAGGACATCGAGGTGCCCGAGCGGCTGTTCCAGCTGCTTGCGCCCGGCCTGCGGCAGGATTTCCCGCCCCCGCGTGCGTCGTCGCCGGGCAATCTGCCGCGCACACGAACCGGCTTCTTCGGCCGCGCCCGCGAGCTCGACGAGCTCTGCCGCCTCCTCTCCGGCGAGGCGCCGCTCGTGACGCTCACCGGTCCCGGCGGCATCGGGAAGACGCGACTCGCGGTCGAGGCCGCGCGGCAGGTCGCGGAAACGTTTGCCGACGGGGCGTTCTTCGTCTCGCTGGCGGCGTCGAGCGCAGCCGACCTGCCCGTGGCGCTCGCGGCGATGCTCGAGGTCGAGGAGCAGGCGGGAAGCTCGCTCGTCGACAGCCTCGTGCGGCGACTTCGGTCGAGCGAGTTGCTGCTCGTTCTCGACAACTTCGAGTCGACGCTCGACGCGGCGCCGCAGCTCGGCGCGCTCGTCGACGCGTGCCCGGGGCTGACGGTGCTCGCGACGAGCCGGGAGCGCCTGCATCTCGTCGCCGAGCACGAGTACCGGCTCGAGCCGCTCGCGCAACGGGACGCGGGCGACCTCTTCGCCGCACGGGCGTCGGCCGCGCGGCCCGACCTCGACCTCGGCCGGTCGCGCGAGGAGGTGGATGCGATCTGCGCGCAGCTCGACCGTCTGCCGCTCGCGCTCGAGCTGGCGGCGGCGCGGGTGCGGATCCTGCCGCTCGCCGCGATCCTCGAGCGGCTCGGCGAGCGCCTGTCGTTCCTCACCGGCGGCCCGCGCGACCTGCCCGAGCGTCAGCGGACGCTGGCCGCGACGATCGACTGGAGCTACGCGCTGCTCGATGCGGAGGAGCAGGCCGCCCTCCTCGTGCTCTCCGTCTTCGCCGGGGGCGCGTCGCTGGAGGCGATCGAGCACGTCGTCGCGGCGCCCGGCCGCGGCCTCGAGCTGGTGACCTCGCTCTGCGACAAGAGCCTCGTGCTCAGCCGCACGGCGGACGACGGCGCGCCGAGATTCACGATGCTCTCGACGATCCGGGAATACGCGCGGGCGCGGCTGCTCGAGCAGGGGCGCTCGCACGAGTCCAGGCGAAAGCACGCCGAGTACTTCCTCGAGCTCGCGGAGCGGGCGGAGCCGGACATCCAGGGGCCGCAACAGGCGACGGTCCTGCGGCAGCTGGCGGTCGAGCACGACAACTTCCGCGCCGCGCTCGCCTGGACGGACGAAGCTGCGGAGACCGAGATGCTTGCGCGGCTCGTCGCGGCGCTCTGGCGCTTCTGGTTCGTGCGCGGGCACCAGACCGAGGGCCGCGCCTGGGCGGCACGTGCGCTCTCGGGCGAGGGTGTTGCCCACCAGACGCGCGCAAGAGCGCTCCGCGGCGCCGCGGCGCTCGATGCTGTCGCCGGCGAGCTCGACTCCGCGCATCGCTTCGCACGCGAGCGACTGAGTATCTGCAGCGCAGACGGTGACGACACGCAGATCGCGAACGCGCTCGTCGCGCTCGCCAACATCGAGACGGCGCGGAACGAGCCGGAGCGCGCCGCGGAGCTGTACGAGCGAGCTGCGACGCACGCCCGCCGCGCAGGCGCACGCCCGGAGCTCGCGGGAGTGATGAGCAACCTCGGCTACTTCGCGCTCCTCCGCGACGACCCCTCGGCCGCACGGGCGACCTGTCGCGAGGCGGCGGCGCTCTTCGAAGAGCTCGGCTTCGGCGAGGAGGCGGCCGGTGCCTGGCTGAATGCGGCCGCCGCGGATCTCCTGCTCCGGGATCTCGACGAGGCGCGGAGCGCGCTCGTCCGCGGTCTCGACCGCTACGTCGACCTCCAGCATGCCGACGGCATCTCCTATTGCCTCAACCTCGCGGCCGCGATCGCCGAGCAGTCCGGCGACGGGCGGCTCGCCGCCGTGCTCGCGAGCGCCGCGGACGCTGCGCGTGAGCGAACCGGCGCCACGCTCCCGCCGATGGAGCAGCGCCTGCGCGACGTGACGACGGCGAGGATCGTCGTCGCGCTCGATTCCGAGAGCTACGCGGACGCGTGCGCCGAGGGCGCGTCGCTCGATCTCGAGTCCGCCGTCGCCGCCACGCGCGCCCTGGCCGCCAGGCGGAGCGCCGAGGTGTCGTAGACACACACCGTGGGTTACGAATTCACAGCGTTCCACCGCGACGGATCCGGGCCGCCGCTTCTGTGCCTGCACGGCTTCACGGACACGTGGAGGACGTGGGAGCTCGTGCTGCCGGCGCTCGAGCGGCGTCACGACGTGCTCGCACCGACGTTGCCCGGCCATGCAGGCGGCCCGAGGCTCGCGCGTGGCGGCGGGGCCGGCGGGGCGGTCGACGCGATCGAGCGACTGATGGACGACGTCGGGTTCGCTACGGCGCAGGTCGTCGGGAACTCGCTCGGCGGCTTCCTCGCGCTGCAGCTCGCCGCGCGCGGTCGCGCCGACTCGGTCGTCGCCCTCGCGCCGGCGGGCGGCTGGGCTCGCGGAGACCCGCTGTTCGGCGAGGCGATCGTCGGGCACTTCACTGCGATGCAGGAGCTCGCCCGCGCCGCCGCGCCCCAGGTCGACTCGATCGTGGCGACGGCGGCGGGTCGCCGGCGCGCAACCGAGTTCATCACGACCAACTTCGAGCACATCCCGGCCGAGCTGATCGCGCACCAGATCGTCGGCGTTGCCGCCTGCAGCGACGTCGGGCCGATGCTCGAGGTCGCCGTCCGCGACGGCTGGGAGCTCGACGCCGGGCGCATCACCTGCCCCGTCCGGATCGTCTGGGGCAGCGCCGACCAGGTGCTCCCGTGGCCGTCGGCTGCGACCCGCTTTCGCGACGAGTGGCTGCCGCAGGCGGACTGGGTCATCCTCGACGGGATCGGCCACTGTCCGCAGCTCGACGTGCCGCTCGAGATCGCCGGGCTCGTCGGCTGATCGCTTGGTCGGAACGCCGCCCCGTGATCCTGAGGGAGCGTGCCTAGCCGGCGGTGTCGAGCGTGCGCGTGACCCGTCGGTCGGGGACGATCCAGAGGACCGCCACCGCCACGAACAGTCCGACCGAGAGCCACGGCTCGACGAACGCGAGCACGAACGCGATCAGGTAGGCGAGCAGCGACGCCCTGCCTTTGCGGTCGCTTCCGATCGCACGGTGGAGCAGCGAGTCGTCCTCGTGCAGCGCGAGGAGAGCAAGCGTGAACAGCGTGTAGGCGACGGCGCACCCGAGCAGCACAAGGGCGTAGGTCGCAACCGGACCGGCTTTCACGCCCGAGTCGCCGAGCCAGGCGGTTGCGACCGGCGTCAGCGAGAGCCAGAACAGCAGGTGGATGTTCGCCCACAGCGCGCGACCGTCGATCCGGTGCACGACCTGCAGGAGGTGATGGTGGTTCACCCAGTAGATCGCGACGAAGACGAAGCTGAGCACGTAGGCGAGCAGTCGGCCCTTCTCGTCGAGGATGTCGCCGAAATGGTCGCCTGCGGGCGGCCTGAGCTCGAGGACGAGAATCGTGATCAGGATCGCGACGACCCCGTCGGTGAAGGCAGTGAGCCGCTCGGGAGGCATCCACCCAACTATCTCAGGCGCCTCGGGCACTGCTCCTCGTCGCGTCGGTCGCAGCGGGTGACGCGACTCGGACGCAGGGGTGAGAAGATTGCAGCGATGAGCGACGACGCCGTCTGTGGGCACCTCGATCGGATCGAGCTGCTCGAGCCGCCCGCGCAGATCGAAGGCTGCGAGGAGTGCTTGAAGATCGGCAGCGAATGGCTGCATCTGCGGATGTGTCAGACCTGCGGCAAGATCGGCTGCTGCGACTCGTCTCCGAACAGACATGCGAGCCGGCACGCGAGCGAGGTCGAGCATCCGATTGCCCGCTCGGTCGAGCCGGGCGAGGATTGGAGCTGGTGCTACGTCGACGAGGTGATGTTCGTCGTTGCTTCGGGCTGACCCATGAGTGACGGGAGCGAATCGATCTTCGCCGGCGTCGGCGCGATGCTCGACGATCTGGAGGAGCTCTACAAGGACGTCCACAAGCATCCGGAGCTGTCGATGCGGGAGGAGCGCACCGCGGGGCTCGCTGCGGCGCGGCTGCGGACGGCCGGCTTCGAGGTGACGACGGGCCTCGGGAAGACCGGCGTCGTCGGCCTGCTCCGAAACGGTGACGGCCCGACGGTGATGCTGCGCGCGGACATGGACGCGTTGCCCGTGCAGGAGCAGACGGGTCTCGACTATGCGAGCGAGTCGGACGGAGTGATGCACGCGTGCGGCCACGACATGCACGTCGCCTGGCTCGCGGGCGCGGCGGCCCGGCTCTCCGCGGTGCGCGACGGCTGGCGCGGGACGTTGCTGGCTGTGTTCCAGCCCGCGGAAGAGACTGCGGCGGGCGCGCAGGCGATGATCGACGACGGTCTCTTCGACTCCTTCCCGAAGCCCGACGTCGTGCTCGGCCAGCACGTGATGCCGGCGCCGGCGGGCAGCATCGGGACGCGCGCGGGCGTGATCACCTCGGCGGCCGACAGCTTCGAGATCCGCATGTTCGGTCGCGGCGCGCACGGCTCGATGCCGGAGGCGAGCATCGACCCCGTCGTGATGGCGGCCGCGACGGTGCTGCGCCTGCAGACGATCGTCTCGCGGGAGATCGCGGCCGCACAGTCAGCCGTCCTCACGATCGGCGCGCTGCAGGCCGGCACCAAGGAGAATGTGATCCCGGACGAGGCGGTGATCAAGCTGAACGTGCGCACCTTCGACGAGGGTGTTCGCTCACACGTGCTCGACGCGATCAGGCGGATCGTCGAGGCCGAGTCGCAGGCCTCCGGAGCGCCGAAGCCGCCGGAGATCACGGCACTCGACCGGTATCAGCTCGTTCGCAACGACCCCGACGCCGCCGAGCGGGTGCGTGCGGCATTCCGAACGCGCTTCGGCGACGAGCGCGTGGTCGAGATCCCGCCGATCTCGGCCAGCGAGGACTTCGGCTCCTTCGGGACCGAGTGGCACGTCCCGTCGGTCTTCTGGACCGTCGGCGGTACCGATGCGGCGACCTACCGCGAGGCGAAGGAGGCGGGCCGGCTCTCCGAGTTGCCGACCAACCACAACCCGCGCTTCGCGCCGGTCATCCATCCGACCCTCGAGACCGGGGTGGAGACGCTGCTCACCGCTGCGTGTGCATGGCTCGCCGCTGCGTGAGAGTGTGAACCGCAGCCGCGCTGCGGGCTGTGCGTGGTGATTGCCGTTGCAGACTCCCGTCCTTCATGGCTTCGACCCGACGCTCCTGCTCGTCCTCAACCTCGCCGGGACATTCGTGTTCGGGCTCAGCGGAGGGCTGGCGGGGGTTCAGGCGCGACTCGACGCCTTCGGCGTCGTCGTCCTCGCCGTGGTGGTCGGGCTCGCGGGCGGCATCACCCGCGACCTGCTGATCGGGATCCCGCCGCAGACGTTCCGCGACTGGCGCTACCTCGCCGTCGCGGGCGGCGCAGGCCTTGTCACCTTCCTCGCCCACTCGACGCTCGGGCGGCTCGAGCGTCCGGTCCTCGTGCTCGACGCAGCGGGCCTCGCCCTGTTCAGCGTCACCGGTGCGAGCACCGCGCTCGCTCATCACGTCGGCGCGGCCGAGGCCGTCGTGCTCGGCGCGATCACCGGCGTGGGCGGCGGCGTCCTGCGCGACATCCTCGTACGCGAGATCCCGGTCGTCCTTCGCAGCGGTCTCTATGCGATTCCCGCGCTCGTCGGCGCGGCGATCGTCGTCGTTGCCTCCGAGAGCGGCACCCATAACCTTGCGTTCCCGATCGTCGGCGCCGCCGTCTGCTTCCTGATCCGCCTCGCCGGCCTCTACTTCAACCTGAACATGCCCCGGGCGCCCAGCCGGCGGGCGCCGTTTCCGTGAGAGCTTCCTGAGAAGCTAAGCCCGACCACCGACCACGCTCGCAGCGCGCGCGAGCGCATCCTCGAGCGACCACGCCCTTCCCTCGTCGCGCCAGGCTGCAAGGTCATCGTCGGGTGCCGCGAGCCGGGCGACGATTCGCGCGAACGCACGCCGCTCGCCCTCCGGCACCTCGCCCCCGAGTGCCGCGAAGGCGGACTCGGTCGCGCCGATCAGACCGGCACCGAGCGCCGGGTCGCCGTCGATCGCAGCGAGCTCGCTCGCCACCGTGAGCGTGTGCGAGAGGAGCAGCGTGTGGCCGTACTCCTGACCGATCTCGAGCGCCTCGGAGAGGAGCGCCCTGCCCCGCTCGACCTCACCCAACTGGAGGAGTGTCGGCGCCAGGTTCACGAGCGACACGGCGAGGTTCAGCCGGTCGTCGAGCTCGCGTTGAAGCTCGATCGCACGCTCACCGTAGGCGACCGACGCCTCGAGGTCGCCCTGCTGGTCGGCGATCGCCGACAGGTTCGAGATCGCGACAGCCTCGCGCATCCCGTTGCCGAGCTCGTGGAACAGCACGGCGCACTCCTCGTACAGTGCGCGCGCGGCCTCGCAGTCTCCCTCCGCCACCGCCACGCCTCCGAGCTCCGCGACGCACCGCGCCGCCTCGCCGTCGTCGCCGTGCGCGCGGAAGATCGCGAGCGCTTCGCTCCACTGTTCCCGCGCACGCCCGATCTCGCCCTGGTGCTTCGCGAACGTGGCCGCGCCGTTCAGCGCGGCCGCGTGCAACATCGGCGCGACGTCCGCCTCCGCGGCTGCGTCGAAGACCGCTCGCGCCTCGACGAAGCGGCCGCGCACGATCCAGAACCAGCGCTGCGAAGCCGCCAGGCGCACGGCCGCCTCGCCGTCGCCGCACGCCACCGCGAACGCGAACGCCGCGCGGAGATTGGCGGCCTCGCGCTCCTGCACCGCGAGCCCCTCGTTCTCGGCCTCGCCGCCAACGAGTATCTCCTGCCACGCAGCCTCCGCCACCTCGAGGTAGCGCGCCAGGTGGCGCCGGCCCACCTCCTCCGCGTCGCTCCGCTCGGCCAGCCGCGCCCGCGCGTACTCGCGGATCGTCTCGAGGAGCGTGAAGCGCTCGCCGCGGCGGCGGACCAGGCTCGCCTCGACGAGCGCGGCGAGCGCGTCGCCCGCGCCGGGCCCCGCGACGGCTTCGAGATCGTCGAGCGCAAAGCCGCCCGCGAACACCGCGAGGTCTGCGAGCAGCGTCTGCGCTTCCTCGTCGAGCAGCGCGAAGCTCCAGTCGAGGGTCGCGCGAAGAGTGCGCTGGCGCCTGGGCAGGTCGCGCGCGCCGCCGACGAGCACGTCGAGCGCGTTGTCGAGCCGCCGCTCGAGCGCCTCCACGGGCAACACGCGAACGCGTGCGGCCGCGAGCTCGATTGCCAGCGGCAGCCCGTCGAGGCGTGCGCAGATCCCGGCGACCACGGGCCTCGTGTCGTCGGTGAGCTCGAACTCCGCGTCGACCGCGGCGGCCCGCGCGGCGAAGAGCGCGACGCCCTCGCTCGTCGGCAGCGCCGGGACTGCGTATTCGTGCTCGCCGTTCACGCGCAGCGGGACGCGAGAGGTCGCCAGCATGCGGAGGCGCGGTGCCCGGGCGAGCAGCCCGGCGAGGAGCGGGGCGGCCTCGGCCGCGAGCTGCTCCAGGTTGTCGAGGACGAGCAGGAGCGACGAGTCCGCGAGCCGCGGCTCCACCTGGTGGGCGTCGAGGCCGAGCGCCTGGCCGATCGTCGGCACGATCAGCGCGGCGTCGCTGACGCTCGACAGGTCGACGAACGCGGCGCCGTCGCGCGTCTCCCGGGAGAGCTGCTCGGCGACCGCCAGGGCGAGGCGGGTCTTCCCGGTGCCTCCAGGCCCGGTGAGCGTGACGAGGCGGACGCCTTCGCGCCGGAGGAGTGCCTCGACCGCGGCCAGCTCGAGTCGGCGGCCGGTGAGCGGGCTCGTCGCCGCAGGCAGGCGCGGCCGCGGTACGGCCTCCCGATGCTCGAGGGTGAGCGACGCGTCGTGGCGGAGAACGGCACGCTCGAGCTCGCGGAGCGCCGGGCCCGGCTCGACGCCGAGGTCGTCGGCGAGCGCACGGCGCGCCTCACGGTAGGCGGCGAGCGCCTCCTGCTGGCGGCCGGCGCGGTAGAGCGCGAGCACGAGTTGCTCGCGCAGCCGCTCGCGGTACGGCTCGGCCGCGACGAGCTCGTCGAGCTGCCCCAGCACCTCGGAGTGCTCGCCGAGCGCGAGGCGCGCGTCGATCTTGAGCTCGAGCGCCTGCAGCCTCAGCTCCTCGAGCGCCGGCGCGGCGGCCCGGACCGGGCTGTCGCCCAGGTCGCCGAGCGCCTCGCCGCGCCAGAGCGAGAGCGCGGCCGCGAGCAGCTCGTCGGCATGGCCCGGCGCGCCGGCCGCGAGCGCCTCGCGAGCCTGTCCCAGCCTGCCCTCGAAGCGGGCGCCGTCGAGCTCGTCCGGATCGACGACGACGCGGTAGGCGGTCCCGTGCGTCTCGAGCCGGTCCGCCCCGAGCGCACGTCGGAGCCCGTGCACGTACACCTGGAGCGAGGTGACCGCGCTCGCGGGCGGCCGCTCGCCCCAGAGCACGTCGACGAGCCGCTCGCGCGGGACTGCGGCGCCGCGCCGAAGCAGGAGCTCGGCGAGGAGGGCGCGCTGCTTGCGCCCTCCGAGCGCGATCGCCGCGCCCTCGCCCACCACCTCGACCGGCCCCAGTAGCCGAAATTCCGTCGCAGACCCCCTTTCCAGGCAAATCGCAAGCCGATCTTAAGCGGCTCCCCCGATGGTGACCAGCGACCCCACCAAGCAAAGGAGCTCGAAATGATCCGCGCAGGCGACACCATCCACAACCCCGTCACGGGCGAACGCCTCGTCTTCCGCCAGACCGCAGCCGACACCGGCGGCGAGGCGGTCGTGATCGAGACGTTCGTCGAGCCGCACGGCTTCGTCGCGGCCGCCCACGTCCACCCGTCGCAGGAGGAGCGCTTCCAGGTCCTCCGCGGCACCGTCGGCTTCAAGATCGGCCGCACCGAGCAGGTAGCCGGGCCCGGTACGCGGGTGACCGTCCCCGCCGGCACGCCGCACCGCTTCTGGAACGCGGGCGACGAGGTGGCGCAGTTCGTCTGCGAGATCCGGCCGGCACTGCAGTTCGAGTCGCTGCTCGAGACGATGTTCGCGCTCGCCTCCGACGGCAAGACGAACAGGAAGGGCATGCCGAACCCGCTGCGGCTGGCCGTGATCGCGAACGCGCACTTCGACACGGTCCGGCTGCCGTTCCCGCCCGCCGCGCTGCAGAAGCTCGGGCTCGTCCTCGGGGCGCCCCTCGGCCGCGTCCTCGGCTACGGCGCCGTGTACACGCCGGCCGCCGCCGGTGAGCCGGTGCCCGCATGACAACGCTCAGGCGGCGCCTGTTCCTCGCCGCGCTCGTCCTCGCCCTGCTCGTCCTCGCCGGTGCCGGTGCCCTCGTCGGCGCCGGCCGCCGGCTCCGTCCCGCCGTCCACGGCCTCTAACGAAGGGATTACTCCGATGAACCTCGTCAAGCAACGGCCGCTCCTCGGGCCTGCCGTCCTCGCCGTCGCGCTCTGGGTCGCCGGCCTCGTCGTCGTCCACTCGTTCAGCGACAGGATCCCGCACCACCCGACCGACGCACAGCTCCTCACCTGGATCCAGGGGAACCAGAGCCCGGTCATCAGCGGCAGCTGGCTCTGGATGCTCGGCTGCCTCGCGTTCCTGTGGTTCGCGGCGCTCCTGCGTCCGCGGCTTGCAGACGCCGAGGGCGGCCTGCACACGGTCTCGACGCTCGCGTTCGCCGGCGCCGCCGCGGCGACCGTCCTCGGCCTCCTCATCCAGGCAGGCGACCTCGCCGCGGCGATCAACCAGGACGAGATCAGCGCCCAGACCGCCGGGACGCTCCACAACATCAGCGACATGTTCTTCGTCGGCACCGAGTTGGCGTTGATCCCGTTCTTCGTCGGGACGGCGGTGGTCGCTCTGCGGACGCGTGCTCTACCGGCGTGGTGGGCGGTGTTCTCGATCCTGATCGGCATCGTGCTGGTGATCGGCCCGATCGGCTGGGCGGCGCTGATCTTCGGGACGCCGCTCTGGCTTCTCGGCACGGGCCTGATCGTCGGCTCGAAGCCCCGCGCACGGCGGCAGGCGGTCGCGGCCGCGACCGCCTGAGACGTCTCGAGGCGGGCGGGGCGCGATTGCGACCCCGCCCGCCGCGTCAAGCGGCCGGCCCTTCGGGTCGGTTGGTCGAACTGGGCGTTCAAGGTCGCCGCTGGACGCCGGGCGCCCGGCGTGGTGAGATTCCCGTCGTGAGCGTCGGCGGCAGAGGCCAGGCACGGAAGCGCACGCTGCGGCGGGCGGGGATCGCCGCGGCGGTTCTGGCCGTGCTCGCGCTCCTCTTCCTGCTCGGCGGCCACTGGGTGATCGGGATCGTGCTCGCGGTTGCCGCCGCAGCAGCCGTCTGGGTGGCGCTGCAGCTGCGCACGGTGCGGTAGACGGCACACGCTCACGCCTCTAGTCGGGAAGAAGCGGCATCGCGAGCTCCGGGCGCCCGAGCAGCACCGCGCGTGTCACCGCACCGGTCCCGAAGCGCTCGCGGATCTCGTCGAGTGCGGCGTCGAGGAGCGACTGGTCGTCGCGGTCGAACGGGAGCTCGAGTTGCAGCGGCAGGTCGTCGGCGAGGTTCGCGACGGCGACGCCCACCAGGGTGAGTCCGCGCTCCTCGACGAGCGGCCAGGCGGCGCCGAGTAGCGATCGCGCCACTTCCAGCACGGTCTCCGTACGCGCGGTCGGGCGCGTCAGCGTGTGCGAGCGCGTCGCGCGCGAGTAGTCGTCGAAGCGCAGCCGAAGGACGACGGTCCTGCCGACGCGGTGCGCGGTGCGCAGCCGGCGCATGACGCGGTCGACGAGCGCGACGAGGTCGGCGTCGACCTGTTCCGGCGCGCAGCGGCCGCGGCCGCGCGCGTGCTGCGAGCCGATCGAGCGCCGACGGGGCCGCGAGCGCACGACGCGCGGGTCGCGGTTGTTCGCGAGTGCGTGCAGGTGTCGCGCCGCCGCGCGCCCCAGCACCGACTCGAGGGCGATCTCGGACGCCGCCGCAAGCTGCCCGACGGTGACGATGCCGCACGCATGCAATCGCTCCGCTGTTGCAGGGCCGACGCCCCAGATGCGCTCGACCGGCAGCGGATGGAGGAATGCGCGCTCACGGGCGTGCGGCACGAGCAGGAGCCCGTCGGGCTTGGCAACGGCGCTCGCGACCTTCGCGAGGAACTTCGTGCGCGCGATGCCGACGGTGACGGGGATCCCGACGCGCTCGCGGATCGCCCGGCGCAGACGCTTCGCGATGTCGAGCGGCGAGCCGGCGAGCCGCTCCATCCCGCGCACGTCGAGGAACGCCTCGTCGATCGAGAGCCCCTCGACGAGGGGTGTCGTATCCTCGAACACCGCGAACATCGCGCGGCTCGCCTCGGTGTACGACGACATGCGCGGCGGCACGACCGTTGCGTGCGGGCACAGGCGCAGCGCCTGGCGGCCGCCCATCGCCGTGCGGACGCCGAACGCCTTCGCCTCGTAGCTCGCGGCGAGCACCACCCCGCCGCCGACGATCACCGGCCGCCCGCGCAGGCTCGGATCGTCACGCTGCTCGACCGACGCGAAGAACGAGTCCGCGTCGGCATGGAGGATCGTCGCCGACACGAACGTATGTTCTCATACGAGCCCACTGCGGCTGGTCGCGAGCAGCCGCGGACGCGCGGTGCGCCCGCGGCTGTTCGGCCCTGGTCGAGGCGGAGTCCTACGTGACGACGATTCCGAAGCCGGCGGCGCCGTTCGGAAGCGGGGTCGGTGAGCTGGGCAGCTCGGTCAGGTCGCCGCCGTTGACCGCGAAGGCGCCGATTGCCGCGGCGCCGTCCTCGACGACGAAGAGCGTGGAGCCGTCGGGGCTGAGGCGCGCGTCGAAGGCGCCCGTCTGAGTGCCGCTGATCGGTGTGCTGCCGAGCAGGCTGAGCGAGCCGTCGGTCGCGATCGCGTAGCGGGAGACGCTGCCGCTCGCGGTGTTGACGGCGAAGAGGTAGTTGCCGTCGTGGCTGATCTCGACCCAGCAGGGCGCGGTCTGGGCGTCCGGGTAGGGCGAGGCCCCGATCGAGCTCAAGCTGCCGTCGCTCGCGTCGCTGAAGGCCGAGACGGTGCCGTTGCCTGCGCCGTCATGGGCGTTCGAGACAAAGAGCTGGGCCGGGTCGGTGGGCCGGAACTCGCTTCCGAACGGGCCGAGCCCTTGGGCGGTGAACGGCGAACCGGCCGCCGCGGTCAGGAGGCCGTCGGAGCCGACGCTGAAGCTGTCGATCTGCGAGGTTCCGACACGGGTGCCGACGAGCTTCGTGCCGTCGCCGTTGAAGAGCACATCACCGGGCGAGGCTGCGTCCGGCAGCGTGTAGGTCGAGTTCGCGAGCGGACGGAGGTGGCCGCCGGGATTGAGCGTGAAGCCGGTGTAGTTGCTGCCGCCCGAGCCGGCGTTTGCGACGTAGACGAGGTTGCCGTGTACGGCGATGCTGAGCGGCTCGAGGCCGCCCGAGTCGACGCTGCCGCCGCCGACCGCTTTCAGGCTCCCGTCTGGACCGACGCGCAAGACCGAGATCTGGTTGCTGCCGGCGTCGACGGCGATCAGGTAGCGGCCGTCGCTCGTCTGCTGCAGCGCGCCTTGAGCGCCGATTCCGTGGCCGGTCCCGGCGCCACCGGTCGGAAACGGCGAGCCTGGGATCGGCGTCAGCGTGCCGTCGGCGTGGCGGTCGAACCCCGCGATGGTGTTCGCGCCGGCGGTGTTGTCGTTCACATAGAGATGGCCGACGACCGACGACGCGGCTGAGGCGCCTCCGGCCACGACCGTGAAGACAGCCGCTGCGAGCACGAGCGGGAGTGCGAGTCGGAGTGGTCTCACGGTGCGAACCTCCTGGCTGCGGATGGGGCTGATTCCCCATCAGGCCGCCACACTGCCGCGGAGATCTGGCAGGCCTCTTGCGCGGAGATGAACAGTTCATGAATCCGGCCCGCGTTCGGCGGCTGAAGAGTTCAGGAATGCGTAACCCTTTGGCTCCTTGCGGGTCGATAGGTTCGACGAAATGATCGAGCTTGCGCCGATATGAGCGACCGGACGATTCTGATCGTCGACGACGAGCCGATCGTGCGTGACGTCGTCGCGCGCTATCTCGAGCGAGACGGCTACTCGATTCTCGAGTCGGCCGATGGAGACGAGGCGCGCGCGAGGATCGAGGCGAAGCCGCCGAGTCTCGTCGTGCTCGACGTGATGCTGCCGGGAACCGACGGATTGACCTTGTGCCGTTGGATCCGGCAGCGAGGAGACATCCCGGTGATCATGCTGACGGCGCGTGGGGAGGAGGCCGACCGCGTCGTCGCGCTCGACCTCGGTGCCGACGACTACGTGACCAAGCCGTTCTCGCCGCGGGAGCTCGCCGCACGCGTGCGTTCCGTGTTGCGCCGCACCGCAGCGGGCGCGCTCGGCGGGGCGGCGCGGATCGAGGTCGACGGATTGGTCCTCGACCCCGACACGCGTGACGTGACGCTCGACGGTGCGCCGGTTCAGCTGACTGCGAAGGAGTTCGATCTCCTGTTCTTTCTCGCGTCGCATCCCCGGCGTGTCTTCTCGCGCGACCAGTTGATGAACAGCGTCTGGGGCTACGCTGCCGCGCTCGACACGGGCACCGTGACCGTCCACGTTCGGCGCCTGCGCTCCAAGATCGAGGTCGATCCGTCGCGTCCGGCCCGGCTCGAGACCGTCTGGGGCGTCGGCTACCGGTTCGCCGGATGACGGTCTTCGCTCTTGCGGTCGCGCTCGGCACGCTCGTGGCGGCGTTCGCGGCGACGCTCGGCCTGCGGCTTCTGCCGACGGTTCGACTCCAACTCGCCGGGTTCGCCTTCCTCGCGGTCCTGCTTCCCCTCGTGGCGGTGTTGCTTTCGGGCTGGGTGATGTTCCACATGGGCGACGATGTGAAGATCCTCGGGGTCGCCTCTGCGAGCGCAGCAGCCGCGGTCGGGGCTGCTCTCGTGCTCGGCACGTCGATCGTGCAGCGAATCGACCGTCTCCGCCGCACGTCGGCGGCTCTCGCGGCAGGCGACCTGACCGTGCGCGCCCCGGACAGTGGCCCGCGTGAGCTCGCCCAGCTCGGCCGTACCTTCAACGAGATGGCCGGCAGCCTCGAGGAGCTCTTCGAGGCGCGGCGGGAGCTCGTCGCCGCCGCGAGTCACGATCTGCGAACCCCTGTCGCGTCGATCACGGCGATGCTCGAAGCGATCGAGGACGAGCTCGCGACACCCGAGGAGTACCTGCCCGACCTGCGCGACCAGACGCGCCGCCTCAGCGCCCTCGTCGAGGACCTCTTCGATGTCGCCCGGATCGATGCCGGCGCGCTCGCCTACGAACTGCAAACCGTTCCGATGAAGCCGATCGTCGACTCCTGCCTACGCACGATCGCCGCCCAGGCACGAGCCAAGAACGTCCAGCTCGAGCGAAGCGGCGACGACGCGATCGTGCGTTGCGCCCCGCACCAGGTCGAGCGCGTCCTGCTCAACGTCCTGACCAACGCCCTTCGCCACACCCCCTCCGACGGCGCGATCGCGGTCATCCTCGACCGCGAGGAAGACGCGGTGCGGATCACGGTCGAGGACTCCGGCTCGGGCCTCACCGCCGAAGCGATGCGGCGGATGTTCGATCGCTTCTGGCGCGGCGACCCGAGCCGCAACCACACCACCGGCGGCGGCGGGCTCGGACTGACGATCGCACGCGGCCTGATCGAATCGCAGGGCGGCAAGATCACCGCGCGCTCGAACGCGTCGGGAGGGGCGAGCGTCTCGTTCACCCTGCCCTCGGTCTCCTAGAGACGGTTTCCGAGCGAGCCGGCGCTCGTGGGGTGGCGCGAGCGCTTGTTTCGCCGGTGCGACGCGTGAATGATGTAACGGATGAGGGGGTCATCCTCGGCGGCGTCGGCGGGCGGACACGGGGATATCGGTCCGGTGACGGAGTACGCGCGCAGCGGTGATCTGAACATCGCGTTTCAGGTTCTCGGCGGCGGCCCGAGAGACCTTGTCTTCGTGGGCGGGTTCGTGACGAACCTGGAGCTGGCGTGGGATTGGCCGGCGCTGGCCGCCTTCCAGCTGGCGCTGGCGTCGTTCTCGCGCTTGATCGTGTTCGACAAGCGGGGGACCGGCTTGTCGGACCGGGTGAAAGAGATGCCGGCCACCGAGGCACGAATGGACGACCTGCGGGCGGTGATGGACGCCACCGAGTCGGAGCGGGCGCACCTGCTGGGCGTGTCGGAGGGCGCCTCGATGGCGATCGCGTTCGCGGCGGCCTATCCCGAGCGGGTGGCGTCCCTGATCGTGTACGCGCCGTTGCCGAAGGCCTCTCGGGCGCCGGACTATCCCTGGGCGGAGCCGGAGGAGTGGTGGGATCGGGTGGTGGAGCGGTTCGGGCGGGCGTGGGGGAGCCCGGAGTACATGGAGGCGGATGTGTCCTGGCGGGCGCCGAGCGAGGCGAGCAACGAGGCGTTCGTCGAGTGGTGGGGCATCTACCGACGGCTGGGTGCGAGCCCGGGCGCGGCGGCCGATCTGGCCCGGATCAACTCCCGCATCGATGTCCGGCCTCTGCTGCCGCAGATTCGCGTGCCGACCCTGGTGCTCGCCCGCGAGCGCGACCGCGTGGTCTCGGCCGAGCACTCCCGCTACGTCGCGCAACACATCCCCGGAGCGGACTACCTCGAGCTGCCGGGCGAGGATCACCTCCCCTTCGTCGGTGATGCGGAGGCCTTTGTGAACGCGGTGGCGCGCATGGTCGGCCACGAGGCCCAGGTGACCGTGCCGACGCTGAGCGAGGCTGAGGAAGCGGACGCGTTCGGCGAGGCGGCTCGAAGGTCGGGTTTGTCGGCGCGCGAGTGCGACGTCGTGCGCTGGGTGGCGCGGGGGCTTACGAACGCCCAGATCGCGGCTGCCCTTTATGTCTCCGAGTCGACTGTCCGGAAGCACCTGCAGAACACGTACAGGAAGCTCGGCGTCGCAACCCGGACAGCCGCGCTTGCGCGTTTACAGGCGCCTGCTGGGGGCGGGCCGGGAGGCGATCCGAACACCCTGGTGTGGCGCTGACACCCGCCCGGCCCGCGCGCCGACCCTAGCGCGACCCGGTGCTTCAGAGGCCATCAGCCGCGAAAGACTCGCGGATGCGCGAATAGACGCTCAGGCTTCGCGCCCCTAAGTTCCTTCGTGTCGGACAGATGCGAAAGGGAGGGTCAAGACATGAAGAGATTTGCCCTGCGACTTCTTGGTCTCACGACCGTCTTCATCGGGATCGGGGCGACCTTCGCCGCCACGAGCTTCGCTTCCGGTGGCCCGTTCATGCCGTGTTGCTTCACCGGCGGTACCCACAACATGGCGTGCTGCATCTACAACGCAGCGATGCAGTGCTGCGGGCGGTTCTTCTAGGCCGGTCGGCCCGATTCACGCGGGTGGGGCCGCCGGCTTCGGCGGCCCCTCGAACTCTCAGGAAAGGTGACGCCGATGTCTGAACGCTCGCTTCTCCGCTTGAACATCGCCGGCGTCGTGACCGCGATCGTCGGTTTTACGGTCGGCTCGCTGAAAGGACCGATGGGGGCCGGAGGCTTGCACAGCACCGTCGGTGCGATCGTCGGCCTGATCGGCGCTGTCGTCGCCGTCTCGGCACTCGTGGCGGGCTGGCACAGGCGACGGGGCCGGCGGATCGCAGCCGCTCCATAGCCATTCGCCGCTCCCCCTGCCGGCGATTCGCGTGTCGGATGCGAGCCGGCACACATGACCGGTCGCGGAGCACCCACTCGCCAGTGCCTCGTCGTTCGGAGCTGCGTCACAACCGCTGCGCGACGGCAGCCAGCTGCTCGCGCGAGCTGATGTCGAGCTTGCGGTAGACGTTGCGGAGGTGGTACTCGATCGTCTTCGGGCTGAGGAAGAGCGCCGCCGCCGCCTCACGAGTCGTCTTGCCGTTGGCGAGGAGCAGCGCGACGTTCAGCTCCTGCGGCGTCAGCTCGTCCAGGGTGGCCGGATCTCGACGCCGTGCGGTCTCGCCGGTAGCGGCGAGCTCCGTGCGCGCGAGCGCCGCCCACGGTGACGCGCCGAGTTGCTCGAACGTCGCGTGGGCTGCGCGAAGCTGCTCACGTGCGCGGACGCGTTGGCCGGTCCGGCGGAGCCGGGCGCCGTAGACGAGCTGCGTTCGTGCGCGCTCGAATGCATCCGGTGTGCGCGTGTGCAGCTGCAGCGCATGCTCGAACCTCGGCTGGAACGCGTCGTCGGGCGCGACCAGCGCCTCCGCGCGGAGCGCACGTGCGAGCGCCCACGGCTGTCCCTTCATCTCGGCGGCGGCAGTGAATGCGGCGGCGATCGCGGCGGCGTCGGCGGCGCTGCCGGTTCGGAGGCAGAGCTCAACGCGCTCAGGAGCGGGGGAGAGATCGACGTCGGAGATCCGGTACAGCTCGAGGCTGTGCTCGAGTTGCTCGTAGTGAGCGGCCGCGGCGCCGGCGTCGCCGCGAACGAGCTCCAGCTCGCCGAGCGCTCCGAGCGCCCAGATCTCGAACAGGTGCGCGCCGAGCTCGCGCGCCAGGACGAGCGCCTCGTTGGCCCGCGCGCGCGAGTCGTCGTCACGCCCGCAGCGCGCGTCGATCAGCGCGAGCCGTGCCAGCGACGCGCAGAGCATCACGGGCTGCCGCGTCTCGCGCGCCAAGCGGATCGTCTCGTCGAACGTCGCGTACGCAGAGACGAAGTCGTCCGCCGCCGCCTGGCCGAGTGCGACGTGCCAGAGCAGGTGCGGGAGCACCCCGGCCGCCGCATGTGTGCGCGCTGCCGCGAGCGCGCGCTCGACGACGGCGTTGCCGACACCGGCTTCGCGCAGCCAGAGCGGGCCCATCGCCGCCCAGCCCAGAAGCCGCGGATCGTGGTCGAGGTCGTCCGAGCGCTCGAGCACCTCGACCGCGTCGCGAATCGCCTCGGCGCCGGCCTCCTCGCCCGCGAGCACCCGGCCCATGCCGGCACTCATCCGGCCGAAGAACGTCTCGAGGTCGTTCCCGGAGGCAGCGGCGAGCGCGTCGGCGCGCTCGCCGCACGCGCGCAGGTCGTCGGCGTCGCCGGCGAAGAAGGCAGCCTCGGCGGCTTCGGCGAAGAGCATCGCCGACTGGGCCCGCTCGGCCACCTCGCGAAGGATCTGGCGTGCCTGGGAGATGGGGCCGCGCCGGAGGGCGATCTGGCCGCGGAGATGATCGATCTCGATCAGCAGCGCTTCGTCGCGTGTGTGCGCGCGCGCGTCCTCGAGCAGGGCGACAGGGCGATCGGCGAGGCCGCCGAGCCAGGCGGCGTCGGCGGCGAGGAAGGCGAGCCGGGCGCGGCGCTGCTCGTCCGCGGTGAGGAGGGCGCCACGCTCGAATGCGTGTGAGGCGACGTCGTAGGCGCTGCGTTCGCGCGCTCGCGCGGCTGCCTGCTCGAGCGCCGACGATGCCGTCTCGTCGGTGCCGGTGGCCGCGAGCCCCAGATGCCAGGCGCGGCGGTCGAGCTCCTGGTCCGGCAGCGAGTCGGCGAGTGCGCGGTGCACGGTCCGACGCTGTTCCGGCGTCGCTGAGAAATAGGCCGCCGACCGCATCAGGGGATGGCGGAACTCGATCGTCCCGCGATCGAGCTCAACGAGCCCGGCCTCCTCCGCGGGCGCGAGGTCCGCGAGTGCGAGCTCGAGCCGAGCCGCCGCGCGTTCGACGGACGCGATGCTGCCGCCGTCGCTCGCGGCCGCCAACAGGAGCGCCGTTCTCGTCCGACCAGGCAGCTCTTGCAGCCGTTCGAGATAGATGTCCACGACCCGGACGGCCGTGTCCGTCGGGGCGCGGCCTGCGAGCTCGAGCAGCGCGAGCGGATTGCCGCCCGTATTGCGATGCAGCCGCTCGGCGGTCTCGTCACTCGTCCCCGGCACGTTCTGCCGAAGAAGCTGCGTCGTGGCCTGCAGGTCGAGCCCGTGGACGCGAAGCAGCTCGAAGTCCGCCTCGTCGATCAACGACCGCTCGTCTTCACGCACCGCGAGGACCACGGCCACCGGGTCGGCAAGGAGGCGCCGCAAGGCGAAGCGCAGCGCGTCGGCACTCGAGCCGTCCAGCCAGTGCGCGTCGTCGACGAGGACGAGGACGGGCGCGGCTTCGGCATAGGCCGCGAGCAGGCCGAGCGTCGCCGCGCCGACGGCGAACCGGTCGCGCGCGCGTGCGGGACGGAGCGCGAGCGCGCTTTCGAGTGCGGCTGCCTGCGGTTCCGGCAGCCGCGGGAGCGCGTCGAGCGCCGGCCGCAGCAGCTCGAACAGCCCGGCGAACGGGATGTGCGCCTCCGATTGCACACCGCGTGCGCGCAGGACGAGCATTCCCGCCGCCTGCTCCTCCGCCCAGTCGAGGAGGCTCGACTTGCCGATGCCCGACTCGCCGACCAGCGCGAGCACGTCGCCGTGCCCCGTGCGTGCATGCTCGAGCAAGGTCGCGATCCGCTCGAGTTCGCAACCCCGGCCGATGAGCATGTGCCGATTCAACACCAGGGGGGCCACCTGAGGCGAAAGGCTGCGCCTGGTTCTAGCGTCGTCTTCGAACGTTGCCACGAACGAAGGGGCAGCGATGGGAGTGACGACACGGCGAAGGCGACGCCGGACCCGGGCCAGGCCCGGGCGACAACGTCGCATCCCTCAACGCGGCCGTCACCAAGAGATACCAACGACCGACCCGAAGGAGCAGAGATGGCAACCACGATCGAAGAGCGTCCGCTCGACAGCGACAAGCTCATGCAGTTCGTGTTCCGGGCCGTCGACGAGGTGGGGGCGACGCTCAACACGGCGCTCGTCGTCATGGGCGACAAGCTGGGTCTGTACCGCGCGATGGCCGGCGCAGGCCCGCTCACGCCGGCCGAGCTCGCCGAGCGCACGAGCACGTCCGAGCGGTACGTGCGCGAGTGGCTCAACGCCCAGGCGGCCGGCGGGTACGTCGAGTACGAGGCCGACAGCGGGCGCTACGTCCTGCCGCCGGAGCAGTCGGTGGCGCTGACCGACGAGGAGAGCCCCGCCTTCCGGCCCGGCTTCTTCCAGATCGCGCTCGGCTCCGTGCACGACTCGCCGCGGATCGCGGAGGCCGTCCGCACGGGCGTGGGCGTGGGCTGGCACGACCACGTGCACGACGTGCACGAGGGCTGCGAGCGCTTCTTCCGTCCCGGCTATAACGCGAACCTCGTCACCGCGTGGCTGCCGGCGCTCGACGGGGTGGTGGAGAAGCTCGAGCGCGGTGCGCGCGTCGCCGACGTCGGCTGCGGGCACGGTGCGTCGACGATCGTGATGGCGAAGGCCTTCCCGAGCTCGACGTTCGTCGGCACCGACTACCACGAGGGCTCGATCGCGACTGCACGCGAACGCGCGACAGAGGCCGGCGTCGACGGTCGCGTGCGATTCGAAACGGACCCGGCGTCGTCGTATGCTGGCGACGGCTACGACCTCGTCACGATGTTCGACTGTCTGCACGACATGGGCGATCCCGTGGGCGCCGCACGGCACGTCCGCCAATCGCTCGCGCCCGACGGGACGTGGATGATCGTCGAGCCGTTCGCCGGCGACCGGGTCGAGGAGAACCTGACTCCGGTCGGGAGGGCGTACTACTCCTTCTCGACCCTCCTCTGCACTCCGGCCTCGCTGTCGCAGGAGGTCGGGCTCGCGCTCGGAGCGCAGGCGGGCGAGGCGCGGATCCGCGACGTCGTCGAGCGCGGCGGCTTCACGAGGTTCCGCCGCGTGGCGGAGACGCCGTTCAACCTCGTCTTCGAGGCGAGGCCCTGACGAGGGCCCGCGAACCGGACGACTGCGGCCACGCCGTCGCCGGCGACGGGCTGCGCCTGTACTGGGAGACATTCGGCGGCGGGAGCACGACGGTCGTGCTCCTGCCGGCGAACCCGATCAGCCACTCGCGCCTGTGGAAGGCACAGGTGCACTACCTCGCGCGGCACTTCCGCGTCGTGGCCTACGACGGGCGCGGCAACGGCAGGTCGGACTTCCCCGATCCGAGCGGCACGTTTCTCGGCACGTCGCGGGCTTCCGACTGCCTCGCCGTCATGGATGCGACCTCGACCGAGCAGGCCGTGCTCGTCGGAATCTGCAACGACGGCGTCTTCCCCTCGATCCAGATCGCCGCCGACCAGCCCGAGCGCGTGCTCGGAATCGTCGCGATCGCGCCCGGCGTGCCGTACGTCGCGCCGATCAACCCGTGGTACGAGGAGAACGCTGACGTCTGCGAGGACGACGTCGTCCTCGCCGACTACGGAGGCTTCCTCGAGATCTTCTTCGCGGCGATGTTCCCCGAGCCGCACTCGACGAAGCAGATCGAGGATGCGGTCGCCTACGCCCTCGACGGGTCGGCGGAGGTCATGACGATGGAGAAGGTGCCCGCCGTCGCGACGAAGGACGAGGTCGAGGCGTTCTGCCGGCGCGTGCGCTGCCCCGTCCTCGTCATGCACGGGGACCGCGACAACTGCCAGCTGTACGAGAAGGGCCTGATCGTCGCGGAGCTGACCGGCGGCGAGCACGTCCGGCTCGAAGGCGCCGGCCACATCCCGATGGCGCGCGAGCCGGTTGTCGTCAACCGCCTGATCCACGACTTCGTCTCGCGACTGAACGGCGCGCAGCCGCGACACCGGACGTGGATCCATGCCGCGTCGCGCCCCCGGCGCGCGTTGCTCGTCTCCTCGCCGATCGGCCTGGGGCACGCCTGGCGCGACGTCGCGATCGCGCGTGAGCTGCGTGCGCTGCATCAGGGCCTCGAGATCCACTGGCTCGCGCAGCCGCCCCTCACGACGCTGCTCGCGGCGTGCGGAGAGCGCGTGCACCCGGCCAGCGCGGAGCTCGCGCCCGAGGCGAAGCACGTCGACGCCGAGGCGGGCGAGCACGAGCTGCACGCCTTCCAGATGCTGCGCCGGCTCGACGAGATCTTCTGCGCGAATTTCATGGTCTTCCACGATCTCGTGCAGGAGGAGCGCTTCGATCTCTGGATCGCCGACGAGGCGTGGGAGCTCGATTACTTCCTGCACGAGAACCCCGAGCTGAAGACGGCGCCGTTCATCTGGCTGACCGATTTCGTCGGCGTGCTGCCGATGGAGGAGGGAGGCGAGCGCGAGGCGTTCCTCGCTGCCGACTGGAACGCGCAGATGGTCGAACACGTTGCCCGGCATCCGCGCGTGCGCGACCTCTCGATCTTCATCGGCGAGCCTGAGGACGTCGTGCCGGAGCCGCTCGGGCCGGAGCTGCCCACGATCCGGGATTGGACGAACGAGCGCTTCGAGTTCGCCGGCTACGTCACCGGCGTCGACCCGGCGGCGCTCGCCGACCGGGAGGCGCTGCGCGCCGAGCGCGGCTGGGGGCCCACGGAGCGGGTGTGCGTCGTCGCCGCGGGCGGCTCGGCCGTCGGCGAGCCGCTGCTGCGGCGCGCGATCGCCGCCTTCCCCGAAGCGAAGCGGCGCGTGCCCGAGCTGCGGATGGTCGTCGTCGGCGGTCCACGCATCGATCCGGCGACGCTGCCGTCGGCGGAGGGGGTCGAGACGCGGGGCTACGTGCACGAGCTGTGGCGGGAGCTGGCGGCGTGCGACGTCGCGATCTGCCACGGCGGCCTCTCGACGACGATGGAGCTGGTGGCAGCGCGGCGCCCGTTCCTCTACTTCCCGCTACGAAACCACTTCGAGCAGAACCACCACGTAGCGTTCCGTCTCGACCGCCATCGCGCCGGCACGTGCATGCCGTTCCACGGGACGGACGCAGAGGCGCTGGCGGGCGCGCTCGTCGCCGAGCTGGAACGCGAGCCCGACTACCTGCCGGTCGGAGGCAAGGGAGCGGCGCGCGCGGCAGCCGCCATCAGCGAGCTCATCTAGACGTCCGTCGCAC
>Ga0157370_10001706_pt1 | contig 27040 bp, 19 predicted proteins | sample C35metaG_FD_113463 | JGI IMG/M metagenome (GOLD analysis project Ga0157370, IMG submission 113463) | Corn rhizosphere microbial communities from Kellogg Biological Station, Michigan, USA - C3-5 metaG | ecosystem: Host-associated > Plants > Roots > Rhizosphere > Soil | place: USA: Michigan...
CAAAGTTTGCCTGGTGAGAGTCCCTATGAAAGCAGGTCTATACCATCCTGATGAGTTCAAGGATAACTGCGGCTTCGGCCTGATCGCCCATATGCAGGGCGAGGCGAGTCATCACTTGCTGCAGACGGCTATCGAAGCCCTGACCTGTATGACGCACCGTGGCGGCATCAACGCCGACGGTAAGACAGGTGACGGCTGCGGCCTGCTGATCCAGAAGCCTGACGCCTTCCTGCGTGCCGTTGCCAACGAGCAATTCGCCGCCGAGCTGCCCGCTCAGTACGCCGTAGGCATGGTGTTCCTCAACCAGGACGCCGCCAAAGCCGACGTTGCGCGCGAGAACATGAACCGCGAGATTCTCGCCGCCGGCTTGCAATTGATCGGTTGGCGCAAAGTGCCGATCGACACCAGCGTTCTCGGCCGTCTGGCCCTGGAGCGTCTGCCGCAAATCGAGCAGGTGTTCATTGGTGGCGAAGGCCTGAGCGATCAGGAATTTGCGATCAAACTGTTCAGCGCCCGTCGCCGTTCTTCGGTGGCTAACGCCGCCGACACCGACCACTACATCTGCAGCTTCTCGGCCAAAACCATCATCTATAAAGGCTTGATGATGCCGGTCGACCTGCAGCAGTTCTATCCGGACCTCGGTGACGAGCGTCTGATGACCGCCATCTGCGTGTTCCACCAGCGCTTCTCCACCAACACCCTGCCGAAATGGCCGCTGGCCCAGCCGTTCCGCCTGTTGGCGCACAACGGCGAGATCAACACCATCACTGGCAACCGCAACTGGGCGCTGGCCCGTCGCACCAAATTTGCCAACGATCAACTGCCGGACCTCGACGAACTGGGCCCGCTGGTTAACCGCGTGGGTTCCGACTCATCGAGCATGGACAACATGCTCGAGCTGATGGTTACCGGTGGCATGGACCTGTTCCGTGGCATCCGCATGATCATTCCGCCGGCATGGCAGAACGTCGAAACCATGGACGCCGACCTGCGCGCCTTCTACGAGTACAACTCCATGCACATGGAGCCGTGGGATGGTCCGGCCGGCGTGGTGCTGACCGACGGCCGCTACGCGGTGTGCCTGCTCGACCGTAACGGTCTGCGTCCGGCGCGTTGGGTCACTACCAACAACGGCTACATCACCATCGCCTCGGAAATCGGCGTGTGGGATTACAAGCCGGAAGACGTCATTGCCAAAGGCCGTGTCGGTCCGGGTCAAGTGCTGGCCGTGGACACCGAAACCGGCCAGGTGCTGCACACCGACGACATCGACAGCCGCCTGAAATCGCGCCACCCCTATAAACAGTGGCTGCGCAAGAGTGCCGTGCGTATTCAGGCAACCATGGACGACGACCATGGCGCCGCCAGCTATGGCAGCGACCAGCTCAAGCACTACATGAAAATGTTCCAGGTCACCTTTGAAGAGCGTGATCAGGTGCTGCGTCCGCTCGCCGAGCAGGGCCAGGAAGCCGTCGGCTCCATGGGCGATGACACGCCGATGGCCGTGCTGTCGCAGCGCGTGCGCCCGACGTACGACTACTTCCGCCAGCAGTTCGCGCAGGTCACCAACCCGCCGATCGACCCGCTGCGTGAAGCCATCGTAATGTCCCTGGAAATCTGCCTGGGCGCCGAGCGCAACATTTTCGAAGAATCACCGGCTCACGCCTCCCGCGTGATCCTCAGCTCGCCGGTCATCTCTCCGGCCAAGTGGCGTTCGCTGATGAACCTCGACACCCCCGGGTTCGAGCGTTACGTCATCGACCTCAACTACGACGAGAGCATGGGCCTGGAAGCCGCAGTGCGTAACGTGGCCGACCAAGCTGAAGAAGCCGTTCGTAGCGGAAAATGCCTGCTGGTCCTCACCGACCGCAACATCGCGCCGGGCAAGCTGCCGATCCACGCCTCGCTGGCAGTGGGCGCCGCGCACCACCGTTTGATCGAGAAAGGCCTGCGTTGCGACTGCAACATCCTGGTCGAGACCGCCACCGCCCGTGACCCGCACCATTTCGCGGTACTGGTGGGCTTCGGTGCCTCGGCGGTTTATCCGTACCTGGCGTACGAAGTGCTGGCCGACTTGATCCGCACCGGCGAAGTGCTGGGCGATCTGTATGAAGTGTTCAAGAACTACCGCAAAGGCATATCCAAAGGTCTGCTGAAAATTTTGTCGAAAATGGGCATTTCCACCGTGGCTTCGTACCGCGGTGCCCAGTTGTTCGAAGCTGTCGGCCTGTCGGAAGAAGTCGTCAGCCTCAGCTTCCGTGGCGTCGCCAGCCGTATCAAAGGCGCGCGTTTCGTCGATATCGAAGCCGAGCAGAAGTTGCTGGCTGCCGAAGCCTGGAACAACCGCAAAGCCATTCAACAGGGCGGTTTGCTCAAGTTCGTGTACGGCGGTGAATACCACGCCTACAACCCGGACGTGGTCAACACCCTGCAAGCCGCCGTGCAACAAGGCAGCTACGCCAAGTACAAGGAATACGCGACGTTGGTCGACACCCGTCCGGTGTCGATGATCCGCGACCTGCTGAAAGTCAAAGAAGCCGAAACGCCATTGGCGCTCGACCAAGTCGAGCCGCTGGAAGCGATCCTCAAGCGCTTCGACTCTGCCGGCATTTCGCTGGGTGCTCTGTCGCCTGAGGCGCACGAAGCCATCGCCGAAGCCATGAACCGCCTCGGTGCGCGTTCCAACTCCGGTGAGGGTGGCGAAGACCCAGCGCGTTACGGCACCGTGCGCAGCTCGAAAATCAAGCAAGTGGCCACTGGCCGTTTCGGTGTAACGCCGGAATACCTGGTGAACGCTGAAGTGCTGCAGATCAAAGTTGCCCAGGGCGCCAAGCCGGGCGAGGGCGGTCAGCTGCCAGGCGGCAAGGTCAACGGGTTGATCGCCAAGCTGCGTTATGCGGTTCCAGGCGTGACGCTGATTTCGCCACCGCCGCACCACGACATCTACTCCATCGAAGACTTGTCGCAGCTGATTTTTGACCTCAAGCAGGTCAACCCGTCGGCCTTGGTTTCGGTGAAGCTCGTGGCTGAGGCGGGTGTAGGCACCATCGCCGCTGGCGTGGCCAAGGCTTATGCCGACCTGATCACCATTTCCGGTTACGACGGCGGTACCGGCGCTTCGCCGCTGACCTCCATTAAGTACGCCGGTGCGCCGTGGGAACTGGGCCTGGCCGAAACCCACCAGACCCTGCGCGGCAACGACTTGCGCGGCAAGGTTCGGGTACAAACCGACGGCGGTTTGAAAACCGGTCTCGACGTCATCAAGGCCGCGATTCTCGGCGCTGAAAGCTTCGGCTTCGGCACCGCGCCGATGATTGCGTTGGGTTGCAAATACCTGCGTATCTGCCACCTGAACAACTGCGCTACCGGCGTCGCTACTCAGAACGACAAGCTGCGCAAAGACCACTTCATCGGCACCGTGGAAATGGTGATGAATTTCTTCACCTTCGTGGCCGAAGAAACCCGTGAGTGGCTGGCGAAAGTGGGCGTGGCAAGCCTTGAGCAACTGATTGGTCGTACCGATCTGTTGGAAATGCTGCCGGGCGAAACCGACAAGCAGAAGTTCCTCGACCTCAGCCCATTGCTGGGCAGCGACCATATTCCGGCGGACAAACCTCAGTTCTGCCAGGTCGACCGCAACCCGCCGTTCGACGAAGGCAAGCTGGCCGAGCAAATGGTCGGCATGGCCAAGTCGGCTATCGACGGTCTTACCGGCGCCGAGTTCGAGATGGACATTTGCAACTGCGACCGTTCCATTGGCGCCCGTGTTTCCGGCGAGATCGCCCGTGTGCACGGCAACCAAGGCATGGCCAAGGCGCCGATCACCTTCCGTTTCAAAGGCACGGCCGGGCAGAGCTTTGGCGTGTGGAACGCTGGCGGTCTGAACCTGTATCTGCAAGGTGACGCCAACGACTACGTCGGCAAGGGCATGACCGGCGGCAAGCTGGTTATTGTGCCGCCGGCCAACAGCGCGTTCAAAACACAGGACGGCGCCATTGTCGGCAACACCTGCCTGTACGGCGCTACCGGCGGCAAGCTGTTCGCCGCCGGTACTGCCGGTGAGCGCTTCGCCGTGCGTAACTCCGGTGCTCACACCGTGGTGGAAGGCACAGGCGACCACTGCTGCGAATACATGACGGGCGGTTTTGTCTGCGTGCTGGGCAAGACGGGCTACAACTTCGGTTCGGGCATGACCGGCGGTTTCGCCTACGTGCTCGATCTGGACAACACCTTCGTTGACCGCGTGAACCATGAGCTGGTGGAAATCCAGCGCATCAGCGGCGAGTCGATGGAGTCGTACCGTAGCCACTTGCAACGTGTGCTGGCCGAGTATGTGCAGGAAACTTCCAGCGAATGGGGTCGCAACCTCCTGGAAAACCTGGACGACTACCTGCGCAAGTTCTGGCTGGTCAAGCCGAAAGCCGCCAGCCTCGGGTCGCTGCTCTCCAGCACCCGTGCTAACCCACAATAATTTGCGCCTGCCGTAGTGTGATGAGGTTTTTACAATGACTGAACGTCTGAACAACGACTTCCAGTTCCTCGATGTCGGGCGCAAAGATCCGAAGAAGAAGCTCTTGCGCCAGCGCAAGAAGGAATTCGTCGAGATCTATGAGCCCTTCAAACCGGCCCAGGCCGCTGACCAGTCGCATCGTTGCCTGGGCTGCGGTAACCCGTATTGCGAGTGGAAGTGCCCCGTGCACAACTTCATTCCGAACTGGCTGAAGCTGGTCTCGGAAGGCAATATTCTGGCCGCTGCCGAGCTGTCGCACCAAACCAACACGCTGCCGGAAGTATGCGGCCGCGTGTGCCCGCAAGACCGTCTGTGCGAAGGGGCTTGCACCCTTAACGACGGTTTCGGCGCCGTGACCATTGGTTCGGTGGAGAAGTACATCACCGACACCGCGTTCGCCATGGGCTGGCGTCCGGATATGTCCAAGGTCGTGCCGACCGGCAAGCGCGTCGCCATTATCGGCGCCGGTCCTGCTGGCCTGGGCTGTGCCGACGTGCTGGTACGCAATGGCGTGTCGCCGGTGGTATTCGACAAGAACCCGGAAATCGGCGGTCTGCTGACCTTCGGCATCCCCGAGTTCAAGTTGGAAAAAAGCGTACTCAGCCGCCGTCGTGAAGTATTCACCGGCATGGGCATCGAGTTCCGCCTGAACACCGAAGTGGGCAAAGACGTCACCGTCGACCAACTGCTCGAAGAATACGATGCCGTTTTCATGGGCATGGGCACCTACACCTACATGAAGGGCGGCTTCCCCGGTGAAGACTTGCCCGGCGTGCACGATGCGTTGGATTTCCTGATCGCCAACGTCAACCGCAACCTGGGTTTCGAAAAAGCGCCGGAAGACTTCATCAACATGAAGGGCAAGCGCATCGTCGTACTCGGCGGCGGCGACACGGCGATGGACTGCAACCGCACCTCCATTCGCCAAGGCGCCAAGTCGGTAACCTGCGCTTATCGTCGTGACGAAGAGAACATGCCCGGCTCGCGCAAAGAGGTGAAGAACGCCAAGGAAGAAGGCGTGAAATTCCTCTACAACCGCCAGCCAATCGCCATTGTTGGTGAAGACAAAGTCGAAGGCGTGAAGGTGGTCGAAACCCGTCTCGGCGAGCCGGATGCCCGTGGCCGTCGCAGCCCCGAGCCGATTCCAGGCTCCGAGGAAATCATCCCGGCGGAAGCCGTGCTGATCGCTTTCGGCTTCCGTCCAAGCCCGGCGCCGTGGTTCGAGCAGTTCAGCATTCAGACCGACAGCCAAGGCCGCGTGATCGCGCCGGAGCAATCCAAGTTCAAACACCAGACCAGCAACCCGAAGATCTTCGCGGGCGGCGACATGGTGCGCGGTTCGGACTTGGTGGTTACGGCGATCTTTGAAGGTCGCCAGGCGGCGGAAGGGATTCTCGACTACCTCGAGGTTTAATCCCGGCCGCTCCTACAGAGTCTCGCGCGCGACAAATTGACTCCATAGACAAAAGGCACGGCACCCGCCGTGCCTTTTGCTGTGCGCTCTGCGAAAATGCCGGCACTTTTTTGCTGCCTACTTTTTCTCAGGAAATGACATGACCGCCCTGAAGAACGACCGCTTCCTACGTGCTTTGCTAAAACAGCCTGTCGATGTCACCCCGGTGTGGATGATGCGCCAGGCCGGTCGTTATCTGCCGGAGTACCGCGCCAGCCGCGCCAAGGCCGGTGACTTCATGGGCCTGATGCAGAACCCGCAATTCGCTTGCGAAGTGACCCTGCAACCGCTCGACCGCTACCCACAACTGGATGCGGCCATTCTGTTCTCCGACATCCTCACCATTCCCGACGCTATGGGCCAAGGCCTGTACTTCGAAACCGGCGAAGGCCCGCGTTTCAAGAAAGTCATCAGCAGCCTGGCCGACGTTGAAGCCCTGCCAATTCCCGATCCGGAAAAAGACCTCGGTTATGTGATGGACGCCGTGCGCACCATTCGCGGCGCCCTCAACGGCCGCGTGCCGCTGATTGGCTTCTCGGGCAGCCCATGGACGCTGGCGACCTATATGGTCGAAGGCGGCTCCTCCAAGGACTTCCGCAAATCCAAGGCCATGCTTTACGACAATCCGCAGGCCATGCACCTGCTGCTCGACAAGCTGGCGCAGTCGGTCACTCAGTACCTCAACGGTCAGATCCGCGCTGGCGCCCAAGCCGTGCAGATTTTCGATACCTGGGGCGGCAACTTGTCGTCGGCGGCGTACCTGGAGTTCTCGCTGGCTTATATGAAAAAGATCGTCAGCGGTCTGATTCGAGAGCACGAAGGTCGCAAGATTCCGGTGATTCTGTTCACCAAGAACGGCGGGCTGTGGCTAGAGTCGCTCGCCGACGCCGGTGCCGACGCGCTGGGCCTGGATTGGACGTGCGATATCGGCGAAGCCCGCCGTCGCGTGGGTGAGCAGGTCTCGCTGCAAGGCAACATGGACCCCACCGTGCTTTACGCCCAGCCCGCGGCCATTCGCAACGAAGTGGCGCGCATTCTGGCCAGCTACGGCAAAGGCAGCGGCCACGTGTTCAACCTTGGTCACGGCATCACGCCGGAAGTGAACCCGGCCCATGCCGGCGCGTTCCTGGAAGCGGTACACGAGCTATCGGCGCAGTATCACCAGTGAGGTGATAGGCCAAACAAGAAGGGCGCCATATGGCGCCCTTCTTGTAGGTAGGTTGGGTTGAGCTTTCAAGCGAAGCCCAACACCGCGGTCAACCTAAGGCAACGGCGCAAACGGCGATCCACCGTCCGCCGTCTGCAACTCGATCAGGTAATTACGAAAAATCTGCCCCAGCACCTGCGTGGCGATTTCCAACTGTTCGCGGGGCATTTGCGCGGCGACCTGGTCGGCCGTATCCAACGCATCTTCGGCACCGTTTACCGCCGCCATCTTCAGCACGATATACGCCTGCACATTGTTGGCCGGCACGCCTTCGCCGCGGAAGAACATCATTCCCAACCGATACTGGCTTTGCGCGTGGCCTTGCAGCGACGCTTGCTCGAACAGGGTTAACGCCTGCGGCAAGTCACGCGGCGTGCGTTGGCCATCGTAGTAATACTCGCCAAGTTCGTACTGGGCTTCGGGGTCGCCACTTTGAGCGGCTTGCTGGCAGGAGGCCAAGGCTTCCGCCTGGTCTTCAGGAAGGGTGTTGAGCGAACAGCGGCCAGCGGCCGGAATCAGCAAGGAGTTGCCGCCCGCCGATGCAACCAGTGGCAGCAAAAGCAACAGGCAGCCCAGGGACAGGGTGCGGCCGATGCAATTCATAACAATCAACACGCCTCATCAAACAGTGCGGGCCAGGCCCGGCCGACGGAACGCGACGGCCCGCGCATTATGGAATAAGCCGGGCGCCTGTTACAAAGTCTTTACCGACTTTTGTGTCCCGTCTGTCACACCTGGGCCGTTGTGTAGATGCAGCAGCAGCCAGGCCAGCAACGGATACGCCACGCTAAGCAGCCCATGAAACACGTCGACCCGCAGAACCGGGCCGAAGTTTCCCTGGGTGCCCACCACTAGACCAGCGACGATAAGCAGCGCCACCGCGCCCACCGCTGCGGGCAGCGCTTTACCGCCCTGAGTAAAACCGGCGTAAAGCAACATCAGCAACGTGACCACGTTCAACAGCAGCGTATAGCTGCCGAGTACGCCCCAGCGCTTGGCGCCTTCGAACAACACGCTGAGGCAGATGATCACCCAGCACCAACCCAGGCGCTGCCAATGCCAGCCGCGAACCAGCGTCAGTGCCGCAACGCCCAAGGCCGGCAGCGCGAGCAGGCTGCTGGCTTGGCTCAGCTTGGCGTGCAACGGTTGCCAGCGTTCGTTCACGCCGAAATGCAACACACCGACCGTCGCCGCTGCGCCGGTCAGCAACAAGGCTGCGACGGCGATCCACCAGGTGGCGCGCAAGGGTTTTTCGCCCCAACGCGGGCTGCGCCAGATGCCCAGCACGCTGGCCAAACAGGCCAGCGCCAGCAACGCGTCGGACGCGGCGGTGCTGTATTGCATCAGCGCAGAGCCGCGAACGCACGCTCGGCGGCGTCGAGGGTGATCTGCAGCTCTTTGTCGCCATGGGCAATGGAAGTAAAGCCGGCTTCGAAGGCGCTCGGCGCCAAGTACACGCCGCCTTCCAACATCAAATGGAAGAATTTCTTGAAGCGCTCGGAGTCGCTGCCCATCACGTCGTCGAAGGTGACAATGTCGTCAGCGCCGCTGAAGTACAGCCCGAACATACCGCCCGCTTGGGTCGTCACGAACGGCACACCGGCCGCGTCGGCGCGTTGCTGCAGGCCATCAAGCATCCGGCTGGTGTAGGCGGTGAGCTCGTCATGGAAGCCCGGACGACGAATCAGGTTCAGCGTGGTTAAACCGGCCGCCATCGCCAGCGGGTTACCCGACAGCGTGCCCGCCTGGTAAACCGGGCCGAGCGGGGCGATTTGCTGCATGATTTCGCGCTTGCCGCCGAAGCAGCCGACCGGCATGCCGCCGCCGATGATCTTGCCGAACGTGGACAGGTCTGGCGTCACGCCGTAATGCGCCTGAGCGCCGCCGAGGGCGACGCGGAAACCGGTCATCACTTCGTCGAAAATCAGCACCACGCCGTGCTTGTCGCACTGCTCGCGCAGGCCTTCGAGGAAGCCCGGCGCGGGCGGCACGCAGTTCATGTTGCCGGCCACCGGCTCGACGATGATGCACGCCACTTCTTTGCCTACTTCGCTGAGCATTTGCTCCACGGCGCCGATGTCGTTGAACGGCAGGGTCAGGGTGTGTTTAGCGAAGGCCGCCGGTACGCCGGCCGAACTTGGCACGCCCTGGGTCAGGGCGCCCGAACCGGCTTTCACCAGCAGGCTGTCGGAGTGACCGTGGTAGCAGCCTTCGAATTTGATGATGCTGTCGCGGCCGGTAAACCCACGGGCCAGGCGGATGGCGCTCATGGTCGCTTCGGTGCCGGAGCTGACCATGCGCACCATTTCCATCGACGGCACGATCGAGCACACCAGCTCGGCCATTTCGGTTTCCATGGCGGTCGGCGCGCCATAGGACAACCCATGTTCCAACTGCTTGCGTACCGCCTCCAGCACGTCCGGGTGGCTGTGGCCGAGAATCATCGGACCCCACGAGCCCACGTAGTCAACGTACTGCTTGTTGTCTTCATCCATCACATAGGCGCCGGCCGCGTGCTTGAAGAACAACGGCGTGCCGCCGACGCTGCGGAATGCGCGCACGGGCGAGTTAACGCCGCCGGGAATGTGTTTTTGCGCGCTGGCGAACAGGGCTTCGGAACGGGACTGGGTCATGGGCAGACTCCTTTAACTAAACAGTTGGCGGCGGCCAAGCAGACCTGCCGGCGCTCGGGGAATTCGACGGTTAAGACTGAAACAGGGCGCTGAAAGCGCGGGCGCGGCGGTTCACTTCCTGGGCGTTTTCGGCGCTGAACAGGGCGTGAATGACGGCTAACAAGCTGACCCCGCCGGCCACCAGAGGTGCGGCATTTTCCAGGTCGATACCGCCAATGGCGCAGATCGGCAACTGCACGCTGGCGCGCGCTTGCTGCACCAACTCAAGGGTGGCAGCCGGGGCGCCCGGCTTGGTCTGCGAGTTGAAGAAGCGGCCGAACGCCACATAGCTCGCGCCTTCGCGGGCGGCTTGCTGGGCCAGCTCAAGCTGCGCCAGGCAAGTACCGCCAATAATGGCTTGGCGGCCCAGCAAGGCGCGAGCGGCGGACAACGAGCCGTCGCCCTGGCCCAGGTGCACGCCAACGCCCAACCGGGCGGCCAGCTCGGCGTCATCGTTAATTAGCAGACTGGCGCCATACCGCTCGCAGAGGTTTTTCAGCGCTTGGGCTTCGCGCAGGCGTCGGGCTTCGTCGCTGCTTTTGTCACGGTATTGCAGCAGCGTGGCGCCACCGTCGAGGGCGGCTTCCACATACGGCAGCAGCTTGCCACCGGCCAGTAATTGGCTGTCGGTGATGGCGTACAGGCCGCGCAACGTCACGAGTTGAAGTCCAGCGGCAAGCGGCGCGGCACGTACTGGCCACGGCCCAACTGCTCGGCATCGCGCAAGGTGCGCCAGGTATAGGCCAGCGCCGACTGCACCGCGCTCACCACCTCTTCGCCCTGAGCGAGCCGGCCGGCGAGGGTGCTCGCCAAGGTGCATCCCGAGCCGTGATAACTGCCGGGCAGGCGTTCGCAGGTGAAGGTGTGCTGGCTGCCGTCGCGGCTGTAAAGACGGTTGTGTATTTGCGCTTCGTCACCATGGCCGCCGGTGATCAGCAAGTGCTGGCAGAACGGCAAAAGTTTGGCCGCGCATTCGTCGGCGCTGCCTTCTGGCAACTCAGCCAGAATGCGCGCTTCGGGCAGGTTGGGCGTGGCGATGGTGGCCACTGGCAGCAAGCGCTCGCGCATGGCGAAGCCCACTTCATCCTTGCCCAATGCGCCGCCGCCACCGGCACGCAGCACGGGGTCGCAGACCAGGGGAACGCCGGGCAATTCCTGCATGATTTCCAGCACGGTTTCGACCATCTGCACCGAGCCGAGCATGCCCAGTTTGACGGCGGCGACCGGCATGTCGGCGATCACCGCATGGGCCTGAGCCAGCACCCATTCGCGGTCAAGCACGCGGAAGTCGCTGACGTTGACGGTGTCTTGCACGGTCAACGCGGTTACCGCCGGAGCGGCATGGCAGCCTTGCGCAAGCAGGGCTTCGATATCGGCCTGAAGACCGGCGCCGCCACTCGGGTCGTGACCGGAAAGGCAGAGAACAACGGGGCGGGAGGTATAGGTAGTCATGGTGCGCGAGCTTATCACTTTTCACCTTTTTTGCCCCAGGCGGGCGCTCTGTTCACAGGGTGAGTAGTGAGATGGCGGATAGCATCAACGGGGCACCACAATTTCCCCTCATGCAGGTGGCCAGTATCGCTGCTGGCACTCGCGATGCCTTGCTGGGGGCGGCTTTCAGCGTAGGGCGGCTATGCTAGAGTGGCCCCCATTTTTGAATAAATCAGGTCGGCAGGTGACGTCACTTACGGAGATGGGGCTCCGACGTCAACCGCCAGGCCTTTGCGGGGCAGCATGCGCTACGGTCTTCTACTTGTTCTGTGTTTACTGGCGAACCTGGCCCACGCGGTCGAATTCGACGAGTACACCACCCAGCTCGTGCTCGGTCAGGAAATGGACGTGTTCGAGGATGTGCGCGGCGACGCCACCATCAACGACATCACCTCGCCGGCACTGCAAGCCAACTTCCGTCGCCACGACAAACCGGTGCTCAACGCCGGTTACTCGCACTCGGTGTTCTGGCTGCGTATCGACCTCGCATACCGCCCGCAAGCGCTGCTCGGCCAGCAACCCTGGCTGCTGGAATTGGCCTATCCGCCGCTCGATCATCTCGACCTGTATCTGCCCGATGGCCGCGGCGGCTTCCAACTGGCCGAGCGCACCGGCGATGCATTGCCCTTCGACAGCCGGCAGATCAAACAGAATAACTACCTGTTCGAAATCAACTTGCAGCCGTATCAGCCGCAACGCGTTTACCTGCGCATTCAAAGTCAGGGCTCGATTCAGGCGCCGCTCAATCTGTGGTCACCGAAGGTGTACATGGAACAGATGCCCGGGCGCATCTACCTGCTCGGCATCATCTACGGCGTGCTGCTGGGCATGCTGATTTACAACCTGTTCATCTTCCTCAGCGTGCGCGACCCGAGCTACCTCTATTACATCCTCTACATCGCCTCGTTCGGGCTGTATCAGGTGTCGGTCAATGGCGCCGGCATCGAATATTTCTGGCCCGACAACCCGTGGTGGGCGAACGCCTCCACGCCGTTCCTGATTGGCTCGGCGACGCTGTTCGGCTGTCAGTTCGCGCGCACCTTTTTGCACACCGGCGAGCACAGTCCGTGGGTGGACCGCACGTTGCTGGCGCTTATGGCCGTTGGCGCGCTGGTGATGGTGTTGGCGCTCACGGTCAGTTACAGCGTGTCGCTGCGCCTGGCGACGTACCTTGCGCTGCTGTTCACGGTGGTGGTGTTTACCGCCGGCCTGATTGCCTGGCGTCGCGGCATGCGCGTGGCGCGCTATTTCATCTTTGCCTGGACCACCTTCCTGATTGGCGGCGTGATCAACACCTTGATGGTGCTCGGCTACCTGCCCAACGTGTTCCTCACCATGTACGCCAGCCAGATCGGCTCAGCGATTGAAGTGGGGCTGCTGTCGCTGGCCTTGGCCGATCGCATCAATTCCATGAAGGAAGAACGCGCGCGCATTCTTTACGACTCGGGCCGCAAGCTGGAAACCCTGAACCTTGAATTAGCCAACAGCAACCGGCTCAAAGATGAATTCCTGGCCACCGTCACCCATGAACTGCGCACGCCCATGAACGGCGTCATCGGTTCGCTGGAACTGATGCAAACCGTGCCCATGGACGTCGAGCTGGAGCAGTACCAAAAAACCGCCAGCGCCTCGGCGCGCGACATGATGCGCATGGTCAGCGACATCCTTACCCTCACCGAACTGCAAGCCGGCAAGCTGTACCCATGGCGCGAGCCGTTCAGCCTGCGCGGTCTGTTTGGCGGACTGCGCAGCCAGTTCGCCCCGCGTGCCGAAGAGAAAGGGCTGGGCTTCACCCTGGAAATGGACGAAAGCCTGCCCGACACCCTGGAAGGCGACGCCGGCAAACTCAGTCAATGCATCGGTTACCTGCTCGACAACGCGATCAAATTCACCCCCGGCGGCGCCGTGACCTTGCGCGTGGCGGCGGTGGAGCGTGGGCGCGAAGGGTTGGTGCTGAAAGTGGGCGTCATCGACAGCGGCATCGGGTTCAGCACGCCGAAAGACGGCTCGCTGTATCAGCGCTTCCACCAGCTCGACGGCTCGATGACTCGGGAATACGGCGGCTTGGGCGTGGGTTTGGCGATTTGCCGCAAGCTGGTCAGCCTGATGGGCGGCGGCTTGAGCCACACCTCGGAAGTGGGCGAGGGCAGTCACTTCGAACTCACCGTGCCGCTGTTTCTCTCCAACAGCGGTAACCACCTCGCCAGCGCGCCGTCCCGTGAGCCCGCGCGCCGTGGCGGCGGCCAGGCCCTGCGCCGGCCGGAGGAGTGCACGGTGTTGGTGGTGGAAGACAACGGCATCAACCAATTGGTGATGCGCGGCATGTTGCTCAAACTCGGCTACCGCGTGCGCTGCGCCGACAACGGCAGCGATGCCCTGGAACTGCTGCGCCGAGAGCCGGTAGACGCCGTGCTGCTGGACTGCCAGATGCCGGTAATGGACGGTTTTGCCACCTGCCGCGCCTTGCGTGCGATGTCCAACTGCGCCGACTTGCCGGTGCTGGCCATTACCGCCCACAGCCACAGCGGCGACCGCGAGCGCTGTTTGGCCGCTGGCATGAGCGACTACCTGGCCAAGCCGGTGAAGTTTGAACAACTGCAAGCGTTGCTGCATGACTGGCTGCTCAGCCTGGAGCCGCCAGCGCCGGTGCGGATCTCCTGAGTCGGCTGACCGTGTAGGCGCTAGCTTGCTAGCGAACCCTGCAATCGCAAGAGCTTCGCTAGCAAGCTAGCTCCTACAGGTCGTTGGCCCTCCGTTTGCACCCTTTCTTTTGGCAAGAATGCCCCTTCTTCCAAACTCTAAATCCTGATTCACTAGCGCCAAATGAACCAGGATTCAGACTATGGCCTACCGACACAGCGCCGCCCGCATCGACCGCGACCAAGAACAACGGGAGCGCATTCTTGACTGCGCGTTGTTGCTGGTGGTCGAGGGTGGTTTTGCCGCATTGACCATGCAAAGCCTCGCCGAACGTGTGGGCATCGCCACGGGCAGCTTGTACCGGCACTTTCGCGGCAAGGGCGAGCTGGCGGCCGAGGTATTTGCCCGGGCCAGCCAGCGTGAAGTCGACGCCATGGCCAGCGCGCTGCAACTGCCGGGCAGCGAACTCAAACGCCTGGCCGGCGCCCTTGAGCAATTCGCCGCCCGTGCCTGGCAAAGCCGTCAACTGGCATTCGCCCTGATCGCCGAACCTGTGGACCCGGAAGTGGATGAACGCCGCCTCGAATTTCGCGAGGCGTACGCCGCTCAACTCAGCACCGTTATCGAACAGGGCGTGGCCACTGGCGCGTTTCGAACCTCGTCGGTGGCGGTCAGCGCCGCGTGCCTGGTGGGCGCCATCAGTGAAGCGTTGGTCGGTCCGCTTTCACCCCAAGCCCGCGCCGCTCGCGAAGCGGGCGAGCCCGCTCTGCAACTGGCGGACGTCAGCGCCGCCCTTGTTTCCTTTTGTCTACGCGCCCTTGCCGCCGAGGAGTCACTGCCATGAGCACTGCCGTTAATAGCTACGCCGCGTTTGCCGAAACCCACGAAGTGAGCAATCAGCCGCCGTCGCTCGACGGCATCAACCTGTACCGCGCCGACCTGCCGCTGCAGGAATGGACGCGGCACTTCGGCGGCGGCTGGGCGCACGACCGCATCGATGCCTACGGCGCTTTGGCTGGCGGCCCGCTGATGGCGGCCGGGTTTCTCGCCAACGAAAACAAACCGGTGTTCAAAAGCCACGACCGCTACGGCAACCGCATCGACCTGGTGGAGTTTCATCCCGCCTACCACGAGCTGATGAAGGCGGCGGTGGAACACGGCCTGCCGTCATTGCCCTGGACCGACCCGCGTGCTGGCGCCCACGTCGCCCGCGCTGCCATGACTTATATGCACAGCCAGGCCGAAGCCGGCACCGGCTGCCCGCTGACCATGACCTTCGCCAGCGTGCCGGCGCTGCGTATGCAACCCGACGTCGCCGAGGTGTGGGTGCCGAAAGTGCTCGCCACCCAATACGACCCGCGCAACGTGCCGATGGCGCAGAAGGCCGGCGTCACCATCGGCATGGCCATGACCGAAAAGCAGGGCGGCACCGACGTGCGCGCCAACACTACGCGCGCCTATCCGGTCGGCGTTCCTGGCCCCGGTCAGGGTTACGAATTGGTCGGGCATAAGTGGTTTTGCTCGGCGCCCATGTGCGACGCCTTCCTTACCCTGGCGCAAACTGACAAAGGCTTGAGCTGCTTCCTGCTGCCGCGTCATCGCCCGGATGGCACCCGCAACGAGTTCTACATCCAGCGCCTGAAAAACAAGCTCGGCAATTGCTCCAACGCCTCCAGCGAAGTGGAATACCGCGGCGCGCTGGCCTGGATGCTGGGCGAAGAAGGGCGCGGCGTACCGACCATTATCGAAATGGTGTCGATGACCCGCTTCGATTGCATGGTCGGCTCCAGCGCCCTGATGCGCCAAGCGTTGAGCCAGGCCGCCAACCACTGCGCGCACCGCACCGTGGGCGGCCGCGTGCTCAGCGAACAAGCCTTGATGCAAAACGTGCTGGCCGATTTGGCCCTGGAAAGCGAAGCCGCCATCGCGCTGAGCCTGCGCATGGCCAAAGCGCTGGACAACGCCCACGTTGAGTCCGAAGACAAATTCGCGCGCCTGGTAACGGCCGTAGGCAAGTATTGGATCTGCAAACGCGCGCCGGCCATGATCAACGAAGCCGCCGAATGCATGGGCGGCGCCGGTTATGTGGAAGACAGCATTCTGCCGCGCCTGTACCGCGAAGCGCCGGTGAACTCGACCTGGGAAGGCTCCGGCAATGTGCAGTGCCTGGACGTACTGCGCGCGTTGTCCAAAGAGCCTGGCGTGCTCGACGTGTTGTTCAACGAGCTGGGCGACGGCCACGGCGACGCGCGCCTGAAAGCCCATATCGATGGGCTGAAGGCCGGCTTTCGCGACACCGCCGACATCCAGTACCGCGCCCGTCAGCTCACCGAAGACGTCGCGGTCGGCTTGCAAGCCAAACTGCTGCTGGAAAGCGGCAATGCGGTGGTGTCTGACGCCTTTATTGCCAGCCGCCTGGGCCAGGGCGGCCGCGCTTACGGCACCTTGCCGCGCGGTGCGGACGTGGAAGCGTTGGTCGCACGCAGCACGCCCCATGTTATGGGGTGATGCCACGTGATCGATGCGGGGCAGGCTTCAGTCTCGATTGCCTTTTCCAGGAATCGCGGCTGAAGCCTTCCCCACAGTCATGCCTTTTGCCAACGATGCAGGCAAGATAGGCCGCATGCGAGTCCAGACAGGAAGGCCGATCGTGACCAGCAATACCGACAGTTTTGTTATCGCCCACACCCCCGAAGACGCCGTAGAACGCCTGGCCGAGTTGCATCAGCGGGCCGTGGATGGCCTTAGCCAGGCGCTCAAGGCGTACCTCAAGGATCGGGTCAAACCGGACCCGAGCCAACGCGGTCTGTTCCGCTACCCCGAACTGCGCCTGACCTACCTGTGCCAAGGCGAAGTGCCAACCACCGTGCGCGCCTACGCCAAAGTGCAGGTGCCTGGCACTTACAGCGTGACCGTCACCCACCCGGCGGCGTTTCGTAAGTACCTGCTCGAACAGCTGCGCCCATTGATGAACGACTTCACCGTGCAGGTGGAAGTCGGCGTGAGCCAACAGGACATTCCGTACCCCTACGTGGTGGAAGGCGGCGATGAGCTGGCCGGTTCGGGCGTGACCGCAGCGGAATTGTCGCGCGTGTTCCCAAGCACCGATCTGTCAGCCGCCACCGACGGTATCGCCGACGGCCTGTACGACTGGCAAAACATCGACCCGCTGCCGCTGGCACTGTTTGACGCGGCGCGAGTGGACTTCTCGCTGCGCCGTCTGGTGCATTACACCGGCAGCGACTGGCGCCACGTGCAGCCGTGGATTCTTCTGACCAACTACCACCGCTACGTTGACCAATTCATTCGCCACGGCCTGGCGCAACTGCGCGACGACCCACGCTTTGTACGAATGGTCTTGCCGGGCAACGTGATCATCGAGCGCGGTACGTCCGAAGAAGACACGCAAGCGGTTGCCGATGCCGTGGTGTGGCACCGTTATCAAATGCCGGCTTACCACCTGATCGCCGCGGATGGCCATGGCGTGACGCTGGTAAATATCGGCGTGGGCCCCTCGAACGCGAAAAACATCACCGACCACTTGGCCGTTTTGCGCCCGCACTGCTGGCTGATGATTGGTCACTGCGGCGGCTTGCGTCAGTCGCAAACCATTGGCGACTACGTGCTGGCCCACGCCTATATGCGCCGCGACGGCATTCTGGACCGCGTGGTGCCGCCGCACGTGCCGATTCCTGCGTTGGCCGAAGTGCAACTGGCCTTGCAGGAAGCTGCCGCTGCCGTGACCGGCGAGAAAGGCGAAGCGCTGAAACGGCGCTTGCGCACCGGCACGGTATTGACCTACGACGACCGCAACTGGGAACTGCGTTGGGCCCAGGAACGGCCGCTGATCAACCTGGCTCGCGCCATTGCCGTGGACATGGAAAGCGGCACCATCGCCGCCCAGGGCTACCGGCTGCGAGTGCCGTACGGCACGTTGTTGTGTGTATCGGACAAGCCGCTGCACAGCGAAATAAAACTGCCGGGCGCGGCGGGTGCGTTCTACGAGCGAGCTGTGAACCAACACCTGCACATCGGCATCGCCGCCCTCGACCTGATGCGCACCCAACTCGACTCACTGCACTCACGCAAACTGCGCAGCTTCGATGAGCCGCCGTTTAGATAAGGCAGGAAATTTCGTCGTTAACCCTGTGGGCGCGGCTGGGCGGCGTTCCGATTAGCCGCGATGCTTTTGGAAAAAGAGCATCGCGGCTAAAGCCGCTCCCACAGGTTTCGATTGTGGGCAAAATCGGCCGCCCCGTTCAGAGAACAACACAGCAAACGCCGTCATTCCCGCGAAGGCGGGAATCCAGAATCTCCAAGGGAACCCACAACCTAAATACCGCCCCTGTGGGAGCGGCTTCAGCCGCGATGCTGTTGAGACCACCGTCTCAAAGCGTAGCCACCGAGGGCGTGTTCAAGGGATTGCCCACGAATCGCCCGGCTGCGGCACCCGAAAGGTCTGCGGGTCCACTTCCTGTTCTTGCAACGCCGCCGCCAGATCCGCCGGCGGGGCGAACTGGCCTTCGTCAGTAAGCCGGAAGGTGCCGAAGTGAATGGCCATGCTGTTTTTGGCCTGCAATTGCCGGTGTGCCTGCACGGCGTCGTCGGGGTTCATGTGGTGGTCGCGCATAAACCAGCGCGGCGCGTAGGCGCCGATCGGCAACAGCGCGAAGCGCATCGGCCCGAAGCGTTCGTTGATCAGTTTGAATTCCGGACCCAACCCCGTGTCGCCGGGGAACAGCAGCGGACCACTCGCAGCCTGCAGCACAAAACCCAGCCACAGCGTGTGGTTGGTATCGCTGCGGGTGCGTGACGACCAATGCTGCACCGGAACGCCATGCACGCTGAGGGTCGGGCTGATGGGCAGTTCCTGCCACCAATCAATCTCTGCCACATCGGTAAAGCCGGTCTGCTTGATCAGCGCGCCGTTGCCCAGGCCCGTGACCACTTTGGCTGTCGGAAAGCGCAGCGCCAGCTTGCGTAGGCTTTCTAGGTCAAGGTGATCGTAGTGGTTGTGGCTGACGAGAATCAGGTCAATCGGCGGTAGCTGCTCGATGCTCAGCCCCGGTTGCTGGAAGCGTTTCGGGCCAATAAACGTGAACGGGCTGACTCGCTCGGACCATACCGGGTCCGTGAGAATGTTCAGGCCCTGATGCTGCAACAGCACGGTGGCGTGGTTGATGTAAGTGGCTTGCAGCGCATCGCCCATCACCCGCTGCGCCAGCACGGGCGGTGTTTTTGCCGCCGGTTGGCTGACCCAGGCGTCGGTGCGCTCGCGGTTGAACTGCCACTTGAGCAGGTCGCGCAGGCTTTTTTCCGCGGTGGGTTGAATGTTGCGGAAGCGCTCGCCATCGAAGTGGTCGCTGGCGGGGCCTTGGTAAGCGGAGTTGTTACAGCCGGCCAGGGTCAGCAGGCTCAGTAACCAGGTGGGGCGGAGGTTACGTGGCATTGACGAAACTCGCTGGGGAAGATGCAGGCAAACCTAGCATGGCCGCTTGGGTTTGCCTGCTCCCTTACATGTTTTGCAACTCAACGCAGCGCGTTATTTGCTGGCGTCGAGCACCACGCGGTAACGGGCTTTGCCGGCGCGCAGGTGATCGATGGCGTCGTTCACTTTGCTCATGGGGAACATTTCCACCTGAGGCACGATTTGATGCCGAGCGCAGAATTCCAACATTTTCGCCATGTTGGCCGGTGAGCCTACGGGCGAGCCGGAGATGGCTTTTTGCGCGGGAATCAAGCTGAACACGTGCACCGGAATGGCGCTCGGCACGATGCCGACAAAGTGTAGGCGGCCACGGCCACGCAAGGTGGCGAGCAGGCTGTTCCAGTCCAGATCAGCGCTGGCGGTCACCAGAAGGAAATCCAGGGTGCCGGCAATCGCTTTCATCGCCGCACTGTCGGTGGACGCCACCGCTTTGTGCGCGCCCAGGCGCTGGGCTTCTTCCTGCTTGCTTGGCGAGGAGGTAAACGCCGTGACTTCGCAGCCCCACGCATTGAGGAATTTCAGTGCCAGGTGACCGAGGCCGCCGATGCCAACCACGCCGACGCGGTCGGTGGGTTTAATGTCCAAGTCCACCAGCGGGCTGAACACCGTTGAGCCGGCACAAAACAGCGGGCCGGCCAAGCTTGGGTCGATGGCCTCTGGAATCGGAATGGCCCAGGCCCAATGGGCACGCAGGCGATCAGCGAAGCCGCCATTGCCGCCGATGATGGTGGGTTGCACGGTGCGACATAGCTGGTGGGAACCTTCCATGCACGAAGCGCAGTGCATGCAGCTGCCTTTGTTCCAGCCGATGCCCACACGCTGGCCAAGTTTGAGGCCACGCACTTGGTCGCCCACGCGCACCACGGTGCCGACCACTTCGTGGCCGGGAATGAACGGATAGCGAGTGCGGCCCCATTCGTTGTCGATCATCGATTGGTCGGAGTGGCAGATGCCGCAGAACTCCACCGCCACTTCAACATCTTCGGCGGCCAGCGGGCCTGGATCGTATTCATACGATTGCAGCGGGGCTTTGGGCGCGGTGGCGGCCCAACCGGTGAACTTCTCGACCTCGGACGTGCTCATGCAAGGATTCCTTGTGGGTTAGACGGCGCAACGCAGCAGCATAACCATAGACGGCAAATGATGAAGCGAGATAAGCCCGGTTGATGGTGCGTGCATGGCCTCGCGTTACACTGTGCAGTCTGCTCGTTGCCCTGGATTGTTCATGTCGCGCCCACCTCGTCCCGCCCGCCCAACTCCCCGCCGCGTCGCCAAAGCACCGCCGGCTGAGCCGACGTTGTTGCTGTTCAACAAGCCGTTCGACGTGCTGACTCAGTTCAACGATGAGCAGGGCCGCAGCACGCTCAAGGACTTTATTGCGGTGCCCGGCGTGTACCCAGCCGGGCGTCTGGACCGCGACAGCGAAGGCTTGCTGCTGCTCACCAACGATGGCCAGTTGCAGGCGCGGATTGCCGACCCCAAACACAAGCTGGCGAAAACCTACTGGGTGCAGGTGGAAGGCGAGCCGACCGAAGCGCAGCTGCAACAATTGCGTGATGGCGTGACCTTGAATGACGGACCGACTTTGCCGGCTGAAGCGCGGCAACTGGCCGAACCTGAACTGTGGGAGCGCAATCCGCCGGTGCGGTTTCGCAAGAGCATTCCGACGTCGTGGTTGGAATTGGTGATCAGGGAAGGGCGCAACCGCCAGGTGCGTCGTATGACGGCGGCGGTAGGGTTGCCGACGTTGCGGCTGGTACGGGTGCGGATTGGGCCGTGGAGTATCGAGGGGCTGGGGTTGGGGGAGTGGAAGGAAGTTGAAGCGCGGCTTTGACTCGTTCGTCGTAGGTTGGGCGGTGCGCGTGGCTCACCGAGCGCGACCAACCCAACCTGCGCGCAAATTCTTGCTCGGCTCTAGAAGCCTTCCAGGCTTCCAATCACCACGGTCTTGATGATGAAGCCCAACACGCCCAGGCCAAGGGCGAGGAACAGGACCATGGTGCCGTAGCGGCCGGCTTTGGATTTTTTCGCCAGATCCCACACGATGAAGGCCATAAACATCACCAGGCCGCCGACCAGGATGATCATCATCCACTCTTCAAACTTTTCCGGTTCCATTACAACCTCAGGTATTCGTCAGACACACACGTATAGCCACACGCCTCAAGGGCGGGCCTTGGCGGGCGATTATACGTCAGCCTCCGGGCCCGTGGCCGCAGGTTGTCGGGGCAAGCGTTTAGCCGCGCAGGTGTTGTAACGGCAGTTGGGTGCTGGAGATTACCTGGTTGAGCACGAAGCTCGAGCGCACGCTGGTCACGCCTTCGATGCGCGTGAGCTGGCCCAGCAGGAATTTCTGATAGTGGTCCATATCCGGCACTACGACCTTCAGTTGGTAGTCGGCGTCCATCCCGGTCACCAGGCAGCACTCCAGCACTTCCGGGCATTGGGTGATCACCGCTTCGAAGTGCTCGAAACGCTCGGGCGTGTGACGGTCCATGCCGATGTTCACGTACGCCGTCAGGCTCAGCCCCAGCTTCTTGCGGTCCAGCAGAGCCACTTGGCGAAGAATGTAGCCGTCATCTTCCAATTGCTTGACCCGGCGCGAGCAGGGCGAGGGCGATAGGCCGATGCGTTCGGCCAGCTCCTGATTGGAGATGCGCGCGTCGCGCTGCAATTCGGCCAGTATGTTCAGGTCGTAGCGGTCGAGGTTGTTCAAGTTGGCGCTCCAGTCGGTGCTAATTGCGCAACATGGTGCGTTAGGAGCCAAAGATTGCGCAAGTGGCCTATCGATCAGCAATATTCGCAATCCTGTGTCGCACGGCCAGGCCTACACTTTCCCTCAAGTTAAACGACCCGGACGCAAGTCCAACTGGCCCGCTCAATCAGGCGCGCCAGAGCCGCCGATCCTACCGGGTCGCCTCGGCAACCGGGTCCGCACTGCCCAACCAGGCGGGCGAGACAGGCGGCGACACAATCGCCAGCAGAGGACAAATGGGCCCCCCTGAGGGCCCTTTTTTATGGGTGTTACTCAGCGATCGGCTGCGCGTCGGCCTGGCTGCGTTGGAAACCAATTTCCAATGCTCATGGGCTACAGCCCACTGCGCTCGTAAATTGATTTCCGCCTTGCCAGACCTAGCTCGCTCGATCTGGAGCGGCGGAGCGGCGGTTATTTTTTTGGTTGTGCTTTCTGTTCTGCAACTCCGCTAACGGCTGTTGTCGAAGTGGTTACCGATCGGCTACAAGTGCCCGCCGCTCGGCAATACGGGTGGGCAGGTGTGTCGCGGTCTTTCCTCTCTGGAGTAACAGTCATGAAGTCGCAGTTGTGGCGTCTGGCAGGTGTAGGCGTTCTTTCCCTGGCGATGGGCGCCAATGCGCTCGCCGATGACGGGCCGGATGTGCGTTCGGTGATAAGTGGCAGTTCGCAGCGTGATCAGGGGCGCGGCAATGGCGGCGGCAATCAGGGCGGGCAGCAGCAAGCGCGTCCGCAGCAACAACAAGGGCCGCAAGGCGCTGCCCGGACGTTGGGGGCCAGCAGCCCGTCGCAGCGTGACCGTGATGATCGCGGTGGCAATGGGCACAACGGCGGCTACAACGGCGGCGGCTATAACCAGGGTGGCCATAACCAAGGCGGCTACGGCAATCAAGGCGGTTACAACGGCGGCGGATACAACCAGGGCGCCGGCCAGAACCATAACGGCAATGGCTACAACGGTGGTTATAACGGCGGCCACAACGGTGGCGGGCGCGATGATGACCGCGACCGTCCGAGCAATAACGAGCAACGAGGTCCGCAGGGTCCGGCCCGGCAGCTGGGTGCCAAATCGCCACCGCCACCGGGCAATCAGTGGCACGGCGGGCGTCCGGGCGGCGGCTGGGGCTCTGGGCCGCGCTGGCAGCCGGGCTACCGGGTAAACACCATTCCATCAGGCCGTTGGCGCGTGCCGCACGGCGGTGTCGACTATTACTACGCCGACGGTTACTGGTATCGCCCGTACGGCCCGAGCTACATCGTCGTCACGCCGCCTTACGGCGTTCGGGTGCGCACGCTGCCCTCGTATGCCGAGCAGCTATGGATTGGCAGCGCGCTGTATTTCATCGCTGCAGGCACCTATTACCTGTACCAGGCCGACCGCCAGGAATATGTGGTCACCAGTCCACCCGTTCAGGTGACGAGCAATAACGGCTGGCAGGGCAACGGCTACGACGTAGTGGCGTATCCGGCGCGCGGGCAGAGCGAAGCGCAGTTGGCGCAGGACCGCTATGACTGCCATCGCTGGGCCGTGAATCAAAGCGGCTTCGATCCGTCCCAAGCCGCCTATGCGCCGGCGCAAAACGTGGCGGACATTTACCGCCGCTCGCTGGGTGCCTGCATGGCCGGGCGCGGCTACAGCGTGAACTAGCTTTTCAGTGCGCACAAAAAAGCCCCGCACTGGCGGGGCTTTTTATTCGCCACCCTTTACAGGCGCTTGAGCAACCCTTCGAGCAACACGGCTTGGTCTTCGGCCAGGTCAATGATGTGAAAACCCGACCAGCAATGCTGGCCGTCGGCGCCCGGGCGGCTCCACAGGCAATCCGCACCCAGGCGAACTTCGGTCAGGCCTTCGACCGGCGGGTAGGAAACGAGGCGGCATTCCAGCAGCGCATCGGCTTCTTGGGGGCAGTCACCGAACAGCATGAAGCCCTCGGCGGAGAGATCCACTACGCGGCCCAAGTGGCGCTCGGTGTGCAAGTCGTACACTTCCAGATGCAGCTCTGCGGCGTGTCGGCTGTGCTGGCGACGATCGTCCATTACGGCTCCTTAACTGTTGTCGGCGCGACCGGTGAAGCGTTGCAACACCCGGTAGATGGCGGTCAGGGCGCGGTCCACCAGCGGGGCCTCGCGTTCGGTTTGGAGGATGCGAACCAGACCTTGTTCCATCTCATTGGCTAAAATCGTCAGCGGTTTAATCGCCACGCGCTGGCCGCTGTGGTCGACGAACATGTAGTTGTGCGTGGTCGGGCTGAACCATGACAGCTTGAGGTTACGCACCTGCGCACCGTCGATAAATTCAAACCAGGTACCAAACTCGATACGGCCCAGTTCCTTGGCAATCAGCTGCGCCTGGTGCGACAGGCCCGAGGCTTGCGGGGCGGTCGTCGCTAACGCGGCGTCCTCGCCAAGCATGGCGCCGAGCGGGCTTTCCGGCAGCACCGGATTGAGCTTGGCGGCCACTTGCGGCTGCTTGGCCTGCACCGCGTGCTGGCAGGCGACGATGTCTTGAAGTAAGCGGCGGATGCCGTCTTCGTGATAGCCGCCGAGAATCTCCAGGCCTTTGCGCAGGTCTTCCAGCAGTTGCACACGAATCGACTGCAAGCGCTCCTGACCGGCTGCGTTCAGCGGCGTGCTACTCCATGCAAGCTGCTCGGCCACATCGCTGTAGCGTTGCCACTCGGGGCTGCGTTCGCCGTGGCGCAACAACACGAATACCAGCGCGTCGGTCCAGGTGAGTTCGAGAAAATTGCGAATGAGCGGCGGCGGCTGACGGTTGGCCAGCGCGCGGGCAATGATGTCCACCGCTTGCTGGCGCGCGCCGAGCAATTTGTCGCGACCTTTGGCGGCTTCCACCGCACGCCGCTCCCGCAGCGCCACCTTGTGTTGCAGGTTGGTGGTGAACTCGTTGAATTCTTCCAGCAGGCTATCGAACAGTTTCAGTTCGCCGTCGAAGCCCTGGATGACGCGTTCGACCACCCAGTGAATTTTCGCCAACAGGCCACGGTCGTCTTCTTCGCCGCCATACAGCACGCCGGCCTGGGCCATGGCGTTGAGCAAGCGTCGCGCCGGGTGATGGTGTTGGGTGAACAGCGCCTTATCCAGCAGCGCCACTTTCAGGTAAGGCGTGTGCAGGTGGGAGAGGGCGGTTTTGCAATTGTCTGGCAGGTTTTCGTCATCAAGGATGAAGTCGAACAGCATGCCCACCAGGTCGATTACATCCGCTTCCTGGTCCGACAGTTTTTGCTGGCCGGGTTCGCTGCTGTGAGTTTCCAACTGCTGCTGCAGATCGACTTTGAAATCTTCGACTTGCTGCGGACGTTGCAAACGCTGTGAGAAATCCAGCGCCGACTGTTGCTGCAAACGGTTCAGTGCGTCGAGCAGGTCGCTGGCCGCGTAGGTGCGTGTCGCGCCGCTGGGGGCGAAACTGGCGATACTGCGCGTGCCGCCCAGAAGCGGCGCATCGACGTTGTAATGCCGGCGCTCGCCGAGCAAGGCAGCCAGGCTGCTGAACAATGCGGTTGGGTCGGTCGGCTCCGGGCCAGACGCGTCGTACGGCACACGCGCGGCTTCGGCGCTTGGTGCGGCGGCCGAGGCGGCGGGCGCTGTGCCGGCGGGTGCCGGTTGCGCATTTCGCACGGGCTCGTTGGTCGCTGCGGGCGCTGCACTGGCCGGCTCACGCGGCGCCGTTGGAGCGCGTCGGGCATCGGGGGTGCGTTGCGGCGCGTACTTGAGGTTGGGCAAAACCCCGGCATCAATCAGGCGCTGATTCATCGCTTCATACAGGCGGTCGAGGCTCTGCATGACGTGGCGATCAAACAACATATAGAGGATGGTTTTGATCTGCGGCGGAAACGGCGTGGGCGCCAGCGCTTCGCGAAACGCCTGGGCAATCGCGCGCGGCCCGAACGGGTTGTTGTCTTCGCCTAGCTTCTGACCGTTGTTCAACACCGCCAGCCGTTGCTCGAGTGCGAACAGCGGCTCGGCGCAGCGGGCTTTGACCCGGCTGACCATGTTGGTGACTTGCAGACTCTCTTCGTAATCTTCGTTTTGAATCAACGACAGATCTTCAGCACGCAGCCCTGTCGCGTTCGCTTCGGGCTCGAGCGTGCCTTCAAGAAAATTAGAAAAGTTTTGCGCCACGCGCTGGTGATAGCTGCGCTCGATTTGCGGTCGCTGCCGACGAATTTCGCGCATGTTGTCGAAAAACAACGACTGCACTTTATTGTTCTCGGCTTTCTCGGCGCATTCAAACAACGTGTCATCAACCTGCCCGAATACCCCAGTGAGGTGTTCGGCCAAACGATTCATCGCGAGCTTGCGGCAACCCTGCACCAGGTCCCCAAAACGCGGTTGAATTCCGCGGCTGGCAAGCGTCTGGTGGGTTCTCGATGGTGGGGGTACGTCCTGCGTGCTCATGGACTGTCCTGTTCAAGCCAAGCGGCTTATGCATCCTGCGGCGATCATATCTCACGCAAACATAGAGTGGCGATCACGTCGCTGCAAATCATTGTCTTAAAAGCTATTTAGGGGGTTGACAGGGTCGCGGATATCCTTAAAATGCAGCGCCTCGATACGGCAAATGGCTAACGCCAAATGACGTAGAGAGATGGAAGCAAGTAGTTCCGCGATAGCTCAGTCGGTAGAGCAAATGACTGTTAATCATTGGGTCCCAGGTTCGAGTCCTGGTCGCGGAGCCAATCTTTCAACCGGGGTATAGCGCAGTCCGGTAGCGCGCCTGCTTTGGGAGCAGGATGTCAGGAGTTCGAATCCCCTTACCCCGACCATTTTTGGGTCGTTAGCTCAGTTGGTAGAGCAGTTGGCTTTTAA
>Ga0157370_10001708_pt1 | contig 27039 bp, 25 predicted proteins | sample C35metaG_FD_113463 | JGI IMG/M metagenome (GOLD analysis project Ga0157370, IMG submission 113463) | Corn rhizosphere microbial communities from Kellogg Biological Station, Michigan, USA - C3-5 metaG | ecosystem: Host-associated > Plants > Roots > Rhizosphere > Soil | place: USA: Michigan...
AGGTTGCAGCTCTTTTTTATTGCTTGCTTGGTCGGTGGCCTCACACGCCATTACCATTAATTATAAAATGGTTGGTGCAGACGCTCACTTGGTCGGTGCCCTCACCGGCCGTTTGCAGTAATTATAAAATGGTTGGCGAGGACTCTTTCCACGGAAGAAATCTATAAAGCCGTGTAAGGACATTCGCCACGCATGAGGATAAAATGGTTGGCGAGGACACCAACCATGGAAAAGAATGTCCATGGAAAAGAATCTTTTATACTTCCCCCATCTGCGAAAGAACTATAAAAATGATCGCAAGGACAGCTAATACCAATCCAAGTATATTTTTTGTGGATAGTTTCTCCTTGAAATAAATAGAGCCAACCAAAGTGCCCAACAATATCACTCCAAAATTCATGCTGGCAAAAACGGTGGTTGGGTTTTTTGCAAAAGACTGGTGTGCCTTCAAATAAAAATAAATGTTTAGGAAATTGAACAAGCCGAGCAGTACACCATAAAAAACAGCGCTTTTTTGGATGACTATTTTGGTTTTAAAAAAGGAAACAACGGTGATGAGCGAAGCAAATATAAAGCAGCCACAGAAAATGTAGAATAGCGCATCGGTATAGGGGATGGATTTTTGTAAGGCAACCTGTTTGAATAAAACATCTATAATACCATATCCTAAAAACACCGGCAATAAATAAAAGGGATTGGTTCCGTTAGTCCGCTGCCCTTTATTTAAAATAAAAAACAGCGCAATAAAGCCGGTGATAATTCCAATCCATCTGAAGGCCGGGATGGCTTCATTAAAGATCAGGTAAGAGCAGGCAATGGGTATCACTAATGAGATACGCTGGGCAATATCGGTTTTTATAATTCCGGAATGGCGTATAGACAGGCTCAATAAAATAAATACCAGGGGCAGTAATACAGAAAGCGAAATGGTGTAACTATTATAAGCGAAGTGGCTAAAGTCAATTTCCCCACGAAAACAGGCATAAGTGGCGACAATGGCGCATAAATAATTAATGGTAATAAGGAAAATGTTTACAGTGGTTTTGGCCTTGATATATTTGAATAAAACCCCAACAGAAACACTGCAAAGAATACTAATAATTAAATTGATCATGTAGTCAGTCGTTATAAAAGACGCCGGGCTGCTAATGTAAGTTATTAAAGATAATTCAGAATAATCCCCACAGTTGCAAAACGATCTTTCAAAAGAAAGGCAACAACCTGGTGTTGAAAGATATTTAAAAGGAATATCTGTAATAGATAGGGAACAAAATGCAAACGGGCAAAACGGATTCATTCACCAAAGCAATGAACGCAGAAATGAAATAGGATGGGGAAAATGGAACAAATTCCATATTGAGATTAAACAAAAGTTTTTCAGTGCTTATAGTTTAGGATGCTCCATGGGTAGCTTTTTATTTTTTCAGGTCAAAGGAAAATATAACCAGGACAGATAGGAAGGCTCTTTTCTGAATTTGCTCCCTTATTTAAATCGCTTATATTTAAAATATTTGTCCCACTTCGATTTAAGCCTTCGCCTGTCTTTCTTTAATAGTATTTCATCTGCATGTTCTACAATAACAACAGAATCGTTGTGTTTCACTATACGGTAATATTTTGATCCATTCTCAGCGTGACTTAGCAAGGCATCAATATAAGATATATCCGGAAGGCCAATTATTTTTCCATCAATAGTCATGTATGTATAACCGTAGGGCATATTATTTTGTTTAGTGAGATAAATATAGGAGATCTTTTTAAAAACTGCAAAGGGCTTTTTAAAAAGTTACTATTTCTGAAACGGAAGAATCATAAGTCAATAAGGATGCATTTTAAGAAAAAGATTGATATGCTCTCATTGTACACCCTATGCTATTTCTTAATTTTCAGTAAAGCCGGTGGCTTTATTATTAAGGTCAGACATTGCGACCAGCAGATCGCAGCGTTTAATAAATTCATTCCACACATTGTAGAGGCCGGTAGTTTCCAGGTTCAGGTTTGTATAATTAGTCAACGCTTCCTGGCAGAAGATCATCAGGGTTTCGCGGTCACTTTCGATCCTGGTTCTGAAATCTCTGAATTGGTCAAATTGCTCGTCAAAGACCACAGCATTGATCGAATTGTTTTCCCAGTTGGCGAGGTGACTGCTCGTAAGAGTAATAAATTTATCATATTCAGGATCTATCTTTTTTTCATTGACTTCATTATATTGGTTTATCTTTTCCTGCAGCACTTTCGCTGTTTCATATATGCTCAATATTTTTTCATGATAATCCTTCAGCTCCATTTGCATATGGTCGCGTCTCTGCGCCAGTTTTTCCAAATTACTTTCCTCAAATACATAATTTGCAGCAGATAGTTTATCAGCCAGTGTGCGGCAATCATCAAAAGTAGCATTTACCCTTTTTAACTCTTCACGCAACAGGTCTATTGATTCATTTAAGGTTACAGATTCACGGTACAGGGTGGTGGCTGTATTCTTCATTTCCAACTCAAAGTCGTGTAAACTGGTATAGGCGGCAAGTAACTCTTCATCCTGTGGCGAAAGGGTAGTTTTGTCTGCCTCATAAATTACCTCTATATTCCTGAACGGGTGCTTAATGAGGTCTTTTTTTATATTTTCCTGTAATTGTTGCATAACTTTTTTTTTAGACTATAAAGCTACAAACGAAAAGATATTTATTTTAGTATGTGTTTTAAATATTTTCGATAGTATTAAACATTACTGCTTTTCCATTACAACAGTTGCCAGCGCTGTTTCGACCATATGAAACGTTACTCCTGAATCCTGGAAAGTAGAGTCTTTTGAAGCATTTTGTTTTATCGTAAGAAGATTGCCACTGAGGGTATATCTTCCGCCATTGGCGCCGGATTGTGAAGAACCATTGCCGGCTATTCCGGATGTAAGGCTGCCGTTTTGGAAATAGATAGAATCTGTACCTACAAGTTTATAAGGTGCAGTAGAATTGGTTGAGGGAATTATCACGTTGAAGGGCATACTAAACGAATCAATAAACTGGTTGTCCTGATAAAAGGAAGCAGTTGTAGTAGAGTTTACTTCATAGCTTAAACCGGTAGCCAAAAACTTTGAGCCGTCAATTACGATAGTTCCTGCATTGTTGATAGTCGTGTAATCAGAAACGGTTATTTCTTTTTCGCCATCAGTGCCGGTTATAGTACTATTCGTTTTTGCAGAAATGGACTTCAATTTATAAGTACCCTGGATGGCATTCGATCCGGGATTTGTTTGGTCCTTATTACATGAAACGGGTATTATCAAAATGGATGATAACAATAACAGGAGATTTCTTTTCATTGGTTGTTTTTTTATAAAATAAAATAATGACTGAGTTAGTTTTATACAATTGTTTTGCATATGAACAAATATAGAAATAAGAATTATATTATACAATATTTTCGCGCTTTTATTGCAAATATGTCTAAAGTGCCCCCGGCTTAAAAACTTTATGTATATTCCACCCTTAATCAGATAACTATGCTTAAAAGAATTTTTGAAACGCTGACTGTATTTTTTTTCATTTTGTTTTTGAATTCCTGTTCCTCAACTAAATCAGTTACGCAGGTGGGGGAGAGACCTGCTTCATTTAAAGCGGCCAGGGAATTCAGGGCGGCATGGGTGGCCACAGTAGCCAATATCAACTGGCCGTCCGGGCCCGGTCTTTCTACTGATGAACAGCAAAAGGAAGCGATTGAATTATTGGATTTTTTAAAAGTACACAATTACAATGCAGTCATTCTGCAGGTGCGGCCACAGGCAGATGCCTTATATGAAAGCACATTGGAACCCTGGTCGTATTTTCTCACCGGAACCCAGGGAAAGGCGCCTTCTCCCTGTTATGATCCTTTATCTTTTTGGGTAGAAGCGGCGCATGACCGGGGACTGGAATTGCATGTGTGGCTTAATCCATACCGGGCACATCATGTATCCGGGGGCCCGGTAACAGACAGCTCATTGGTGAAAAAAAGGCCGGAGCTGATGGTGCATTTAAAAGAAGGATATTGGTGGTTTGACCCCTCTCTGAAAGAAACACAGGATCATGGTGTAGAAGTAGTGATGGATATTGTAAAACGATATGATATTGACGGTGTTCATTTTGATGATTATTTTTATCCTTATCCTTCATACAATGGAGGCGAAGATTTTCCAGACAGTGTGAGCCGGAAGAAATACCTGGCAGGCGGTGGCATTTTACCGGTTGCTGATTGGCGGAGAGAAAGTGTTAATAAATTCATTCAGCGGGTATATCAGGAAATAAAAAAAGAAAAGAAGTACGTAAAATTCGGGCTCAGCCCTTTTGGAATGTGGCGGCCGGGTAATCCTGAATCCATACAGGGATTTGACCAGTATGATGAGTTATATGCAGATGCAAAATTGTGGCTCAATAAGGGCTGGATAGATTATTTTTCTCCTCAATTGTATTGGCCCATCGGGAAAGCCGCACAAAGTTTTCCGGTATTATTAGGATGGTGGGCAGGTGAAAACACACTCCATCGTCATTTATGGCCAGGCATCAGTGTAGGCCGTGATACTTCTGCCAGGACGGTTACCGAAACGCTCAACCAGGTTATGATCACCAGGGGAATGCTACCCGGCAGCAGTGGTGCAATCCATTGGAGCATTTCGTCTGTGATCCGCAATTCCAATATGGCTAAGATGCTTATAGAAGGACCTTATGCTGCCCAGGCATTGGTACCCGCTTCTCCATGGTTGGATAATCAGGTTCCGGAAGCGCCATCAGTTACCGTGGATCAAAATGGCGATTCTGTAACCATAAGCTGGAAGCATAAAAATGAGAAAGAAGTATTCCGATGGGTAGTGTATTATGAATATGGGACATCTCACGGTTACCGGATTATGAATCGCGGAGACAGATCATTGAAACTGGCGCCTCACAATGGAAGGAGCAAACTGACTTCAGTAGCTGTAACGGCGGTAAGCCGGACATCTAACGAAAGCAACCGAACCGAAATTCACCCGAATGTGCTGGCAGTAATTCCTCGGGCCGGATGGAATGCTAATGAGGCAAAACCATATAAAGCACAGGTACCGGTGCAGATAACGGTGCATCATGAAGGAGGAAGGGTTTTGCGTGAAACAGACAATGCGGCGCAAAGACTTAAAAACATACAGACCTGGGGAATGGGAAAAGACCGCAACTGGACAGATATCCCTTATCATTTTTTGATTGCACCGGATGGAACAGTATATGAAGGAAGAAATCCCCTTACCGCTGGTGAAACCGCTACGGAATATGATCCTTCCGGACATTTACTCATCTGCTTCCTCGGAAACTATGACCAACAAAGGCTGAATGAGAATTTGCTGGACGTATTAACGAAGCTGATTGCAAAGTTGTGTATTCAATACCATATTTCTCCTGATACAATAGCCTCCCACCGCGACCATAGCTCAATGACCGGCTGCCCGGGAAAAAATATTTATGCCTATTTTGAAAATGATTCTGTAAAAAAGAGGGTAAAGGAATTGTTGGATCGGAAAAAAGGATAAGATTAGATGCAATCACTTACTCTATCCTCAGGCTGTTTGCCGGGTTTGCCGTAGCCGCTTTTGTAGAATGAAACATTACTGTTATGATTACGGTTACTACAATTAGTAAAGCAGAAACCACAAATGGAATAACTGACAGGCCAGGATTGTAAGGAAATACTTTAAGCCAGTTGTTCATAAAATAATAGGCTACCGGAAAAGCGATCCCTGCGGCAATAAGCGCCAGCCACAGATAATTAACCGTATTGAGGCTGATAATCTGCCGGATGCTGGCTCCCATTACCCGGCGGATGCTGATCTCCTTCTGTTTTTGCTGGGTAGTAAAAGCAGTAAGGCCGAGCAGCCCCAGGCAGGTAATGATAATTGTGAGTACAGAAAAAGCGGCAAATATTTTTCCGCGCTTTTGGTCGGCAGCATATTGAGAATTAAAATCTTCATCCAGGAATTTATATTCGAAGGGCAGGGCAGGGAAATATTTTTTCCACGTGTTGCCTACCTGTGCAATCGTGCTTTTAAGGTTTGATGTATTCATTTTCAACTGAATGATATTACTGTTAGGTCCATAAAACATCAGCAGTGGAGCAATGGGATTGTATAACGATTTCTGGTTAAAATCTTTTACCACGCCTATTACTTCGAGGTACTGGCCGGAAGTATCACCGGGAAATTTCACTCTTTTGCCGATCGCTTCCTGCCAGCCAAAATGTTTGACCATGGCCTGGTTCACTACAATGCTGTGCAGCGTATCCGAAAGATTGGAGAAATTACGTCCCTTTACTACCGGAATGTTTAAAGCCGGCAAAAAGTTCTCATCTATCGCATAACATTCAACTGCCTTATCCACATACCCGCTGTCTGTCTGCACCCTGAAAAGATTCAGGTTCAGGTTGCTGCTGCCGGGATAGCTGTTGCCGGTGCCCACAACCTTAACACCGGGAAGACTCCGGAAATCATTATCCATGGCGTTTATTTTACCGCGCTCATCTTCTCCTGTATTTACAGTCACGGTCATTACCTGGTTTTTGTCAAAGCCGAGATCTTTATTTTGTACGTACGAAAGCTGAGAATAAACCACCCATGTACAAATCAGCATCACCATTGAAATAGCGAACTGTAATACTACCAGCGTGCGGCGAAGGTTGATATTACCGGATGCTTTTGAAAGACTGCCTTTCAATACTTTTACCGGTTTAAACGAGGAGAGATAAAAGGCGGGATAGCTGCCACCAACCAATCCTGTGAGTAAACCGACAGCCAGCAACAAAAGAATATTGAAAGGTTGAAATAATGTGTGCCATGTAAATGCTTTGCCGGATAAAGAATTGAAAGCCGGCAGTAACAGCAGTACAAGCAAAAAACTCAACAGCATTGCTGCCAGCGAGGTGAGTACAGATTCAGCCAGGAACTGGAATACTAACCGTTTTTTTGTGCTGCCAATTACTTTGCGGATGCCAATCTCTTTTGCCCGCCGGGCAGACCTGGCGGTAGTAAGGTTCATGTAATTGATGCTTGCGATGAGCATCATAAAAAAGGCTACCGCAGTGAATATCCAGATGTACGACATGCTTCCCAGTTCTTCCGGTTCATGCTCCAGTTTTGAGTGCAAATGAATTTCTGTTACCGGCTGTACGCCATAATGCATTTTCACATTGAACTGGGCAAAAAGCGGCGCCATATATTTTTCATACATGGGCACCAGTTTTTTATTGAATGCCGCGGCGCTGGTTCCGGGCCTTAGCAATACATAGGTGAAGTTGTTGAAATTGCCCCAGTTGTCGCCACCATACTGGTTTTTAGGTAAAGACACCCAGGAGATGAGCATGTCAAAACGCAAATGAGAATTTTGAGGAGCATCTTCAATTACGCCGGTCACCTTATACACATCATACACCGTGCGAAGTGTTTTCCCGACAGCAGGATTGTTTTTCCCAAAATATTTATCAGCAAGTGATTTGGTGATCACGATGCTGTTTGGTTCGGTCAGGGCATGGGCAGCATTGCCTTGCAGAAAAGGCCAGGTAAAAATATTAAAGACGGTACTGTCTGCATAATACACTTTGGTTTCATAAAAATTATTCTCACCATTCTTAAATAAAGTTCTTTCCCTGCTCATAAACCTTGCAGATTCTTCCACTTCGGGGTAATCTCTTTTTAAAGTAGCTGCCAGCGGCGCCTGCGTTAAAGTCCAGTCAGTATTTTTGTCGCGTTCCTGGATATAAGAAACAATCCGGAAGATGCGGTCTGCTTTTTTATTATAACGATCAAAGTTCAGTTCATCGCGTACATAAAAGATGAGAAAAAGGCTGAAGGTAATGCCAGTGGTAAGCCCAAAAATATTGAGTAGTGTGTACCATTTATCTTTTTTAAAATTGCGAAGCGCAATGCGCAACAGGTTTTTTATCATGAGAAATGCTTATCCTCTGTTTAGTAATTAATTTTTTGGTACACATATCCACTTCCTCTTTTAAATGATACGATTGCATGAAGAGGAAAGTTACATTGCTTTAAACAATTATTTTAAATGGAAAGTAGGATAGTAAAGGAATGGTTGTTGGATGCGCAATGCCAGACATGATTATGAACCAACGGAGGCATTCAATTTTAAACGATTCGTGAAGGACACGAACCGGGGCTTGGATACCTGAACAAACCATATTTTAAACGGTTCGTGAGCAGACAAACCGCGACAGTGGTGAATCATATTGTAAACGGTTCGAGCGTAAAAATTCAAAATCCGGATTTTTGCATATTTTAAATGGCAACCTGGATACTAACAGATACAACTAAAACGTTCTGTTGTCAATAAATCTCTATTAATAGTACAAGTATATTTTATAGATTTTATGGGATAGGAAGGTGGGAGGAATATAAATAAATCCAATCTGAATATTTATAAGATACCCCTAATTAACAATAAAATTAAAAGAAAAAATCAATCGCATTAAAACAAGTGTTATCACAAAAAAACTTTGCATCATGTTCAAAAAAACTTTTCCTGCCGTTATAATATTGCCGCTGTTATTAGTTGTGGCTTTGAAAACATCGGCCCAGGTTGATATTTCCGCCAACGAACATTCTACAGTTGCTTCCACCTCGAAGGTGTTCATTATCCCAAAAATGAATATTATAAAAACCAACCTCACGGGCATCATTTTTAAAAATTATTCTCTGCAATATGAACGGATACTGAACCGGAAATTTTCTGTTGCGGTTCAATTAAGGATAATGCCGCCAGCCAAGATGCCTTTTCAAAAATTAATTTTAAAACAAGTGGGCGATGATCCGGATACCAAAAAAATTATTGAAGATTTCAGGCTCAGTAATTATGCAATCACACCCGAAGCAAGATTTTATGTAGGTAAAAAAGGCTATGGGCACGGGTTCTACATTGCTCCATTTTATCGTTATGCCTCCTTTACTTCCAATAATCTGAATATCTTTTATACGGATCAAAACGGCAACGAAAGTAGTATTCAACTTTCGGGAAAACTATCCAGCAATACAGGCGGCCTTTTATTTGGTGTGCAGAGTTTCCCGGCAAAACGGATTGTTATGGACATCTGGCTTCTTGGGCCTCATTTCGGTTCAGGTACCGGAAATTTTAGCGGCACTTTGTCAAAGCCATTGACGGCAGAGGAACAAAATGACGTGAAACAACAATTGGAAGATATAGATATTCCTTTAACCAATAAAACGGTGAGTGTGAATGCGAATAGCGTCTCATTAAAACTTGATGGCCCATGGGGAGGCTTGAGATGTGGAATTTCATTAGGCTTTAAATTTTAAGATTAAAAAAAAGAATAAGAGTTTTTGAAAATTCTGTTGATGAACAGGCGGAAACTTTCTTCTTTCTTTGAATGAATAATAGTTGTTTCTACTGGAGAAGGAGGCAGAATTCAAAATGTCCCTTTTCTCTTAAATATTTTTTTCCAAAATGAAAGAATCGTGATTTTATTCTGAACACTAAAAAAACAATCACACTTGTTTTTTCCTTCACTCTACTTTCATTTTCACTCACTCAAAATTTTCACTTCAAAATCCTTGTTTTCCCATCGTTTTTCTTTTTTCCAAAAAAATGTAAATCGTATCCTCTTTCTTTTTTTATTAACAGAAGCAATATCAGCAACATAAATTCCAAGACCGGTATCTTTTGTGTCTGTGTCTTTGAAGGTTTCCCAGTTATTATCTGTCCAGCGCACAACCGCTTCTGCCATTACTTCTATACGTAATATTTTTTTAAGAGAAATTACTTTTTGCTGCAGGTTAAAGCGCCAGACAGCAAAAGGACAAGTTGTTTTTTGTTTAATATACCGTTCCTGTGTAAACATTGGCATATCAGCAATCTTTTTTCCTTTAATAGAGCTACACAATTTTATATATTCTGCATGTGCCCAGGTTAATGGCATTGCCGAGCCTGAATGCTTTCCAAAGAATAAATCTTTTTCTGGAATGTCTGTGGTATCCCAAATCTGTTCGGGAAGGAAAGAATTGTTAGAAAATAATTCCATTGCCTTTAATAATTTTTTCGCTCCTTCAATGTTACCTGCCGCAATCTCATAATGGGCTCTTTCGCCTGTTAGTAATGGCCATGCTCTGCCAATACCATGTGTTGCAGAAAAATCTCCCTTTACATCTTCCCCATAGCCATCTTTAATATAACGGTGCCAGCAAGGGCCATAAGGCGTATTCACTTTTAATTTTGCATCAATCACTTTAATAGTATTTAAAATCCGGGGATCATCTGCTGCCCGCAATCCAAATCTTACCAGTGCAAGTGCATCTGCACAGATTAAACCGGCCAATAAAATTTTCCCATCATCGCCTTCATGATTTTTGAGATAGATATATTTATCTTTTACTTCATTTGCCGGAAGTTGAAAAGGATTGATGCGTATATAATAGCCTTCTACACCCATTTCATTTGATATAGTGGTATCTGTTACGTAGAGCCAACTTTCTATTTTATTGTTCCAATAATCAGCGGTTTCTCTGCAATAGGTAGCAATTTCCTTTTCATCATTAGCTTCTGCAAGTGCGGCACCGGCTAATAGAGCTGCAATTTCTGTAGCCAGTGTAAAAGCCGTTAAGCCAGGTTCTTCTTCCCACCTGTCTTGTTCTGTGGTTGGACCATTTGTAACAAGATATAAGATTGCTTTTCTTACAATTGGCCAATAGCGTTGCATTCTTTCGCCATTAAGGAATTTTTGATGGTAAGAGCTGTGGACTAATAAGATCGCAAGTGCCACCTGGTCCATCTGAATTCCATTCCAGTATGCTACTCCTTCAAGCCACATATTCTGGGTCCAGCAACCATCAGGTCTCTGTGTTGACATTAAATAATTCAGAATCCGTAATAAATTATCTTTTGTTTCTAATTCCAGGAAGCCTCCGGAACTCAATGCCAAATCCCTCGGCCATACAAGATGGTAGCCACCCAGATCGCCATCACTTTTTTGATTGCCCCATGGTATGGAAAGGCTTGCAATAATTCCACCGGGAAACTTTTTGGAATCATGGGTTCGCAGTACCGCCGCCGCTGACCTGAAATTCCGTCCGATTGTATTTCTGTCCGATTTTATATTCTTTAATAATCTTTGCCACTTCTGCCATTCATAAATGTACCGTTCCCTGGCAAGATCAAATCCATCAAGAAGACTTGACCAGGCATGACTCCCGGCATCCTCCGCTGTTTTTCCAAAACCTATTGCCAGTATTACTTTTTTGTTTTTAGAAATATCAATCTGAGCAGTCAATGCAATATTTCCATTATCCGCTTTTTGATATTCCCATTCCATTTTATGATGCTGTTTCAGATCAGTGTATCCGTCAGAGCTTCCTGCATATCCTACAGAACACTTTAAATAATCAGAAGAACAAGCGAGTGCGAGGGTAATATTATCACGATATGCAAACAACATCGGAATTCCATTGTAATCGCCTTTCCATCCACTATTTCCACATCCATGATTATTAATGTGAGGCGCTAAAAGCACGTATAAATTGCATTCCGGCCATTCATATTTATAAGATGGTTTGAAAATGATTTGCTGAAGAAGTGTATCACGAAGTGGATCGGTTATTATTTCCTTTTCAATGCAATACCTTTTCTGATGGCAGATATTGAGAATATGAAAAGCTGGAACACCTTCTTTTATCCAGTTAATTTGATGATTTGTATCTCTTTTTTCTTCTGAAAAAAACTGATTCCCATCGGTTACAATCAATTCCATATCGCGAATGCAGGCAATATCTTCTCTAGGATAAAAAACTTCATTCAAAATACCGTGGCCGATCGTAAACGCAAGATCAGAAGTGGCATTAAGGGATTTACCAATACCCGATTTTGAGCCGGATGTCCATCGGGGCTCTGTTCCCGGGGCGCCGGGAGGTATATTCATATTATTCGACATTGTAAATTTATATCTGTCTAAGGATTTGTTTTTTTATTGGTTTACTACCTGATAAAAGCCAGATCATCTTCAGAAACGGGTTTATTTTTATTAATAGCATCGAAGACAAATCCAGCAGTAGCAGCATATATTACATGATGAAGCGCAAACATAGCAATGGATTTTTTGCTCCATTCATTTATTGGGGGCGCTACTTCAAAATCAGGTTCAATCGTAAGTGCCGTATAAAAAATTGCAGCAAAATGAACCGCTGTTGCAGGCAATCCTTTTAATCCAAAAAGCGACAGCATTCCGCGAGCCGATCCCCAGCTTGTACCATAAACCCAATTTACCTCATCAGAAAATTTTTTCCTTGCTTCCATTTTTGAGGCTTCAATATCCAAAGCTTTTGAAGCGGCGTCGCCCGGTGCAAAATTTGTGGGTTTCCCGGTGATTTTCCTTTCTATTGTTTGCGAAAGAGTGATAGCTGCTGTGCCAACCAGGCCGGCAATCAAACCTCTGCCAAGGGCTGCGCCAAATGCTCCTACGTCCGTACTAAAGTGATTATTGTTTTTTGTCATGATACTCAATTGTTCTTATCTGTTTCCATTCCCTGATAGTTTTATTTCAATCCAGCCATTATTTATTCTTACATCAAACTCAGGTTGAGGCTCTGTTGCCGGGCCATTCACCACGCTTCCATCTTTTAAAGAAAAAACTGAACCATGCCAGGGACAACGCACACAATCATCAAGCAAATCTCCTTCAGCAAGCGGGCCGCCAAGGTGAGAACAAGTGTTTGCCAGGGCGAAAATATTTCCATTTTTCTTTGCGAGTAACACAGGTATCTGGCCGGCATTTACACATTTCATGGTATTATCCTCTAATTCACTTTCCTTTAAGACTGCAATAAAATGTGTGGGATATTCTACTGATGTTGCAGTATGGTTTACACCGGTTTGTTCATCAAAAACAAGATGTCCTCCAAGATAAGCCGCTACTGTGGTGACCCCATAGCCAATCATGGCAAAAGTGATTGCGGCACGGCGCGAATCGCTGCGCTGGCGAAGGATTGCTGAAGTAGTATAAAGGCAGGTTGCCGTAAGATTTAAAAGGCCATGCACTAAGCCAACTTTACGCCTTTTTTTGGTCGTTGCTGTCCAATCTGTTAATCCGCTGACTGCTGATCCCAATGCACCGGCAATTCCAATAGTGATAGCAGCATCGGCCCCGGATTTATAATTCTTATTTCCGGTAAGCTCAATTGTATCTAAAACTGCTGCTACTGTCCATGAGCCGATAGGAACATCTGTCAGCGCAGGATGCAAAGGATGACCAAGCCAGGTGCCATGAAGGAAATTTTTAATTTTTTGCCCGGCTTCACCACCTGCTTTGAAGGCTCCGATTATGACAGGTTGAATTGCATTTGCCGCTTCATCAAGCCACTCCTGGTTTTCAATAAAATCTATTGCTGTTTTTTGATTCATTATTTTTCCTCCTTTTTTGTTTTATAAAAGATATCGGAAGCTTTCCGGAAATTTTATTAATTAATTCATTGATTTTTGTTGGAACGTTCTTTGAATAAATTATGGGTTATAAAAATGCAAGGGCTACAAAAAGTCAGCCAATCGGTTCCTGGTATCTTAGTTTTTTTTTGATAAAAGAATCAGAGACTTTTATGCCGGCAGAAAGAACCGGTAAAATCGTTTTTTGATTCACTTTCAAATAGCATCATGAATAAAATCCTTTCAAACTTCCTACCTGATTTTTTCAATGAAACAGGAACCTTTTCTAAAAAACATACGTTAGATAAGATATGAAAAAACTATTCTTCATATTTATCCTCATTATTATCATTGTAAGCGGTGCTTACTTTTATATCCGTTTTGTAGTTTTAAAAGCCAAAGATTTTGAGCCTGATTATTCTAAATCGAAATCTGTTGCAGATTTGCGGCCCGCAATCATTGCAAAACTTCAGCAACTGGTAAAAGATGCTTCCGGCGGTCTTTATGATTTATCAATTGGCAAAATAGATCCACATGTTTCAAACCTGTCAATAGATATTTCGGATGCAATTTTAACTCCTGATAGTACAGCAATTAAAAGTTTTGAACAGTTTCATACACTTCCCGATAATGTATTTAAAATTTCCCTCACATCATTACATATTGATGGCATTCACATAAATGATCTGCTGTCGAAAAATCATTTATCATTGAAGCATATTTTGATTAATGCACCGGTCATCGAAGTATATCATCAGGAAAAATGGTACAATAAACCGGTTCGGGTAAAGAATGATTCAATTACGGTTTATAAAAGAATCATGAGGAAAATGAAAAGCATTTCAATTGATGCAATCGAAGTTAATAATGGTACATTCAAAATGCACACAGGCGATGAAAATAATACAACCAGCTTTAATAAGCTGTCGTTCATTATGGAAGATGTGCTCATAGACTCAGCCACACAATTTGATACAAAAAGATTTTTTTTTGCGAAAAAAGCAACGTTTTCTGCCGAAAATTTTTATGGGCGAACGTTTGATGGCCTGCACTATTTTAAATGTGCTTCGCTTAATATTTCTACTGCTGAAAATAAGCTTACCGCCCTCAATTTTGAATTGCATCCGTGGCCTAATCATCAACAATTTGAAATTCATTCACATGATGCGGGTGAAGAATACAAGCTTACAATTCCTGATATAACATTATACGGTATTGATGGCACAGATATCAATGATGTATTGTCTAAAAGACATTTGTCACTGAAGCATGTTTGGATTAAAGCGCCGGTCGTTGAGGTGTATCAAAAAGAGAAACGGCACTCCAGACAGGATCCTTCTAACACCGGCACTACCACCATTTACCAAAAAATAACAAAGAAGATGAGCAGGATTTCTATTGATACTTTTCAAGTAGTGAATGGCACCCTTATAAGCCACACCGGCACTAAAAATAGAATAAATAAGCTGAATGAGGTATCAATCATAATGAAAGATGTGCTTATAGATTCATCCACTCAAAATGATGCAAAAAGATTTCTTTTTGCAAAGCAGGCAACGCTTTCAACTAAAAATTTTTATGGAAGAACGGAGGATAACCTGTACTATTTTAAATGTGCTTCTATCAACATTTCCACCGCTGAAGATAAGATTACTGCATCTGGTTTTGAATTGCATCCGCGGTTTAATCAGCAACAATTTGAAAGCCGTTTGCGCGAGCGGAAAGAAATGTATAATCTTATAATTCCTAAAATAACTTTACAGGGTATTAGCTGGTCGCAGCTTACCAACCAAAAAAATATTGTTGCCAATGAAGCAGTTGTAAGTAACGGTTCCTGTAGAGTTTTTCTTGACAGGTCATTACCATTTCGCCATGTAAAGATTAACAATTTTCCGCACCAGATATTAATGAGGATGCCTGTGCCCGTATCTATAACGGGAATGCTTATACGCCATTGCAAACTCGCTTATAGCGAACACAATCCCGGCATGGATAAAACAGGTACCATCTATATTGATGATATGAATGGTGAAGTAACAAATATTACCAACATACCTGAACAAATAAAAAAACAAAACCTTTTGATAATAAAATCATCAGGGCTGTTCATGCATAAAATACCGATGACCAATGGTTTTGTATTTGACCTTTCAAAATATAAAACCGGCAACTTCACTATGGATCTTAATATTGGAGAATTAGACAGCTCTGTATTAAATCCCATCACCGAACCAATGGGAGAATTTATGATAAAGAAAGGAAGCATACAAAAGGGCATCGCTCATGTGACAGGTGACAATTTTAAAGCTACCGGCAAAGGTGAATTATTGTATAAAAATTTGTATCTCATTGGCCTTAAAAAAGACAAGAATAAACCATCTGGTATAAAAAAGAAAAGTATAATCAGTTTTTTGGGAAATGTATTTCTTATAAAAAATAACAACCCCGAAAAAGGTAAAGAGCCAAGGGTTGTGGATTTTAATTTAAAAAGAGAAAGTAAAACAACTTTTTTCAGTCTTGTCTGGGGATCAATATATTCAGGCATTTTAAAAACAATAGGGCTGCCGCAAAGCTTTGCTAATAAATCTTATTAGAAGTATATATAATGGTATCTGAAATTAAAACGACAGAATCCTGATGATTGTAGCTGTACCGCCGGTTGCGAAATGAAAGTTTATCCAATCAAAAACATTTCTCTTGCCGGTAACTATTTTTGCGGTTGCAATGATTGTGTTTCCATATTATTCAAAAATATATTTTTCAAAGACAAAAAAAGAAATAATGTTTGTTGAAAAATCAAAGATTCAATCATTCGAATATGAAATTAGTGGCATGACTTGTGAGGGTTGTACGGAAAAAATAAAACTTGAAGTTAATGAACTAAAGGAGGTATTAAAGCCGGAAGCATCCTGTCAAAATGCAAATGCAGATTCACTTGCTGAAATTACAAAGGCTATTAATTCAACCGGATATAAAGTAATTCAAACAAAATTAAAATAAATGAAGAATACAATAATATTGCAGTCTTCTGTTACCTGCCCAAATTGTGGGTTTCAAAAAGAAGAAACAATGCCCGTGGATGCCTGCCAATATTTTTATAAATGCACCAATTGCGGAACAATTTTAAAACCGAAGGAGGGAGAATGCTGTGTTTTTTGCAGTTACGGAACTGTTGCCTGCCCGCCGGTTCAGATGGAAAAACCCTGCTGTAGTTGATCTAACATTAAAATTGGCATTATGCACAAAACTACCTGGTGTACAGAAATATAATTCATTCATTTCAGAGATTGCGTTATTCTAAATTTAAAAAATAAAATCATGAAATGGATAACAAGGGAGCATCCAAAAATAGATCGAATTGCCTGTCCCTGGCTAATTAAAAATTTCATTGATAAAGAAGCAGAATTTATTTACACTCCATTTGATGAAGTAAAGCCAAAAGCGCGTATTTTAAATGCGATTCCTTTTGACATTCCCGATGTGGAGTTTTCACATTATAAAGACAACTGCACTTTTGATTGTTTTGTTGAAAAATATAAAATAACGGATCCTGCTATCCACACAATCGCTGTGATTGTAAGAGCCGCAGATACTGACAGGCATGATCTTGCCGCACAGGCAGCAGGATTATGGGCTATATCAGCAGGCCTGGCATACAACACAATGGATGATTATGAGCTCTTGCAAAAAGGCATGATGATCTATGATGCATTATATAGCTGGGCAAAATATTTGCAAAAAGTAAAACATACTCAAAACCCCATTGAACATTTATTCATAGACGTTTTTAGTAATTTTATAAAGCAGAAATCTTCGACAAGAAAAACTCCTGAATGGGTTAAGGAATTGAAAGAAATTATACAGGATCACGTTGACACGAATTTGAACCTGACGGAAATTTCAAAAAGCCTTGATATAAATCCTTCCTATTTATCGCGTGAGTTTTCCAAATATTTTGATAACCTTTCTTTTGGTGAATATATCCGGAAACTGAGGATAGAAAAAGCCATTGAATTAATTAAATTACAAACAGGCTCTCTTACTGAAATCGCATATCTTACCGGCTTTTCAGATCAAAGCCATTTTACCAGGATATTTAAGCAACATACGGGTAAAAATCCTTCTGCTTTTAAAAAGGAGTTTGCAAAAGGTAAAGGATATACAAAAGGTTGATTTTATTCTATTTTTTCAGAAATGGCGAAGGCAACTTTGCTGATAAAAATGAGTGCCCATACATTGTTTGTTGCAAAACACTTTCTAATTGTTGCAGGTACTGTCCTGATAATTTTTGGATTTATGAAAGATGATGATCCTGTTATCTTTATAGGTCTTGCTACTTTTATGATTGCATTCTTTTTAAAGCAAATTATCAATGAATTAATATCATAAAATGAAATATTTCTTCTTTCAATGGTTTCTCTTCCTGAGCATTTGCTGTTTTTCCGGTTGCAAAGCCCAAACAACCTTTGGAGAAAACTATTTGCAGGTAACTAAAATAATTTCGCTTCCGGGGATAAAAGGACGCATAGATCATCTGGATATTAATTTAAAAAAACAAATAGTATATATAGCCGCATTAGAAAGTAATGCGGTAGAAGTGGTGGATATTAATAATGGAAAAGTATTGTACAGCATAACCGGGCTGGATGAACCGCAGGGAATCGCTTATTTGCCACAAAATCAGGAAATATTTGTTGCTAATGGAGGAAATGGCAATTGTTATTTTTTTAATGCAAATACTTTTCAAAAAGTGGCTACTGTAAAATTAAAGTCTGACGCCGATGATGTCCGATATGATTCTGCCGGTAAAAAAATTTATGTAGGTTATGGCCATGGCGGCATTGCCATAATTGATGCCGCTTCGCATAAACAAACAGGCGATGTAAAATTGCCATGCCATCCGGAAGGATTCCAAATTGATAATAAAACTAATTTACTTTATGTTAATCTTCCTTCATGTAATTTGATTTCTGTAGCAGATTTAAAACAATTAAAGCTAATCAGAAACATTAGTGAAAATTACCGTTCGGGTAATTTCCCCATGGCTTTGGATTCTTCAGGAGAAAGGCTTTTTATCGGATATCGCCATCCGGGAAAATTAGTGGTAATGAATGCGAAAAGCGGTCACAGGATAAGTGTCAGTGAACTCACAAATGACAGCGATGATCTTTTTTATGATGAAGAAACAAAACGTGTATATGTAAGTTGTGGCGGCGGTTATGCCAATTTAGGATATATCAATATTTTTCAATCAGAGGGTGGGGAGAAATGCAAGCAGATAGCGAATATCCCCACAAGAAATGGAGCCAGAACTTCTTTATTAGTTCCACAATTAAATCTTTTCCTGTTAGCGGAGCCATCTGTTTATTCTCACGATGGTGAACTGGTGGTTTATAAAACTCAAAAATAAATACCGGATTTAAACTATAAATATTTTTACTGAATCATTTATAAAACTTCAACAATGAAAAAGATACTTCAACTCAGCATTATTTTCCTGGTTCTGAATCAGGTTTGTTACAGCCAGCAACATAACGCCACAAAAAAAAGCCGGAAGATGGAAATGAATCATATCAAGCCTCTTGATATCGCTTTAATAGAAAAAATTACCGGCATGAAAGGAAAAGAGAACAATGGACAGTATAAAATTACAGTACCTCAAAATGATTTGAATGTTACTGTTGATGGCTTCAAAATAATACCTGCTATGGGGCTTGGCAGCTGGGTTGCATTTACCCCATCCTCAGAAGGAACCATGATAATGGGAGATATGGTACTTACAGAAACTGATCTTGCCCCTTTTGAGCAGGAAGTTATTCGCCAGGGTTTAACTATCTCAGCTATTCATAATCATTTTCTGCGTAATCATCCAACGGTCATGTTCATGCATATTGGTGGCATGGGAAAAACAGATCTGATGGCACAGAGAGTAAAAGCAATTTTTGATAAAGTGACCCAATTAAGAGGAATAAATCCTGCATCTGCACCTGCTGATAGTGTAGAAAACACCATTGATATAAAAAAATTAGATGCTATAATTGGGCGCAAAGGAGAAATGAGTAAAGGGGTTTATAAATATACTATCGGCCGTCCTGATGTTGATTTAAAAGAGCATGGTTTAGCAGTTACCAGTTTTGGAGGGTTTAATACCTGGGCTGCCTGGCAGGGCACGGAAGACAAAGCAGCAGTTGCCGGAGATTTTACCATGCTGGAAAATGAAGTAGAGCCGGTAATAAAAGCATTAATTGAAAATGGAATAGAAGTAGTGGCACTTCATAATCACATGGTGCATGAACAGCCGCGCATTTTCTTTCTGCATTATTGGGGTATTGGCCCTGCTGAAAAATTAGCAAAAGGATTGAAAGCAGCATTAGATGAGACCGGAAACACGAAGTAATAGTTCTATGAAATCTAAGTGTCTGAATACCCAGGTGGATCTGAGACCCCATTTGAAAGAGAACAGCACTTAGAGAGACGAATTTTATAACCCGGTGTTTTTCTTTTAAATAACCTTTTCCTTATTTTCTTTTTGTTTAAAGGAATATAATTCACCCAAACAGAATGCGCTAATTGCCATTACTAAATCTCGGGCGGCTATATCAAAATACATTCCCCATACTAAAACAATTACAATACACAGCAACCATATAGCCACAATGTAAGCGCCGACACGCGAAATAATTAATACAATAATGCCAGCGATAATTTCTATTATCCCGACAATCAACATAAAAGTGTGTGATGAAAAGGGAATATAATTTGCCAAAGGTGTGAGGTATTTATCCCAGTCAACTAGCAGATCAAAAAACTTATCAATGCCTGTAATAATAGGAAGAATGCCAAAGGTGTACCGTAAAATATTCTTTACCATATTTACTTTTGCGGGATTGAGAATGATTGTTTCCATGATTCTTAATTTTTAGTTTTAAATTTATAAAATAAAATTTTTGATCAATGCGTAACCAATGGAATCATTCTCATTCATTTTCGATTTTCACTTCAAAATCCTTGTTCTCCCCTCGTTTTTAATTTATCAAAAAATGTAAATCCTATTGTATCTCTTTTCCCATTGTTGGAAATAATATCAGCAATATAAATTCCACAGCAATCAAACCTTTGCCGGGGGCAGCCAAATGCTCCTGCATCCATACTAAAGTGATTATTATTTTTCAATTAACCTGATTTCAATTGTCCTTATTTATTCAATTCTCTGATAGTTTCATTTCCAGCCTGGCGTTATTTATTCCAACATCAAATTTAAGTTGAGATTTGTTGGCGGACCATCCATAATCCTTTCATCTTTTGAAGGAAAAACTGAATGGACAACACAAATCATCAGGCCATCCCCATATTTTAAATAAATCTGTTATTTATAAAAATGCAAAGGCTACAAAAAGTCAGCCAATTGGTTCTTATTATTTAGTTTTTTTTTTGATACAAGAATCAGAGATTTTTAAGTCGGAAGAAATAATTTATAAAAATCGTTTTTTGATTCACTTTCATGACATTATGAACAATCCCTTTCAATTTTCCTGTCTGATTTCTGCAGGATAACAGGAATCTTTTCTAAAAAATATCTATAAGATAAGATATGGAGTCAGATACAATTCGATTTGGAAAGGAAATTTTCGAATCTTTTCAAATTTCGGTAACAATAAAAGAATTATTCCTCATTTCGAAAACATCTTTCCCAATTATATAAATCCTCCTTTTCTCTTTAAATGAGATTTGCAAAAAATTTATTTAGCGTATGATATACAGCATATTGAGGAAGAGTGCCTTATTTGTAATAGTAATATTGCCATTAAGTTTATTAGCCCAACAAATAAAAGACACCAAAAAAACCATTTCTTTAAAAGAAATAATTGTTACAAAAATAAAAACCGTGAAAGGTGTTGGTCACATGCCGGAAGTAAAAGATGGAATTATTTATGCAGGCAAAAAAAACGAAGTGATATTGGTAGATAGCCTGGATGCCAATAAAGCAATCAATAATACCAGGCAGATACTCGGAAGAATTCCAGGGTTAAATATTGTAGAAACTGAGACTGGCGGCTTTACAGCCAACGGAATTGCCACCCGCGGTCTGAATCCTTATCAAAGTATAGAAATGAATACAAGGCAAAACGGCTACAATATCAGCGGGGATGTTTTTGGTTACAATGAAGCATATTATCTTCCACCTATGGAAGCGGTAAGCCGGATAGAAATGGTGAGAGGGGCAGCTTCTCTTCAATTTGGACCACAGTTTGGCGGCATGGTAAATTATGTTTTACATGAGCCCCCAAAAGATAAAGCTTTTGAATTGTACACTTCACAAACCACTGGCAGTAACGGTTTATTCAATACATTCAATTCTATCGGAGGCAGCATCCATAAAATAAGTTATTATGGTTTTGCCCAATTCCGCACGATGCAGGGATGGAGACCAAATAGCAATCAATGGCAATTATCAGCCTTTGGCAAAATACAATATACTGCTTCTGAAAAATGGAATGCAGGAGTGGAATACACCCTTTTGCGCAATAGAATAAAAATGCCGGGTGGCCTTACTGATAGTATGTTTGAAGCCAATCCAAGATCTTCTTTCAGGAGCAGGAACTGGATAAAAAGCCCATGGAATATTGTTTCGGCATATACTAATTTTACCATTTCCTCTCAAACATCTTTAAGCATAAAAAGCTCTTTAATGTTTAGTAACCGCGCATTGGTTTGGCGCAATGAAGATGGAGGAGCAGGCGCTCCGGATGAAATAGATCCTTCTACCGGAAAATATAGTAACCGGGAAGTAGAAAATGAAAACATGAACAATACGACTACAGAAATTAGATTACTGCATAATTACAGGCTTGCTAAAATGAACAATACCCTTGCAGGAGGTCTGAGATATACCTATGCCTGGTTCAAAAAACAAAGCGGCGGCGAGGGAACTACCGGTTCTGATTTTGATCTATCCATTACAGGTGCATTTGAAAAGGATATAGATTTCACGACTACCAATATCGCCCCTTTTATAGAAAGTATTTTCAGAATAAATAATCGTTTAAGTATTACGCCTGGTTTTCGTTTTGAATATTTAAAAAGTACCAGCGATGGCTATAAAGAAGCTGACGGAATAAAGATTCTTTCCAATGAAAACCGGAAAAGATATATTCCGTTATTTGGTGTTGGAACAGAATATAAAACAACAGCCAATACGAATATCTATGCCAATATCAGCCAGGCTTACAGGCCAATTTCGTACTCAGAGATTTCGCCCATTGGCGTTACTTCCAAAATAGACCCGAACCTCAAAGATGCCAGTGGCTTCAACTCTGATCTTGGTTATCGGGGAACCATTAAAAATTATCTGAACTTCGATATTGGTTTGTTCTATTTGGCCTATAATAACAGGATCGGAACCGTTCTGATTCATTCCGGAACAGATGAACCTTATACTTTACGCACTAATGTTGCAAATAGTGTACACCAGGGATTGGAAAGCTACGTTGAGTTTAATTTGTTGAAATATCTTGATCAGCATTCTAAAAAAGGATTAAGCATTTTTAATTCTCTTGCTTTGATTGACGCAAAATATACAAGCGGTGAATTTAAAGGCAACAGAGTGGAGGCATCTACAAAATATATCAACAGAACCGGTCTTTCTTATTCTGATAAAAAATTATCAGGAACTATTCAAATGAGTAATGTTGGCGATGCTTATGGCGACGCTACAAATGTAAGAATCAGTTCAGATCCTGTTGCCGGCTACATTCCGGCTTATACTGTTTTCGATGCAAGCGCCAGTTACCGTATAAAAAATTATTCTTTAAAAGCAGGCGTGAATAATATTGCTGATAAGAAGTATTTTACCGTGCGTACGGATGAGTATCCCGGTCCTGGAATTATTCCTTCCATTGGAAGAAGCTTTTATGTAGGGATAACTGCAAAGTTTTAAAGAGTCGGGTGAGGCGATTGGTTAAGTTTCAAAACATTGAAGACGTTTATCGGGCCTGCGTATATTTTTTTCTAAACTGCATGAGAATTGCTTACATCTGCTGGTATTGAACGTCAGTAACAAGTTTATAAATTACGCTGATTGGTGGAATGCCTATGTTGGAAGGCGCTCGCATCATATAGTTTCATATATGAGGGCCGATAAACCGAACTGCACTATACGACAATTTACAGCATTAAAAAAACGCTTTATTTAAAAAGTAAAGGTAGTTACATGATGGTAACTACCTTTTTTGTAAAGTATCAACAGATGATTGCGGATAATTTTGTGAGGGTATTCCAGCCTTCAATACCAAAAAGAGAAAATCAGTTATATGTTCCTTCACTGCACTTTTAATTCACGCATTTTCCCATTTTCATTTTTCCCATTTTCAAATTTCTTTTGGGGAAAATAAACTACATGATACGATTTTAGAAATCATCCTGGGGCGGATCTTCAGTACCGGCGATGCTGTACTCATTATTTTCCTCATCTTCCTCACCGATTTTTTCATTGGCATCATCCTGCTGGGCGCCCGGTACATCCAGGTCGGTTCCGGTTACATTGTTTTTAAAACTTTCTTCGTTTAATGGTGTTCCGTCATCATCTGTGCTGTCAAGGGCGGCCTCCCGCAGGCTCTCATCATCGCCTGGCATATCATTGGCTGATTTTCTCAGGTCATCTTTTTCTGCCTGAGATACATTAGAATCCTCACTTTCTATAATTTCCTCATCAATATTCTCTTCATAAATGTCATCTCCCTCTTCGTCAGCCGAAGAAATAGTTGTATCTGCAAGCTCGCCAAGAGGGGCGGGAACAAAATCCTCCTGGCCTGGAATGTCGTGCACATCCGGAATGGTGACATCAACGGTTTCTTTTTCCAGTTCTTCGCGGTCATGCGGTGAATCTATCTCGTCAGACAATTCGTCTTTTTTCGGGTTTATCGGGTTTTGTAGCATATGATCTTTTTATTTTTTTGGATGAAAATATAGTGCCAGTAATAGCTATTCCAGTCAATTTCGTTAAAATAAATCATTTGAAAACAAGTGAATGCCAGCATTTATATAATGAACTACTTCATCATAAAACATGGGGCGGAAATGGGAACATTGTTAAATGGTTAAGGCTATTGTCTTGGTGCCTCTTTATTTATATGTTCGGTCGATGTTCGCCCGGTGTTCGCCAGCTGTTCAGTATTAGAGAGCGAACAAAAAGTACAATAATTCAGAAGAAATGACGTTGAAGTTTAAAATCAATACTATGGCAAAGATAGCAGAAGGTATTTTAGGGGCGTTTATTGGCAGGGTAGGACCGGTTTCAGGATATGTCAGAAACGGGCAAAATATCATGCGCGTTGCCAGTTCGGGGAAGGACAGAAAAATTACTCCGGGCAGATTGGCACAACGGGAGAAAATGAAAGTGTGTAATGACTTTACCCGTCCTTTTTGCGGAAAAAACTTTTTTAGCAGAACCTTTCCTGCATATGGCGCCAGGGGCACAGGCTATAGCAGGGCTACCAGCGTGATAATGAACCTTGCCATTACAGCCGCATATCCCCATACCTGCATTTCGTATCCTGATGTACTTATTTCCAGAGGTCCGCTGCCCGCCGTTCAAAACCCTGCGGTTATGATAAATGATGAAAGTAATACTGTTTTTACATGGACAGACAATTCGGACATGGGAACCGCAAAACGCTCCGATAAAGTGATTCTTGTAGCATATTTCCCCGAAACGAGAAAAGTGAGTTTTAGTATAGGCAAGGCAACAAGAGCCAATGGCACAGCAGTATTGGAAACAAAAATGATGCAAGGCCTTACTGCTGAAACCTGGATCGGGTTTTTAAGCAAAGATGAAAAAAATGCATCGGATAGTGTGTATTGCGGGAAAGTTGGATTGTAGTGAAGATGACTAGGGACAAAGACTCTACTCAAAAGCAGGCGTATTCTTAATAAAAATAAAAACCGATATTTAGGTAGCCAATAGTTCCGGTTACGAATGGATAAAAACTTTCAATAGGACCTTATTTAACAGCAGCGAAAATATAGATCTTTTACAAATGATTGCTGAACGCTTTCGTATCTCTGTATAAAAATTCATCACCGACCTAACACAGGTAGTAATATTGGTTTTCAGCAAATGGGTAAAATGGCAGGTTTTTTGAAATTATATACAGGTGTTTTAATTCGTCAAATTTTTAATTCCTGGAATGAAAAATCTACAAAAACAGGATGATTTACCAGATACAAACGAAGCTGCAATTATTAAAGCCTATTTTGAAAAACAGCTAAATGCGATTGAAATCATTTTAAAAAAACAGCATCATAAAATTTCTAAAGAAGATATTCATAAGCTACGTGTTGCTGTTAAAAAGATAAAATGTGTTTCGGCCCTTGTTCTTTTTTGTGACCCGGCTTTCAGTAGGAAGAAATTTATGAAATGGTTTAAAAAGATTTTCACTGCTGCGGGTAAATTGAGGGAACTGCAACTGGAAATATCCAGGTTAAAAAAACTTCAGTTTTCCGGTTCGCTTAAGGATTATCCGGGTCACCTCAGGAAGCGGTTAAAAAAGAAGAAACATTTTTTCTTTTCACTTGCAAATGGAAGGTTAAGGCGAAAGCTGAAAAAAAGATCGAAAATAATTTATCCCTTTTTTGAAGCTGTTAATAAAACTGGTATCAATAAATTTCTTGAAGAAAAAATCAGGGAGATGATAAGCATTATAAAGAGCAAAAATTTAAAAGAGAAGGAAGCACACAAACTGCGGAAAATATTGAAAGAGTTTTATTATAGCATATCCATTTTCGGACTTAAAAATAAACAGTTTAAAAATATAGCCGGCTACCAGGAATTACTTGGGCAGTGGCACAACGATGTCGTTCTGGCCGGTTTCCTTCAAAAGGCAATCGATACTGATAATGAAGGTAAAAAAGAACTAAGAATCATTAAGGACGCGAGAAATCAGATTTCATCTGAAAGTAAACAGCTTTTTGAAAAAATAAAAGCGGGCCTTCAAAGCATTGACAGTTCTTTACTCAAATTTGAAAGCAGGGCCGGGATGCTTCAGCAGCCTGAACCGTATTAGAGAAAGCAGGGCCGGGATGCTTCAGCAGCCTGAACCGTATTAGAAATTAACCTTGCACCGTCACCCCTCAAACATACATTTATCCTACAGTCCGAACAGTTCGGTCCGAACAGTTCGGACCGAACAGTTCGGACCGAACAGTTCGGACCGAACTGTTCGGACCGAACATTCGGACCGAACATTCGGACTGCCAAAGGCAAGCGTCCTGACCGTGATTCAACTTTCAACCATCAACCTTGAACCTTCAACCATCAACCTTGAACCATCAGCCTTGAACCTTCAACCATCAACCTTCAACCATCAACCTTGAACCTTCAACCAGCATCTTTTTAGCTACATTCAAATTATTTTATAATTCTTCACATATTTTTTTTGTTATTCAAATCATTCAACCTACTTTTGCACTCCCAAAATAAAAGGGGAATAAAAAAAGTTCTTTAAAATGTCTCAAAGAATCAGGATAAAACTTCAATCTTACGACCACAATCTGGTAGATAAATCTGCAGAGAAAATTGTAAAGACAGTACGCAGTACAGGTGCGGTAGTTACAGGGC
>Ga0157370_10001710_pt1 | contig 27033 bp, 18 predicted proteins | sample C35metaG_FD_113463 | JGI IMG/M metagenome (GOLD analysis project Ga0157370, IMG submission 113463) | Corn rhizosphere microbial communities from Kellogg Biological Station, Michigan, USA - C3-5 metaG | ecosystem: Host-associated > Plants > Roots > Rhizosphere > Soil | place: USA: Michigan...
CAACGCCGGCGCCTGGCAAAGAGCTGCAGAACGCGGTGCGCGATCAGAAATTCTACTATCACAAGCTCGGAACGCCGCAGTCTGCCGATAAGCTCATCTATCAGCGGCCGGATCATCCCGAGTGGTTCATCTCCGGTGGCGTGAGCGACGACGGACGCTTGGTCTACATCGGCGTCGTCAACGGCACGGACCCGCACAACCGGCTGTACGTGATCGACATGGGTGACCCGAAGCATCCCAACGTTGCGGCGCCGGTCAAGACGTTGTTCGGCGAGGCCGATGCCGCGTATACGCCCATCGGCAATGTCGGGCCGACGATCTACCTGTCGACCGACAAGGGAGCGCCCAAGTATCGCATCGTGGCGTTCGACCTCGCGCATCCCGAGCAGAAGGCGTGGCGCGTGGTCGTGCCCGAATCGAAAAACGTGATCGATCAGACGGCGATGCTCGCGGGCCGAATCGCGGTGAACTATCTCGAGGACGTGAAGTCGAGTCTTCGCGTGTTCGCGCTCGACGGCAAGTCGCTGGGCGCGATCACGCTTCCGGGAGTGGGTACCCTGGCCGGCATGAGCGCGCGCGTGGATACGCCGGAGTTGTTCTACCGGTTCACGTCGCCCCTCTATCCGTCGACCGTGCTTCGCTTCGATCCGGCGACGGGCAAGAGCGCCGCCGTCTCGCCGCCCAAGCTCGAGAACTTCGATCCGACCGCGTACGAAACGCGCGAAGCGTTCGCGACGTCGAAGGACGGAACGAAGGTTCCCGTCTTCATCACGATGCGAAAGGGGATGGCCCTCGACGGCTCCCACCCGACGATGCTCTACGGCTACGGCGGCTTCGACATCAGCACGACTCCCACCTTCAGCCCGGACGTGCTCGCATGGCTCGAGCGGGGCGGCGTTTACGCGACTGCCAGCATGCGCGGCGGCGCCGAGTATGGGGAGGAATGGCACAGGGCCGGGATGTTCGAAAAGAAGCAGAACGTGTTCGACGATTTCATCGCGGCGGCGGAGTATCTGGTGAAGCAGAAGTACGCGTCGCCGCGAACGCTCGGGATCAGCGGCGCGTCGAACGGTGGGCTGCTGGTCGGCGCGGTCGAGGAGCAGCGGCCGGATCTGTTTGCCGTCGCGCTGCCGGCGGTGGGCGTGATGGACATGCTGCGCTACGACAAGTTCACCGGGGGCAAGGCGTGGACGGCGGAATATGGATCGTCGAGTGATTCGACGGCGTTCAAATACCTGATCAAGTATTCACCGTTACAGAACGTGAAACCAGGAACGTGCTATCCGGCGACGCTGCTCAGCACGGCCGACCACGACGACCGCGTCGTGCCGAGCCACACGTTCAAGCTCACGGCCGCGCTGCAGAAGGCGCAGGGGTGCGACAAGCCGATCCTGGTGCGGGTCGAGACGCAGGGATCGCACGGCTATTTGCCGACGGACAAGCGGATCGCGGAGCTGGCCGACCAGTGGGCGTTCGCGGCGGCGCAGATGGGGATGAAGGCCGCCGCGACGCCGTAGGTCCTGGACACATCATTGTCGAGGTCCATTGGACGCAGCCGCGGTGACGGCGACGTTGACGGCTGCGCGGCCGGTGATCAGATCGGTTACGGCGCGGTCGCGCAGGTTCAGGTGGCCCTGCATAGGCGCCGCGAGTGGCGACACCGATCGAGCCAGAGAGCTAATGGGTTGGAACGAGCGAACGTAGTCCTTCCGCGGCAGCAGCCGAAGTGTTCGCGTCCTCTTTCCGGAGCAGGCGCACTGCTACCATCAGAAAGTGCACTCATCGAGAACCGTTGTTCGGGGCGCGCGATCGCAGCTTTGACGGTGAACAACGTCGCGTCTTCGTCGGCCTGTTGCCACGCCCACGTGAGTTGTCCTCCTGTCTCGCAGGCACCGTGGCGGCGGCGCTCAGACGAACGATTGTTTCGTTAGATAACGGCATCGATTTCGTCAACGTGCAACGGTTAAAGGACTTTATTGAGCCGCGATTGCGGCCATGGCGGCTCGGCGCCACGATCTTTGGTTTACTCGGTGGGCTGGTTTTGGTGATCGCGGCAGTTGGCCTCTACGGCGTCGTTTCATACAACACCGGTCGCAGGATGCGGGAGATTGGCATTCGCAGCGCACTCGGTGCCGCGCCACTGCGGATTGCAGCGCTCGTCGTTGGCCAAAGCGTATGGATGGCGTCGATTGGATTGGGCATCGGCTTCGTTGTGACGATCGCGGGTGGCCGGTATCTCGAGCCGCTTCTGTTTGCGCCGCGCGTGAATGATCCCGTGGTGTCCGTTGCGGTCGTGGCCGTGCTCCTATTGGTCGCGTTCGTAGCCGGCCTCCTGCCCGCTATCCGCGCTATGCGAGTGTCTCCGGCCGATGCGTTGCGAACGGACTAATCTCGGCACATGGTTGCGAGCCGTTGCGATGCGGAGCCGGACGCTCCACATTCGCCCGGTCGTTCTCATAGTAGCTTGGCTCGGATGCGCGCTCGGCGCGGTCGATAGCAATGCGCAAGATCCTTACAGGGAACGGCTCGGCGTTGTTGTCATTCGCGCAAACGACGGGCAGGGGGCGCCTATCCCTGAGGCGAGCATTCTCATCACCTCGACAACGGGGAGATCGTCGGCGTCGGGCCGTACCGACGCCGCTGGTCTGCGCACATTTGCTCTCGACGTCCCGGACTCCAGTTACACGATCGTTGTGCGGAAAATCGGGTACACGGAAGCAGTACGCACGATCTTGATGAAGTCAGCGGTCGACACGATTCGAATCAACATGGTGCTTGTCGCCGTTCCGACGCCCTGGATTCCGTCAAAACAACGGCGCGAATGCTATCCAATAACTATATAATCGGAGCTTCCGAAATAGCGCACTCTAACGGGGTCATGCTCGATGCGTACGATGTCCTACGTGCATTGCGACCGAACATGCTTGGCGATCGTTTTCGCGGATGTCCGCCGGTCCAGAACCTCTGGGCCGGCCGCTCCCGTTGTTTCCGGGCGAGATCATTCCGAGGGTCGAAGCGGACCACCCCGTGCGAGATGACGGCTCTGGACGCCCGACCGTGACGTCCGATACGCCACCCTTCCACGTCCCGGCGGGCACTCCGCTCGGAATGATTCAGCCGCAGTACATCGCCGAGATGCGATACACCAATTGTTCGGCAAAGCCTATTGTCGGGAACCGCAGCGTTGATGCACTGTTTATCACGCTCAAACCCGGTATCGGCTTTGACCTGCGTCGCGGTACGTATGTCGCCGACTCCGCGACCGCGCTCCGTGCCAAAGTCATTCCGTAGCTCGCAGCTCAATGTCGTCGCCACAGGCCCACTCGGGCGCCAGCTCGGAGGAGCGCGTCGTCTGCTTCTCACTCTTGCGATATCCGCGATGGGCTCCCCCTACTTTCAGTCGATTTCGCTGGGGTTCGAGAGTGCGATGTATCTTGCCGGCCTCTTCGCCCAACGAGACCTGCCGCTTCGCGAAAAGCAGGATAGGTATGAATTGCACATGTCCAAGCAGTGGCTTCGTGTCCATATGCGCAGCAAGATGATCAAGCATCATAAAGATCTGTTCGAATCGGTCGATGATCCCATCGCGCTGTTGAACAAGCTGCACATCTACTAGGGCGAGGATCTTTCGTTTGAGTTGAGCCGGAACCTGCGATCACTGGCCTTCGATCGTCCGACGGGGTACGCTTGTACGCTCCAGCTTCAACGGGATCGGAGTGACCGAGCCACCGACGCACCTTGAACGGCTGAAGGCTGTACTCGCCGACCGCTACCGCCTCGAGCGTGAGCTCGGCGAGGGAGGCATGGCCACCGTGTTTCTGGCTCACGACCTCAGACACGACCGGCAGGTCGCGCTCAAGGTGCTCAAGCCGGAGGTCGCGGCTGCGCTCGGCGCGCAGCGATTCCTCAACGAAATTCAGGTCACCGCCAACCTGCAGCACGCGCACATCCTGCCGCTCTACGACTCGGGTAATGCGGACGGCGCGTTGTTCTATGTCATGCCGCTGGTCCGTGGCGGGTCCCTGCGTGACCGCCTCGCGCGCGAGAAACTGCTGCCGGTGGACGAGACGATTCGAATCATGCGACAGGTTGCCGGCGGGCTCGATTACGCACACCGCCAAGGCATCATTCATCGCGACATCAAACCTGAGAACATCCTCCTGCAGGACGGCGAGGCATTGATCGCCGACTTCGGTGTCGCCTTGGCCCTCGCCGAGGCTGGTGGCGATCGCCTGACAGGAACCGGCCTCTCGATCGGGACCGTGCAGTACATGAGCCCAGAGCAGGCGGCGGGCGAGCGCGATCTCGACGCACGGACTGACGTCTACGCCCTCGGTGCCGTGACGTACGAGATGCTTGCGGGGGAGCCCCCCGTGACCGGCCCGAACGTGCGCGCGATGATCGCGAAGCTGATGACGGAACGCCCGACCTCGTTGCGAGTGGTCCGCGACGTCGTGCCGCGCGCACTCGACGACGCCGTGATGCGTGCGCTCGCCAAGGCGCCGACGGACCGATTCTCGAGCGCGCGCGAATTTGCCGATGCGCTCGCGGCGTCGGAGGTTTCGGCGACGCGCGCCGTTGGGCCGAGCCTGGGCCGTCGAAGCCGGACGATCGCGGTCGCGGTGGCCGGCACCATTGTCGTAGTCGGCGGGTACATGATCGGCGTTAGCGGAGGTACGCGACGGTCCTCGGCGGCCGGCGGCGCCGACGCGCCGGCTGTCATCCGGTCGATCGCAGTCCTTCCGCTCGACAATTACTCCGGCGACTCGACGCAGGATTACTTCGCCGAAGGGATGACCGACGAATTGACGACCGCGCTTGCCACGATCAGCCAGCTCCGCGTAACGTCACGCGGTTCGGCGATGCAGTTCCAAGGCAAGCGCCGAGCGCCGACGCCCGAGATTGCGAAGACGCTCAACGTGGATGCCGTGGTCGAAGGCTCGGTGGCCCGGTCCGGCGACAAGGTGCGCATCACGGCGCAGTTGATCGATGCGCGGGCGGACAAGCATCTCTGGGCCAAGAATTTCGAGGGCAACTCGCGGGACGTGTTGGGCCTCCAGGCCGAGCTCGCGTCGGCCATCGCGCGCGAGATCAACGTGCGCCTTACTGAGAGCGAGCAGTCACGGCTCGCTGCGGCGCCGAGTGTCGATCCAGAAAGCCACGAAGCCTACCTCAAGGGCCGCTACTTCTTCAACCGTCCGAGCGACGAGAACCTGCGGAAGGCGATTGTCCAATTCGAAGAGGCCGTGAAAGTGAGTCCGACGTTCGCCGCGGCGTATTCGGGGCTCTCGGACGCGTACCTTTGGGCCGGCTATAACGAGGGTTTCATCACAGCGTCCGCGGCGAGACCCAAAGCCAAGGCGGCCGCCGAGAAGGCGGTGCAGTTGGATAGCAATTCCGCCGAGGCACACACGTCTCTCGCGACGTTCAAGCTCTTCTATGAACTGGACTGGCGCGGATGCGAGCGCGAATACCGGCGGGCGATCGCGCTCAACCCGAACTACGCATTCGCGCACGACCAATTCGCTATGGCGTTGGCGTTCACCGGCCGGTTCGACGAGTCCATCGCGGAAAGCAGGCGCGCGGCGGAGTTGGACCCGCTCTCGCCGCAGGTGCTGGTCGATGCCACCATGGCGCTGATGTTCCAGAAGAACTTCGACGCGGCCAAGGCGTTGGCGAGAAAGGCAGGTGAGCTCGACCCGACGTATTTCTTTCCCGTCATGGCCGAGGGCTGGGCCGCCCTCGACGCGGGGAAGTTTCGCGACGCCGTTCCCTTCATGAAGAAGGCCACGACGATGGGCGCGCCTCCCTTCGTGACCGCGTATCTCGCGTACACGCTCGCGGCCGCCGGCGACCGCGCCGGCGCCTTGGCGGAGCTGGATACTCTGAAGAGGATGTCGGGTGGTGGTCCGGTGCTCCCCTTCAATCTGGCGCTCGTGTATTTGGGTCTCGGCGACCACGCGCGAGCGCTCGACAACCTCGAGCGGGCACGCGCGGGGCATTCGCAGATGATGGCGTGGATCGGACGCGATGCCATGTTCGACCCCCTTCGCGCCGAGCCGCGGTTCAAGACGCTGATGAAGACGTCGAATTTCGTCGAGTGAATGGTCGCGGCGCTGATCTTCGATACGCTGCCGGGCCGGTATGATCTCGAACGGCAACGCGACCACCTTGACGCCCGGTTGGAGAAGGAAGTCCGTGTCCTCGACCCCAAGACTGTGAAAGCCTCTATTGGTCCGGTTCTTCTGGCAATAAGTCTCGTTCTCCTGGGTACGGGAGCCCTGCCTGCACAACTTTCTGCACACCTTTCGGTCGATGCGGCAGTCGCGCACACCTCGGTCAAAGGCGGGGAATACATCGAGTCGCAGCGCGGTAAGCTCGTACTCGCGGGCGGGGCTTACGCCGACCTGGGACTGCGGGGTGTTCCCGTCCAGTTGGTGCTCGGCGCAACGGGCGAGCGCTATCACAACGGCGACAAGGTCAACGCGATCTGCGTTCCCGGCTCTCACGGCCAGTGTCTGACTCGCCCTCCCGACCTGGGCGGTCTCATCGGCCTCGTGGGATTGCGATCTGAGCCGCTCCCGGCGGTCAGCGCGCTCGCGGCCTTTGGCTACGGTGACCTGGCAAGTGCCAGCGAGGCGGGCCATGCACCAACACATGCACGCGCTCAGGAAATCCGTTTGGAAACTCGCGTTCGGATGACAACCCACGTCGCGCTGGGGGCGCGTTTCCAGTACATCACAGCTCCTGACTATGCCGGGATTCGGTTGACGGCGCGGCCCGTATCGCTTCTGCTGTCGCTGCGATAGCGCCCTCGTGCGCTCCACGCCTGCGACGCGTCTCCTCTATGTGGCGAACTGCTTGGAGCCTGATCGCCGGCGTTCTCTGGATGTTTTTCACACGGTCTGTGCGGACTATACAAGACGCGTAGGTCGTACTGCCACCGGCCGTTCATGAGGTAACACGGCATGATCATCTTCGCACGGACCCCACCAACTGACTCCAGTTGGCGTCGGCAGCTCGTCGCGGCCTTGCCCGGCCTGCTTGTGGGCATGGGGCTCGCGGTGGCGCTCCGGTGGACGACACTAACACCAGCCGCGCGGGTGCTGATCAGCTCTCTCCCGATGTGGTTTCTCTTCACCCTCTTGAATCCGGTCGGCCGATCACGGGCGTCGTTCGGGCGGCGCGTGCGCCGTGCTGCGCTCTACGCGGTCGCGGTGAGTACGATTCTTTATGGCGTTGTGCTCGTCGCGTAGCCATCCCGCCGCGATCGACGCGCCCGCGCCGCCGCTTTTTGTTCGCTCGCCCGTTAGCTCCCAGCGTCCGCCGATCAATATCGGTAGTGCTCCGGCTTGTACGGCCCCTCCACCGGCACGCCGATGTACGACGCCTGATCCGTGCTCAACGTGGTGAGCCTGGCGCCCAGCTTCCCAAGGTGCAGCCGCGCGACCTTCTCGTCGAGCCACTTGGGTAGCACATACACCTTCTTCTCGTACTTCGAGGTGCTGCCGAACAACTCGATCTGCGCCATCACCTGGTTCGTGAAGCTCGACGACATCACGAAACTCGGATGACCCGTCGCGCAGCCGAGATTCATCAGCCGGCCCTCGGCGAGAATCATCACCGAGTGGCCGTCGGGGAAGACGTACTCGTCGTACTGCGGCTTGATGTTGATCCGCTTGATCCCGGTCACCCTCTTGAGCCCGGCCATGTCGATCTCGTTGTCGAAGTGGCCGATGTTGCCGACGATCGCCTTGTCCTTCATCCGCGCCATGTGGTCGGCGGTGATGATGTTGAAGTTGCCCGTCGCCGTGATGAAGATGTCGGCGCTCGATACGACGTCGTCGAGCGTGACGACCTGATAGCCGGCCATGCACGCCTGCAGCGCGCAGATGGGATCGATCTCGGTGATCACCACGCGCGCGCCCTGGCCGCGCAGCGCTTCGGCGCAGCCTTTGCCGACCTCGCCGTAGCCGCAGATCACGGCGAGCTTGCCGCCGATCATCACGTCGGTGGCGCGATTCAGGCCGTCGATCACTGAGTGACGGCAACCATAGACGTTGTCGAATTTCGATTTCGTCACCGAGTCGTTGACGTTGATCGCGGGGAAGAGCAGCGTCCCCGCCTTCATCATCTCGTAGAGCCGGTGCACACCGGTCGTCGTCTCTTCGGTCACGCCCTTGATCTGCGCGGCGACGCGTGTCCAGCGTCCGGGATGCTTGCGCTGCTCGTCGCGCAGCAAGCCGAGAATGACGCCCCACTCCTCGGGATCGCTCGTCTCGTCGAACGCGGGGACCGCTCCGGCCTTCTCGAACTCGACGCCCTTGTGCACGAGGAGCGTCGCGTCGCCGCCGTCGTCGAGCAGCATGTTCGGACCGCCGCCGTCGGGCCACATCAACGCCTGCTCGGTGCACCACCAGTACTCCTCGAGCGTCTCGCCCTTCCACGCGAACACGGGCACGCCTTTCGGATTCTCGATCGTCCCGGTGCGGCCAACCACCGCGGCGGCGGCGGCGTGGTCCTGCGTCGAGAAGATGTTGCACGACACCCAGCGGACATCGGCGCCGAGATCGACGAGCGTCTCGATGAGCACCGCCGTCTGCACGGTCATGTGCAGCGAGCCCATGATTCGCGCGCCGGCGAGCGGGTTCTTCCCCTTGTATTCCTCTCGGATCGACATCAGGCCCGGCATCTCCTGCTCGGCGAGGCGAATTTCCTTGCGACCGAACTCGGCCAGCGAGAGATCGCGGACCTTGAATGGCGGACGGTCGGTGTCCCGCTGCTGCTCGATCAATTCGGCGACGCCCATGTGATGGATCCTGGTTGCTGGTTGTTGATTCTAATTGGGGTCAGACTCCATTTATCGATTCATTGCAATTAGAGTCTGACCCCATTTTCCGCCATTTCCGGCTTTCTCGATCTACCGCCTCGCGCTGGCGACGAACAACGTCGGGCCCTTTGCCTCGGGATCGGCCGGCAGCGGACGATACCTGCACGATGTGAACCCCGCGTTGCTCAGCCACTCTTTTACCTGCTCACCGTCGAAGCCTTGCCATACGTGGCCGAGCTGGACGATGTAATCGACTCGGTCGTGCGACATCAGGTCGACGATCAACAGTCGACCGCCCGGCTTGAGCACGCGCCGCACCTCGTGCATGACTTTGGACGGATCGGTGATGAAGTGCGCGACGAGGAACAACACGGCGGCGTCGAGCGTCTCGTCATCGATCGGCAGTGCTTCGATCGTGCCGACGCGGAGCTCGACGTTGGCGTGTTCCTCGAGCCGCTGCTTCGCCACGCCGAGCATCGGGCCGGACTCGTCGACGGCGATCACCCGCGCCACACAGGGCGCGAGCGCGTCGGTGATGTGCCCCGCGCCGCATCCGAGATCGCCCACCACCCAGCGCTCGTCGAGCAGGTCGAGTAGCGCGAGGAGATCGGTTCGCGCCCCGATCATGTCGGCACGCATCCTGTCCCACGCCTCGGCGGAATCGCGGAAGAAGATCAGTGCCTTGTCTCGACGCTTGGCGAGCACGCCGGTCGCGCGCCGCGCATCCTGCGTCGCGCCGGGCGAGCCGGCCATCTGCGCGTGGACGACCGACCACAGCGCCTTGGTCTCGGCGTCGAGCCGACCCGTCATCATTTTATAGAATCGGCTCGTGCCGTCTCCACGCGCCACCAGCCACGCGTCGTCGGCGAGCAGCTTGAGGTGGCGGCTGACCGTGGACTGTGGGAGCTGCATGATCGTGCACAGCTCGCCGACGGTGAGCTCGTGCCGATCGAGCAGAAGCAGAATTCTGCTCCTCGTCGGGTCGGCGAGCACACTGAGGCGGTCGAGGACGGAAGATCGGGCGGCGGCCATATATATCCGTATATCCGGATGAAAGATTCCATCCTTCCGCCCTGGTGTCAAGGGTCGACCGCGCTAGCCTTTGGTCGCAGGCGGCTGCACTTTCGGGGCATTCACAGGCTTGCGAGAGGTTGTCCATGGGAACGAACGCGGCTCCAACGGCTCCGACCGACGTCGCCACCGATCGCGGAGTGTACGACTCGATGGCGGCACTTCGCTCGCTTTTGATCGACGGCGAGCAACTCGAGGCATGCGCGATTCAGCGGCGCGTGTTCGCACTCAAGCACCGCCGCATCATGGTGGGGGCGACGACGGGGCGTCTGATCATCGTCGAGCGTGGCCTGTTCGGCGGCTTTCATCCAATCGATCTCCGTTGGCAGGACCTGCGCGATGCCACGCTCGACGTCGGGGTCTTTGGCGCGACGCTGCGCGTTGCCGTGTATCGGAGCAGTGATCTCGCATCGACCGAAGGCCCGCCGAGCAGCGTGGTCGTGACGGGGCTGCGAAAAGTCGAAGCGCAGGAGGTCTATCGCGCGTGCCAGACGCGCGCGCAAGCGTGGCGCGAGAAGCGCCGCATTCGCGAGCTCGAGGAGCTGCGGGCGAAAGCCGGCGGCGTGCAGATCGGCGCGATGCGAGGCTTGGGGAATGGAGGCGGCGTGTCGTCCGCGGCTGTGGGTGCAGCGGACGACGGCGAGAGCTCGCCGGTCGCCCGATTGCAGCGCGCCAAGGACATGCTGTCGAACGGGCTGCTCAACGACGCGGAGTTCGAGCAGATCAAGGCGAAGATCTTGGCAGAGCTCTGATAGCCAGGGACATCGCGCCGCCCTTGGAAACTCGTGGACGAATGCTCGAGGGCGCCGAGAACCGCGATGCGGTTCTCGGCGCCCTCGATGCCGACAGCGATGCCGCGCGGCCGTTTCTTAGTGCAGCACCGGATTATTCAACAACTCTACTTGCGGCAACGGCATACAGACCTGGCTGCCTTTGTCGGGTCCAAATTGCTGGTTCCACGGCGTGGTTGATCCGGCGGCCGGAGACAGCGTGAGGTCGTACCGAATGATGTCTCCGAGATGCGTGCCGGTCAGGAAGAGTGCCCGGCGGCGCTGGTCGATGATCTCGTTCAGATCGTCTTGCGCCGTCGTCCCGGTGTAGGGCGGTTGATTGCCGGCCGCGCGCATCGCGGCGATGATCGCGAGCGTGTTGGCCCTGTTCGTCGTGCGGTCCGCCTCGGCGATCAGGAGCTGCATTTCGGTCCCCGTGGCCGCGGGGATCGGCGAGTTGACCGCCGTGTACTTCGTCTGCGCCCAGAGCGGCACGTTCGTACCGTTGCTGAACTTGTTGAGGTTCTGGACCTTGATCCGCGGATCGCTCGTGTAGCTTGCCTGGCGATACCGCGCGCCGACCGAAGACGAGGGAATCGAGGCCGCATTGCTTTCTTGGAAGACTCTGTTTTGGCGTCGCGTGTTGCTGTTCGACGCCGTCACGTTCCAGACGAATGCGGCGGGAACGAGCACCGCGTCGGCGCGTGCGCTCGCCAAGTTGCCCTTGTCCTGATAGGCGCGTGCCCGGCCCACGAGCGCGAAGAAGCGAACACTGTCGCCCGCCGCGCCGCCGACCGCCTGCGCGGTGGTGATCGCGCCGCTCAACCGCGCAATGGCCGAATCGAGCGCTTGAGAGCGGGTGATGATGGTGCCCCAGTCGATGTTCTCGCCGTTGACCGTCGAGAAGACCGTCTCGCAGAACGACTCGGCGATGAGCAACTGGCTCCAACCCTCGTACGTCGCCGTGCGCGCGATGAGGAGCTGGCGTCCGGGGACCTGGACGTCGGTCCAGCCCTCGAGCAGGCGCCGAACGTTGCCGGCGGACACGCGCGCCGCCTGCAGCGGCTGGTACATCCCGAGGCCGGTGCAGCTGTTCTGAGAGTAGCGCGCCTGGTTCGCGGACACGGTCCGTTGATCGTATGGCCAGCGGTCGGCCGTCTGCAGGGCGTCCTCGAATTCTTCGCCGATCAGCGCGCCGACGACGACGAAGGAGTTGAACGCGCAATCGAAGTCCGACGCCGCGCCGGCGGCGAGAAGCGACGCGTTCTCCGGCGCCGCCTCGAGCCCGACGGCGGGGATGAGGTTGGCCGGCTGCACGGTCAGGGCCTTGTTGACGTCGCATCCGGCGGCCGTGACGCCGAGCAGCGCTCCCGCGAGTATGAGAGCGCGCATGATGATTCGTGAATTTCTGTTCATGTCAGCGCCTCAGAAGCCGAGGTTGAGTGAGACGATCCACGTCCGAAGCTGCGGGAGCGTCGTCTGCTCCCAGGCCGCGTTGCCGCCGCGCGAGCCGCCGAGGAACATCGCCTCCGGCTCGAAGCCCTGGTAACTGGTCCACAGCGCCAGGTTGCGCCCCGAGACCGCGAGCGACGCCCGGGTCGCGCCGGCTCTTCGGACGATGCTCGTGGGCAGATCGTAGGAGATCGTCAATTCACGCCACCTGGCGAAATTGGCCTTGGTCACGAGGAAGTCGACGAGGTTGCTGTTCGAGTTGGATTCGGCCGTCCGGATCGGATCGATCTCCGAGGCGAAGACGCTGGGGAAGTTCTCCTGGCATCGTCCGAAGATGCCGCACCGGACGCGGGTGTTGCCGTCCAGCTTCTTTTGACCGTTCTTGACGTCCATCATCGAGAAGACGTGGAGACGGTTCTTGAACAGGCCGAGATTGCCGCTGAACGACAGCTCGCGCGGTGGAACCGAGCGGCCGAGGTAGACCGCCGGCGCGTCGTCGGCCGTGCCGTACTTGCCGTCGGCGCCGGCGCACGGCCGCGGCTTGCCACCTTCCTTGCCGCCGGAGTTCGGGATCGTATCGGCGCACATCACGTTCGACGTCGCGCCGGTCGTGCGATCGATGTCCGCCGACAGAACGCGCTTCTCGAACCATGAGAACGCCGGATAGCCGACCTGGTGTCGCAGGAACGTCCCGGCGACGACGAAGTACTGTCCCGGGATGCCGATGTCGGTGACCTCGTTGTCGTTGGTCGAGAACTGGCCGGTGAGATCGAGGCTCACCCGGTCGTTGCGCAGCGGCGAGCCGCGCACCCCGAGCTCGATGCCCTTGTTCAGGATACCGCCGATGTTGATCGGCTGCGTGCCGGCCTGGCCCGACGACGGCGCGACGACCTTGTCGAGGATCGCATCCACCGTCTTTTTATTATAATACGTGAATTCAACGCCGAGCCGGTCCTGCCAGCCGCTCGCGTCGAACCCGGCCTCGAGCTCCTCGCCCCGCTCCGGTCCGAGGTTCGGGTTGCCGATGGTGTTCGGCGTCACCGCCGCCGCGTCGCTCGGCCCGGACGTCGGCAGATACGTCTTGATCGACGAAAACGCCGTCGGCGCCTTGCCCGATTGTCCGTAGGCCGCGCGCAGCCGGAACTCGGTGAGCCGGTCGCCGATCAACGGGAGCTTGAACCACGGCTCGTCGCTCAGGACGTAGCTCGCCGAAAACTTCGGGTAGAGCACGCGATTGAAGTTGGAGCCGAACGCGCTGTGATCGTCGGAGCGGAGGGCGGCGGTGAGGTACAGGCGGTCGCGCCAGCCGACCTGCTCCTGCCCGTAGATGCCGAGCGATTTATCGTCGGTGAATCCTTCCGACGGCGGGTTTCGATTCACCGTCGACGAGACGGACTCGAGGCCGGGCGTTGGGAACACCGATCCGCTGGCATCCACCGAGTGGACGCTCTCGGTGAAGTACTGCGCACCCGCGGAGGTCGTGAACCGGATGGTCGGCTTGAAGTTCCAGATCGCGCTCGCCGAGTAGTCGAGGGACCGGTCGACGACGTCGCGCTCGTTGATGTCGCGGAAGCCGAGCGACTGCAGCGAATCGACGCGCGGATCGAACTCGTTGTTGCCCTCGTGCGTGATGTCGCCGCCCAGCGTGAGGCGCTGCGAGAACCACGGCGCCGGCTGGTGCTCGATGCGAACGCTGGCCGTCGTCCGGTCGAGATCCTGCCAGAGCACCACCGTCTGGTCGTACTGATACGGCAAGCTGCTGTGGAAGCCATGGCGGTTCGACAGGTTGTAGTTCGAGGGCGTTGCCGAGAGCGTCGTCCAGGTGTAGCCGCCGCACCCCGCGTCGCAGGGCAGGTTCGTCGGGCCGGTGATGTAGCCGACGTTGGTGCCGATGGTGAGCTTGGGCGTGGGAGCGAACGATACGTTCAACCGCCCGTTGTAGCTGCGCTTGCTGCTGCGCGGCTCCGCGCCCTGGTCGTCGAGCAGGTTGCCGCTGGCGTAGTAGTTGAGAAGGCCGACGCCGCCGGCCACCGACAACTCGGTCTCCTGATGGCGGCCGGTGCGGAAGATGTCGCACTTCTTCCCCGTGCGGGTGGCGATCGAGTCGCCGCAGGCACCGACGAGCAGCGAATCGAAGTTCAGCGCCTCGACCGGTCCCGTTGGACTGCCCGACGGTGCGTCGGTGGCGAGTCGCGCCTTGCCATAGTTCACCGGGAAGCGCGTCTTCCAATCGGCGAAGTAATTCGCGCCCTGGCGCATGTTGTACGTCCAGTGCGTCGCCGCGTTCGAGCCCTTCTTCGTGATGATGTTGATCACGCCGTTCGCCGCTTCGGTTCCGTACAACGTCGCCGCGCTCGGACCCTTGAGCACCTCGATCGACTCGATGTCCTCGGGATTGAAGTCGTTCAACCGCGAGATCGGCGATGAGCCGAACGCCTGGCTCACCGGTCCGCTCGCCGATTGGTTGTTGACGCGGACACCGTCGACGAACAGGAGCGGATTGTTGCCGAGCGAGAGACTGGCCTGCCCGCGAATGCGAATCTGCGACCCGGTGCCGACCTGGCCCGACGTGGGGAGAATCACCAGGCCGGGCGTGCGTCCGTTGAGCAGACCTTGCATCGACAGAATAGGCGCGGTCGCGACGACGTCGGCCGCGTTGATGGTGCCGATGGCGTTTCCGAGCTCGCGCTTCTGCGTCGCGCCCGGCGTTCCGGTGACGACCATCGCCTCGAGACTCGCCGGGCTCGAAACCAGGGCGACGACGAGATCGGTCTGTCCGACGCGCGCGGTCACGCGCTCGCTTCGATATCCGATTCGGCGAACGTCGAGCGTCACGCTGGTTCCAGTCAGGCCCGTGATGCGGAACCGACCTTCATTGTCGCTCGCGGCGCGTTGCGTCCCCCCGGTGACGCTGATTTGCGCGCCGGGCAACGGCTCATCCGTCCCCGAGGCGCGAACGCGTCCGGCGACGCTGTTCCCCTGCGCGCGCAATGGCGGCGCGAGAGCGAGTTGCACGACCGCGGCAATGCCGAGGCCGGCGAGGAGACGTGGGAGCGAGGTGTGGATCGCTCGACGAAGAGCCGAGCGGGCCGGGTGAGGCACTCGAGTTGTCATGGACTCCTTCCTCATCGGGAAAGCGGTGTCCGCAGCAATGAAGCGTCGGTGGCCTACCTTATCGATTCGGTATACCACGAGCAAGGTCCCCGCGCCATCCACACGCAGCCGATGATTGGATTCAATATGCAATGAGCAACGCGCGATCTCGGTTTCCGGACCATTCGAGCTCGGCGGAGGGATGGCAACACACCCTACAACTTCAGTTATCGATGATCACGTCACACGGCGCGTCGGGTTGCGATGATCTCGATGGTGCTCGCACCCGTACACTCTCCGAACACCGAGTTCGGCAGACGCGTGCTTGCCGCGCCGGTGGCCACTCGACCAGTTTCAGGCATGACCCCTCGCGCAACCCACCTCGCTCGACCATTGCCCGTTTTGGCATATGACGACCAGGCGTGATTTTCTCCGACAAACAGGCGTTGCCGCGGCGATGGCCGCGGCCAACGCGGCGCTCCGCCCTGGCATCGCCGGGGCTCTCACGTCACCGGCGCTCTATCCGCCCGGCGTCGGCCAATTCGAGGAGCTTCCGATCAAAGAGCTCCTCATAGAGGCCCTCGGCGCGGCAAAGGCGGCCGGCGCCTCGTGGTCCGACGCCCGCATCAGCCGATACCGGCAGAATTTCGTCGGCACGCGTGAGAAGCAGATCGTGCAGGTGGGCGACACCGATTCGATCGGCATCGGAGTGCGTGCGCTGGTGAACGGGGCGTGGGGATTCGCCGCGTCGCAGACTCTGACGCGCGACGGCGTGGCCGCCGCCGCGAAGGAGGCGGCGGCGATCGCGAAAGCGAATCGGATTCCGGGCGCGGCGCCGGTCGTCCTCGCTCCGGCACAAGCCTACCCGAACGCCACGTGGAAGAGCTCTTACGAGATCGATCCGTTCACCATTCCCATCGAGCAGAAGGCGCAACTGCTGATCGACGCCAACAGCGAAGCGATGAAGGTGGCGAACGTGAAGTTCGTGAACAGCTTTCTGTTCTTCATCAAGGAAGACCGCAACTACGCGAACAGCGACGGCTCGTTCATCACCCAGACCGTGGTGCGTAGTTGGGTGCCGTTCACGGCGACCGCCGTCTCGTCCGACTTCAGCGATTTCCAATCGCGCAGCAACACCGTGCAGCCGGCGGGGCGGGGATGGGAATTCATTCTCGCCGCCGACCTGGTCGGCAACGGCAGAAAATGGGGCGAGGAAGCCGCCGAGAAGCTCAAGGCGAAGAGCGTCGACGTGGGGCGCTACGATCTGGTGCTACACCCATCGCATCTCTGGCTCACGATCCACGAGTCCATAGGCCATCCCACCGAGTTGGATAGAGCGATGGGCTACGAGGCCAACTACGCCGGCACGAGCTTCGTCTCGCCGCCCGACAAAGTGCTGGGCACGCTCAAATACGGGCCGGAGATCATGAACATCCAGGGCGACCGCACGCAGGACGGAGGCTGCGCGACGATCGGATGGGACGACGATGGAGTGAAGGCCGAGTCGTTCCTGATCATCAAGAACGGGATCTTCCATGACTATCAGACGAGCCGCGAGCAGGCACCCTGGCTCGCGTCGTACTACAAGAAGAACGGCATGCCCGTGAAGTCGCATGGCTGCTGCAACGCCGACAACTGGAGCAGCGTGCAGTTCCAGCGCATGCCGAACGTGTCGTTGCTCCCCGGTGAAAAAGATTCCACCTGGGACGATCTGCTCGGCGCGACGGACAACGGCATCGCGATCATCGGCGATGGGTCATTTTCGATCGATCAGCAGCGGTACAACGCGCAGTTCGGTGGGCAGCTGTTCTACGAGGTGAAAGGCGGTAAGCTCGGACCCATGCTCAAGGACGTCGCCTATCAGATGCGCACGCCGGATTTTTGGAACGCGATGGACATGATCGGCGGCAAGTCGAGCTACATGATGGGCGCCAGCTTCTTCGATGGAAAAGGACAGCCGCCGCAGATCGGCTCCGTGAGCCACGGCTGCGTGCCGGCGCGCTTCCGCAACATCAACGTGATCAACACCGGGAGGAAGGCATGACGCGGCGAGCGGTTGATCCTCGCGTCATGACGCGCGAACAGGCGCAGGCGCTCATCGAGCGCGTCGTGAAGATGTCGAAGGCCGACGGCATCCAGGTGAACATCGGTGGCGGCTACAACGCCAACATCCGCTTCGCCGACAACCGTATCTCGACGGCGGGCGGCGTGGCGACGGCGAACGTCAACGTACAGAGCTCGTTCGGCGCGAAGCACGCCGTGACGACGACGAACGACCTCACCGACGAGGGACTCGAGCGCGCCGTGCGTCAATCGGAGACGCTCGCCAAGCTCGCGCCGGACGATCCCGAATCGATGCCGTTGCTCGGGCCGCAGCAATATGAGGATGTGAAATCGTATTTCGACTCGACGGCGAATCTTGGTCCGGAAGGTCGCGCCGCCGCGGCGCGCGCGGCGATCGATCCATGCACCGCGGCCGGCGATCTCAAGGCGGCGGGATTCCTCCTCACCGGGATCGGCGCCGGCGCCGTCGGCAACAACAAGGGACTGTTCGCGTACCAATCAGGGACATCGTCGAACTACACGCTCACCGTGCGCACGGCGGATGGCACCGGCTCAGGATGGGCCGGCGCCGATCATCCCGACTGGTCCCGGGTCGACGTGAAGGCGGTCGCGCAACGCGCGATCGACAAGGCGCGCCGCTCGCGCGGCGCCGTCGCGATCGAGCCGGGCCGGTACACCGTGATCCTCGAGCCGCAGGCGGTGGGAGATCTCGTGCAACTCCTCGCCTTCTCGCTCGATGCGCGCTCCGCGGACGAAGGGCGCAGCGCGTTCTCGAAGCAGGGCGGGGGAACGAAAGTCGGTCAGAAAATTCTCGACGAGCGCGTGACGCTGTTCTCCGATCCCGCCGATCCGCAGCTCCTGAGCAATGTCTTCGACGGGCAGGGGCTCCCGGTGCGTAGACAGGTCTGGGTCGAGAACGGCGTCCTGAAAAAGCTGACCTATTCGCGGTTCTGGGCGCAGAAAAAGAATCAACAGCCCGATGCGGGCACCAACGCCGTGAAGCTCGCCGGCGGCACCCAAACGACGGAGGAGCTCATTGCGGCCACGCCTCGCGGCGTGCTCGTCACGCGCCTCTGGTATCTCCGCCCCGTCGATCCGCGCACCGTTCTCTACACAGGGCTCACGCGCGACGGCACGTTCCTGATCGAGAACGGTAAGATCACGAAGTCGGTCAAGAACATGCGGTTCAACGAGTCGCCGCTGTTCATGCTGAACAATCTCGAGGGGCTTGGCCGGCCGGAGCGCGTGGCAGGGACCGAATCGGGCGGCGACGTCGTGATGCCGGCGATCAAAGTGCGCGACTTCAACTTTACGAGCCTCTCCGACGCCGTCTGAGCGTGCCCGCGCGCGCGGCTACATTGTCAGGGTGACCGGCGCCCCTCGACGCCGGTTAGGCGTGTTGACAGTGCGTCGAGGCAATTCTTGTCGAGTGTTCCTCTGCAATTCCCCGCTCAGGCCGCCGGTCTCGATTCGAGAACGCTAAGCCGCGCAAAGCTCGGCGACATCGACGCGTTCACCGCCATCGTGGAGGCGTACCATGCCCGCTGCGTTCGGTTCGCGCGCGCCATGCTCCGCAACCCCGACGACGCGGAAGACATGGTGCAGGAGACGTTCGTGCGGCTGTACCGTGCGCTGCCGCGGTACGAGGAGCGCCAGCGCTTCGAGGCATGGCTGTTTCAGATCCTCGGCAACTGCTGTCGCACGGCGAACACGGCGTTTCAACGACAGGCGTCGCGCACGACTCGGGATGAGGAGGCTGTCGAGCGGGTGCCGTCGCTCGACGATCCGGCGGCGCAGTTCGATCACGAATGGAGCGACGCGGTCCGGCGTGCGCTGGCGGACGTTCCCGAATACAACCGCGAGATCTTCTTGCTGCACTACATCGAAGGGTTTTCGTACGAAGAGGTCGAGCGCATGACGGGCGTGAAGCAGTCGGCGCTCAAGATGCGCGTGAAGCGCGCGTCCGATCAACTGCGCGCGCGCCTCAGCGGAGAACGGCCATGACCGACGCCGAACGCGATCCGGTGCTGCGCCGCGCGCTCGACGAGTTGCGCAAGCTTCCGGCGGCAGATGCCGCGGCCATGCGACGCGTCGTCGTGGCGGCGGCTGCTGCGCGCGTGGCGCCGATCGACGGCGAGCCGATCATGCTCCGTCCGCGGCGCGGGCGATCCATTCGCATGTGGATGGTCGCCGGCATCGCCGCCGCGTCCGCGTTCGTCGGCTTCAGTCTGCGCGCGGCATGGACGTCGCGCGTCGACGTCGCACAGCCGTTGGCGTCCCCGACGCCGGCCGGCGGCGCGCGGCCGATATTGCGCGCGGTCTCGGCGCCCGAGCTCGAGGGAGCGGCGATTCCGCATCAGTTCGTGCTCGAGAACACCGGCGCGCACAGGATTTCGATCGTCGGTGACTTCAATCGGTGGAATCCGGCGAGCGCGCCGATGCGTCGCTCGTCCGACGGACTATGGTCGGTGACGATTCCCATCGTCCCCGGCCGTCACATGTACGCCTTCATGGTCGACGATTCGCTGCTCACGCTCGATCCGACCGCGCCCAAGGCCCGCGATCCGGACCTCGGCACCGACGGTTCGATCATCATCGTGGGGCGGCCATGACGCGACGCTCGTTGTGGCTGCTGTGCGTTTTCGTCGGGGCGCACGCGGCCGGCGCGCAAGACTCGCTCGTGCTCGCCGGTGTCGGACGGGAGACGGCGGTACGGCTCGCCGAGATCGTCGACGCGGCGCGCTCGAGCGGGCTGCCGACCGATCCGATCATTTCAAAGATCTCGCAAGGCGTTCTCCGGCATGCCTCGCCGGAACGGATCGTCGTCGCGGCGCAGAGCGTTGCGACTCGGCTGGAGGAGGCGCGGGCCGCGCTGGCGCCCGCGCCGACGCCGGCGGACATCACGGCGGGGGAGAACGCCCTCGGCGTGTCCGGCGTGACCAGGGCGGCGCTCCAAGCGGTTCGCTCGACGAGCCCCAACCGGCCGGTGGCGGTCCCGCTCGGTTTGCTGGCGCAGCTCGTCGCCAGCAACGTTCCGGCGAAGCGCGCAACGGAGATCGTGACGGACTTGATTCGGCGCGGTGCGTCGAACGCGCAGCTCGTCGCACTCGGCAACGAAGTCAACTCGGACGTCGAGCGCGGCGTGCGACTCATCGCGTCGCTCGACGTCCGTCTTCAGGGTCTGACGGCGGTGCTGGCTCCGCCCGCGGGAGGTTCGGCGGCCGCGTCGGCACCGGTCGGTCTTCAATCCGGCTCCGGACCCAAAAAACCGTAGGGCAACTGTGCAACGTTATCTTGGGGGATGCGCCGAGCCCGGCTCATCCTTCTTTGTGTCTGCGCGCTCGTCGCGCGCACGCCGCTTCATGCGCAGTGGGCCCTCACGGCCGACGCGGGCGTGTCGCATCTCCGCCAGGCCGGAATCCCCGAGTCGAACGCGCAGATCCTCGGCGCGACGCTCGACGCCGCCGGCGCGCGCAGCGCGTTGCGCACGAGCATCCTCGCGGCGCGCGCGTCATCCGATCGTTGGACGGGTCAAGGCGTCATGCTCGGATCGATCGTCGGTCCGACCGCCGGTGCGGCGCGCTGGGAGCTCGACGGAGCGGTGAGCGCGTTCGGCGAAACGAGCGAGCTGCCGACGACGAGCGCCGAGGTTGCCGCCCGTGCGCGGATCGGAAGCTCGTTGCGCGGCGGGGCGATCGGCGCGGGGCTTGGCACGCGCGCGCGCGGCTCGACGAACAATCCGATCTACCGCGCGCAGGGCGACGCGTGGTGGTCGATTCACGACGAGCGCGTGTTTCTGAACGTCGCGCTCACCCGCACGCGTCCACTCGTCGGCCTGGCGCCGCCGAGCGCGCAAACGGTGACGCCCACGCTGTCGTACGTGGACGTCGGCGCGAACTGGCGCCACGACGCCGGCGGCTTGTCGATCGGGTTGGTTGGCGGTGCTCGAGGTCAGGGCGGTGCGTCTCGCACGACGAGCGGCTGGGCCGTTCTCGACGCGGCCGCTTGGGTCCAGCCACGCTTCGCGGTCGCGGTCGGCGCCGGGCGCACGCTCGAGGACGTCGTCCGCGGTGTGCCGCACGCCACCTTCGTGAGCGTCGCGCTGCGGATCTCCGCTCAGCCGCACGCGACAATCATCGCGCGGCACGCAGCGCGTGCCGGCCCACACATCCGTGCCGAACGAGTACGCGACGATCTCCGGCGGATCGACGTGCAGGCCGACAGCGCCTCGCGGGTCGAGATCACGGGCGATTTCACGAACTGGTCTCCCGTGCCTCTTACTCGCACGGGCAATGTCTGGCGGCTCGAGCGCACCATCCCACCGGGCCCGCACCGCATCGCGATCCGTCTCGACGACGGGCCCTGGATCGTCCCCGTCAACCTTCCGCGCGTCGACGACGATCTTGGCGGCACTGTCGGGATCATCACGATCCCATAGCGGTGGGTCGAGCGAACGGCCGAACGGCAGGCGGCCGGCAGCTTGGAGGATCGACGAGTATGGTGCCGTGTGATTGGCGCGTTCTTGGGCGTTTTCGCGGGTTCTTGCGTTCGTGTTGATTCCACGCCGATTCGCGCCGACTCTGGTTGGAGCCAAGCGAATGAGAAAACGCGCAAGAACACGCGAAAACGCGCCACTACATCATGGCGTGTCCGAGCGGCGTCACGCGAGAGATTGGCGTCGCGACCACCGTGTGGGCGCGCCATGGGGCCACAACAGGATTGGGCGCGGAGTGCGCGGATTTGCGCGGATCGGAGCGGAGACCGCGGCAACGGCTGGGAACGGCAGCAACAACAAGAAGAAGAACAACAACAACAACAAAGAAAGAAGAACAACAAGACAGCCTTTGACTGCGCAGACCGCGTTCCGTGCGGCTCGAGCCGACCGGCCTCGGAGTCATTCCGTGGCTGTTTCCGTCGATTCCGTGGATTCCGCGGCAACGTTTCTGACCTAACCGAACGAGGAGCCGAGCCCGAGCGAGCTCCTCACCGCCCCATGTTCACGGGATCCGCGTGATCTTTCCCATGAAGAGCACCGTGCCCGAGAGTCGTTCACGGATCACGAACACGAATGGCCGATCGACACGGACCAGCGTCGCGACCGGCGCCGAGGTGGGCTGGATTCCAACCGTGGTCACGGCTGCCGCTTCCGTTCCCTCCTCGTCGATGTTGACGAAGGTGTTCTGTTGGATGAGGGAGATGACGAGCTCGCGGCCGCGCGGCGACATGCGAGTGAAGTCGGCATCGACGAACGCGTCGTGCATGCCCAGCGACTGCATGTCCGCGATGAGACCGCGCTTCCATGAGAGTGTGAGCCTGGGCAGGTAGAGATCGACCGCTCGCGGCTGAAAGCTGGCGGCGAGCGACTGCCAAGCGTCCGGCGTCAGCGATGCCGAGACCGACTCAACGCTGGCGCCGGCGTTGGGCAGCAGGACCGTCATTGTGAACGCCGAGTCGCCGTAGGCGAGATCGACTGCCTGGAAGGTGTTCGTCTCGGCGTAGTCGATCGTGCCTTCCCGGTGCATCAGACGTGCGGACTGGTCGCCGCCGACGGAGTGGAATGGTGCGTCGCGCGTCTGGGCAGCGTCGAAGCGATCACGCCAGCTTCCCTTGAAGTAGATGGCGTCGAGCAGGTACATCACCATGGCCGGGTCGACCGAATCGAGCACCTTGGGAATGCGATCGTGCGTCGCGGCGCTCGCCCAGCCGTTGACCGCCGACAGCGTTCCCTGCGTGTCGGTGAGGTCCTGGGCCTTGACCTGCGCGCCGAAGTAGGCAGACGCATCGTCGAGGAAACTCTTGTTGAACGGGAAATCCGCGCGGTAGAAGATCGCGTTGGCGATCTGTATCGTCGTCGACGGATCGAGCGAGGTCAGGAGCGCGATGAGCGAGCGATAGCCGCTGTCGATCGACGCGAGCGACGCGCCGCCGAAGCGCAGCGCCGATCGCATCTCGTCGTACGTCCGGCCGTTGGCGCCATTCATCGCCATCCCGACGGCGAACGACACGCTGAGCGGCGACACGAACACGTTCGAGTCGCGCGATGCGTCGTTGATCGTGCGCCAGAGGGCGAAGGAGAAGGAGTTGGACGCGTCGAGCACGCCGCGTTCCGCGCTCGTCAACGTCCTCGGCAGTGCCGTCAGCGCGGCGGGGCGCTTCGTGAGGTCGGGTTCGGTGGAGCGGCCCGCGCAGGCGGCGAGTGAGGACATGATGATCGCGATCGCGGCGCGCGACAGCTTCGACATATGGCGAGCAGGCATGAAATACCTCGGTCTCAAATGGCGTCTGACCCTGATTGATCCAAATGGGGTCTGACCCCAATTGCCTCAATTGCCGAACCGTCGTCTGGCGTGGGCGGTCACTTGCCGCGCTTGACGATGGCCGCGTGCGGCTTAGCTTCAAACTCGCGTGGCGATTTCCCCGATTTGACGGGCCGCGCACCGGTGGCGAGAACGCCCCGAGTTCACCCGTCTAAGTCTTGGGTGATCAAGCGGCCCGCGACGGACAAGTCGGGGGCCGCTTTCGTTCTCGCGGCGCGCTGCTCGAGCACACGCTTTTCGTCGGAGATGACCATGAGCTCGTACACGTTCTCGTCCGAATCGGTCAGCGAGGGACACCCGGACAAGGTCTGCGATTACATCGCCGACTCGATTCTCGACGCACATCTCACCGGCGATCCCAACAGCCGCGTCGCCTGTGAGGTGCTCTGCAAGAGCGGGCAGGTCGTGCTTGCCGGCGAGATCTCGTCGCGCACGAACGTCGACTACGAGGCGGTCGCGCGCGCGGCGATCCGCGAGATCGGCTACACCGATCCGACGGAGGCGTTCAACGCCGACGGCGTGCGAGTCACGCAGTTCATCAGCAAACAGTCCGGCGACATCGCCATGGGCGTCGACACGGGCGGTGCCGGCGATCAAGGCATCATGTTCGGCTACGCGACCGACGAGACGCCGGAGCTGATGCCATTGCCCGTGCAGCTCGCGCATCGCTTGTCGCAGCGGCTGTCGGCCGCACGCAAGGCGGGCGAGCGAGCATGGCTGCGTCCTGACTCCAAGACGCAGGTGAGCGTCCGCTACGAGGATCATCTGCCCGTTCGCGTCGAGACAGTGCTCGTCTCGACCCAGCACACCGCCGACGTCTCGCACGACGAGATTCGCGACTACGTCGCGAGCTGCCTCTGCCCCGAGGTCCTCGGCAGTTGGTTCGGCCCGCACGTGGAGATTCTGGTCAATCCCACGGGTCAATTCATCGCCGGCGGGCCGTCGGCCGACTGCGGTGTGACGGGACGCAAGATCATCGTCGACACGTATGGCGGCATGGGCCGGCACGGTGGCGGAGCGTTCAGCGGCAAGGATCCGTCGAAAGTCGATCGCAGCGGCGCTTACTTCGGCCGGTACGTCGCGCGACAAGTCGTCACGAAGGGCTTCGCGAAGCGGGCGGAAGTACAAGTGGCCTACGCGATCGGCCGCGCGGAGCCGGTCTCCGTGCGCGTCGACACGTTCGGAAGCGGCGACTGGCGCGCGGCGGAGGAATTCGTACGGACGTTCGACTATCGCCCCGCCGCGATGATCGAACGACTCGCTCTTCGCAATCCCATCTATCGTGGCACGACGAACTACGGCCACTTCGGGAAGCCAGGTTTGTCCTGGGAAGTGTGACCTGGGCACGGAGAGCCGCGGCGCGGTAGGCGAAATGGAGTCTGACCCTATTTCGTAGGCGAAATAGAGTCTGACCCCATTTGGTGCGGGTTCCTCTGCGTCTCGGCGCCTTTGCGGTGCAGTAGTTCTGACTCCTCGGACTCCGCGGCCCGCGACTACCAGATCCTCGCCCGCAAGCTATCCGGTCGCACCATCAGCTCGCCGTCCTTGCAACCCCACGCCTTGGCAAATTCGGGCATGTTGCTGAGTGGACCGTTGACGCGCCATTTGGCGGGTGCATGCGGGTCTGTGTTGACCTGTGCCTTCGCCGCCTCATCGCGCTGCAGAGTGCGCCAAACCTGGGCCCAGCCGAGGAAGTAGCGTTGCTCCGGCGTGAAGTCGTCGATGTTCGGCTGACGACCCTTCGCCTTCATGGACCTTTCCATCGCGAGATACGCGATCTTGAGGCCGCCGAGGTCGCCGATGTTCTCCCCAAGCGTGAGCTTGCCGTTCACGTGCGTCGTCGAGTCGACGATCGTATATGCGTTGAACTGTTCGACCACTCGCTGCGTCTGCGCATTGTACTTCGCGGCGTCGTCCTTGGTCCACCAGTCGCGCAGATTGCCCTGTGCGTCGAAGCGGCGGCCCTGGTCGTCGAAACCGTGCGACATCTCGTGTCCAATCACCGCGCCCATCGCGCCGTAGTTGACGGCGTCGTCGGCGTTCGGATCGAAGAACGGCGGCTGCAGGATGCCGGCCGGGAAGACGATCTCGTTCCACAGCGGGTTGTAGTACGCGTTGACCGCGTCCGGCGTCATCTGCCACTCGCTCTTGTCCACCGGCTTGCCGAGCTTGGCCCAGTTGATCGCCCTCGCCCATGCCGTCCCGCGATGCAGGTTGCCGTAGTACTCGCCGCGCGCGACCTGGAGCTTCGAGTAGTCGCGCCACTTGTCGGGGTAGCCGATCTTGCGCGTAAACGCGTCGAGCTTCGTGAGCGCCTGCTTCTTGGTCGAATCGCTCATCCACTCGAGCTGGCCGATCTGGTCGTGCAGCACCGACACCATGTTGTCGACGATCGCCTTCGCGCGCGCCTTGGCCGCTGGGCTGAACGTTCGCTTGACGTACTCCTGGCCGACGGCCTCGCCGAGCGTGGCCATGGTGTTGCTCGTGCACGATTTCCAGCGGGGCAGCCGCTCCCGCTGGCCGGTGAACAATCGCTGAAAGGCGAAGTTCTCGTCGGCGAACCGCTTCGGCAGTGCGTTCGCCGAGGAGCTGAGCAGCCGCCAGCGCAGCAGCGTCTTCCAATCCTCCACCGGAATGGAGGTGAGCAATCCGTCCATCGTCTTGAAGAACTCAGGCTGTCCGACGTTGATCTCGGCGACCTTCGGCGCGCCTTGCGCGGCGAGGAACGACTGCCACTCGAGATGCGGCGTGAGCGAGTCGAACTGCGCGAGCGTCATGACGTGGTAGACCGCCGCCGGGTTGCGCATCGCGACGCGATCCATCGACGCCTGCGCGAACTTCGTCTCGATGTCGAGCACCGTCTGTGCGTGGGCCCTGGCATCGGCCGCACTCTCGCCGTCGAGCTGGAAGACGTTGGCGACGTGCGACACGAATGCGTCGCGAATCTTCTTCATGCTCGTATCCGGCGAGAGGTAGTAATTCTTCTCGGGGAGACTGAGGCCGCCTTGACCGGCGTTCGCGATGAGCCGGCTGGAATTCTTGAGATCCGGCCCCGCGCCGATGCCGAACGGCGCAAGGCCGTCGCTCTTCTCGAGCTCGGCGAGCGCGCCAGGCAACTGGTCGGCGGACTTTATCTCGGCGATGCGTGCCGCCGCGGCTTCGATCGGTTTCGTGCCGAGCGTCTCGATGGCGACTGTGTCCATGCAGGCGTCGTAGTACGCGCCGATCTTGTACACGTTCGAGCCGGCCCCGGCCTTTCCTGCGCGGGCATCCTTCGCCGCCGCCTCGATCACGTCGTGCACCACCGCTTCATTCTTGTCGTGCAGCTCGAAGAACGCGCTCCACGCCGGATATGCGGCCGGGATCGTATTGCGCGTGAGCCAGCCGCCGTTGGCGAACGTGTAGAAATCGGTGCAGGCGGCGCAGGTCGTGTCGA
>Ga0157370_10001711_pt1 | contig 27026 bp, 15 predicted proteins | sample C35metaG_FD_113463 | JGI IMG/M metagenome (GOLD analysis project Ga0157370, IMG submission 113463) | Corn rhizosphere microbial communities from Kellogg Biological Station, Michigan, USA - C3-5 metaG | ecosystem: Host-associated > Plants > Roots > Rhizosphere > Soil | place: USA: Michigan...
GAAATATAATGACTGGAGTGCTTCGCGGCAAATGGGGATTTAGAGGATTCGTTTATAGTGATTGGGGAGCCGTTGAATTTTTGAAATACATTCATCATTTTGCAAAAACTGAAGCTGATGCTGCAAAATACGCGATTGAGGCCGGAGTGGATATTGAAGCTCCAGCTCCAAAATGTTTCAGGCATCTCGACAGTCTGGTGAAAAACAAAATAGTTTCTATGGATGTAATTAATGGAGCAGTCAGGAGAGTACTATATGCAAAGTTCAAAATAGGTCTTTTTGAAAATCCATTTCCTGATATTTTAAAAATAAAATCAAATCTTCATACAACTGAAAATATAGCATTAAGTAAAAAAGTGGCTGAAGAGAGTATTGTATTACTGCAAAATAAAAACGGATTACTTCCTTTAGATAAAGATAAAATTAAATCTATTGCCGTCATCGGCCCTAATGCAGACCAGGTTCAGTTCGGAGACTATAGCTGGACACGCAATAATAAAGATGGTGTTACTTTGTTGGAAGGCTTACAAAAAATACTGGATGGAAAAGTTCAGATTAATTACGCCAAAGGTTGTGAAATGACTTCTTTGGATACATCTGGTTTTAAGGAAGCTTTGGAAGCCGCTCAAAAAAGCGATGTAGTAATTTTTGCGATAGGTACTGCAAGTGGTGCATTATCACGCAACCTGAGAGATGCCACCAGCGGTGAAGGTTTTGATGTGGATGACCTTACTCCTACGGGGATGCAATATGAATTGGCTAAAAGACTGATCAATTCAGGAAAAAAAGTGATCACAGTTTTAATTACAGGCCGGCCATTAGAAATTACCTGGATTAAAAAATATGGAGATGCTATTTTATGTGCATGGTATCCCGGAGAAAAAGGTGGGGATGCTATCGCTTCTGTTTTGTTTGGCGAGGTAAATCCTTCTGCAAAACTGCCTGTTTCTTTTCCAAGAAGCACCGGACAATTACCAGACTTTTATAATTATCTGCAATCTGACAGAGGGTATTACCATAAACCGGGAAGCTATGATAAACCGGGGAGGGATTATGTTTTTGATTCCACTACTGCGCTTTTCCCTTTTGGATTCGGACTGAGTTATACTAATTTTTCAATAAAGGATATGAGATCGGATAAAGATATTTTTTCTGAAAAAGGAACGATCCCGGTTTCCGCTACTATATCAAATACCGGCGATAGGGATGGTGCAGAAGTGTTACAATTATATGTCCATAGAGATTATGCCCAGGTAGTTACACCGGTTAAAGAATTAAAAGCATTTAAAAAGGTTTTTCTTAAAAAAGGAGAAACTAAAAATGTAAATTTAGAAATCCCTGTCAGCGACCTGGTATTTTATAACAATGAAGGAAACGCTACTTCTCTGAAGGGTGAATATGATCTGATGATTGGAAATAGTTCAGAGAATATTATTAGTCAGAAGAAGATTGAAGTATTATAAATTCAAGATTGAATGTCATCAAAGTTTATATTATATACAGCCATTATTCCCTTATTGCTTTTATCTGCCTTTGGCCCAATGCCAGAAAGGAATATAACTGTCTTTTCAATCGGCAATGGGAATATGGCGGAATATCCTCTTGCTTCCAATGATCGGGGATGGATGCAAATGCTACCCATGTTTTTTAGCATGAATGTGCATTTTAATAATTATGCCATTCGTGAAAAAAGTGCGGAGGCTTTTTTAAATGAAGGAGATTGGAAAGAGGTTGTCAGCCAGATAAAAGAAGGAGATTATGTTTTTATAAGTTTTGATAATGATTCGGCTACAGGCAAAGATAGGAAAGAAATTTATCGAAATGCGATAGTGAAATTTATTACAGATATCAATCAAAAGAAAGGAATTCCTGTTCTCTTTACGCCAATAACTACCCAAAAAAATAATGAAGAAACTACGTCTTTAATCAAAGCAATTTCTGATAAACAAAATATTACCTGCCTTGATCTAAGAGAACCCGCACAAAATTTTTCTAAAAATGCAAGCCGGATAAAAAAGAATGATTTGAGCATCAATGAGGCAATAAAAGTAGCTGAAATGGCTGCTCGATCTATAAAGAATAAAATTCCTGATCTCAATTTGGGTAGTTATCAGAGTACAAATGATAACGCCATTCCTTCACAGGTTTTTGCAGATGAAACTGCTGATATCATTGCGGCCCAATTGAAACAGGAAGCGGCTTTGAATTTTAATTTAAGGCAATTGCCTGTAACCAAAACCGGATGGGAAGTTTACAGAATAAATCTAAGGAATGAATTACTGAAGGCTTCCGGTGCGGAAATAAATCATTCGCTTCCATTGGATATTCATGAAACAGGTAGTATTAAAATGAATGGCTATACCATAAAGAAAATTTATTTTCAAACAAGGCCAAATGTATATGCTACCGCTGATCTATATGTTCCTGATGGAAAGGGAATTTTTCCCGCGATAATAAATATGCATGGCCATTGGCCCAATGGCAAAGCAGGAGATATGGTTCAATCCTGCGCTCATGAACTTGCTTTAAATGGTTATGTGTGTTTGAATATTGATGCCTGGGGATCCGGTGAGCGTACTACCATTCATGGCATAGATGAATATCATGGCTCTAACCTGGGCGCTTCATTAATAAATATTGGCGAATCTTTACTAGGAAATCAATTGACAGATAATATCAGAGGTGTTGATTTGCTAGCCTCTCTGCCCTATGTTGATAAAAATAATATTGGTGCAACCGGCGCCAGCGGTGGTGGCAATCAAACTATGTGGCTTTCTGCCTTGGACGAAAGAATAAAAGCTTCCATGCCGGTGGTAAGCGTCGGCACTTTTCAGTCTTATATTATGGGATCCAATTGCGTTTGCGAATTGATGCCGGAAGGTTTTACCTATACTGAAGAATCCGGAATTTTGGCACTTATAGCCCCGCGTTCTATTAAAATATGTAGTGGTTTGAAAGACGCCAGTCCTACTTTTTATCCATCGGAAATGATCAGAAGTTATACCAATGCAAAACCCATTTTTGCTTTATATAATGTAAAGGATAATATTAATTATCAACTTTTTAATACACCTCATGGATATTGGCCTGAAATGAGGCAGGCCATGCTCGGCTGGTTTGATCTGAAACTAAAAGGGATTGGAAACGGAGATTTTAAAGAGGAAATTCCATTTACACTTTTATCGAATGAGCAATTAATGGTTTTTCCCAAAGGTAAAAGAGATCCTTTGGTGGTGAGTACTGCTGATTATTGTATTCAAAAAGGAAAAGAACTTTCAAACGCTCTTTATAAAAAAGGAATTATTGATACAAAAAAGAAATTAAAAGATCTGCATGCTATTCTTTTATTACCCGCTAAACCTGATGCTGTTGAAAAAGTGCATGAATATGAAAAGAAAGACGGCTGGCATCGCATCGTTTTAGAGACTACCAACAAGCATCTTATTCCGATGAGGTATTTTCCTTCTGTAAAAAAAAATGCGCCCGTGGTGATTTTTTGCTCTGACAGTGATAAGGATGGGAAAGAAAAAGTTCGTATAAACGAATATATCCAAAAAAAATATGGCGTAGTGGTGGCAGACGTGTGGGGAACGGGTGAACTGGCATCATCACACGCCAGGGCAACTGATGGCCGTCTGCCCGAGTTTCATACGTTAGCACGTGCTGAATTATGGTTGGGTAAAACCATAATGGGAGAATGGGTGAGTGATATTAGCAACCTTATTAAATATGTTCAGGCGAACGATAAGCCATCTTCTGTAACCGTTGATGCCAGCAGGGAAATTGCTATTGCGACTCTACTACAATCCGCTTTAAATAATAATACAGACACCTGTATTTTAAGAACCTGTCCTTTAAGTTATGCTTTGGATAAAAGAGAAGGAATTGATTTTTTTAATATGGCCATTCATGTACCGGGTATTCTGAAATGGGGAGATATTTCACTGGTTGCGGCTTTGAACAAACGGGCTGAATTAATTTTTAAAGATCCGGTATCTGTTACGGGAGAAAAGATTACGGGTACACAATTATCGGATTATAAAGCAAAGTTTTCAAAAATGGGAACAGCTTGCAAAAGTGAAAATAAAATTTTATTTACAAATTGATTTATTTACGATTAAAATATAAATATTATGGGAAATAACCGAAGAGATTTTCTAAAATTGGCAGGCTTATTTGGAGCAGGAATTGCATCCGGCCCTCTGCAAAGTTTTACGAAGATCAGCAATAAAATCGGGGTTGATAAAAATGGTTCGTTAATAGAAAATGGAAGCCAGGTTTTTAATATGTGCGGTTACAGAGCGCCAAAGTTAGAAACAGTTCGTATTGGTTTTGTCGGGCTGGGGAACAGGGGCAGCGCAGCAGTTCCGCGCATTAATTATATTGATGGTATTTCCATTAATGGCCTTTGCGATATACGTCCGGAAAGAGTACAAATGGCTAAGGATAGTATCAAAAATTCGCCTTATAAACCCAAGTTTTATTCGGGTACTGAAGATGATTATAAGAAAATGTGCGAAAGTGGTGACATAGATGTGATCTACATTGCCACACCCTGGAATCTTCATGTACCCATTGCTACTTATGCCATGAATCATGGTAAGCACGTATGTCTCGAAGTGGGTAATGCTGAATCAATTGAAGAATGCTGGCAATTGGTACATGCTTCAGAAAAAAATAAAAAACATTGCATCTTTCTTGAAAACTGCTGTTATGATTTTTTTGAATTGCTTACGCTCAACATGGCGCGGCAAGGGTATTTTGGCGATATCGTTCATTGTGAAGGCGCTTATATTCACAATAATGTAGAAAGCTTATTTGATGAAAAAGCACGTTATAAACTTTGGCGTTTAAAAGAAAATGTGAAAGGCAGCGGCAACCTCTACCCTACTCATGGATTGGGTCCTGTATGCCATGTCTTAAACATTAACCGTGGGGATAAACTGGACTATTTAGTTTCCATGAGTGGTAATGACTTCACCATGAAAGGGCTTGAAGAGGAATCTTACAAAAAAGATCCACCGGTATTTAAACCTTTTCTCAACGACCATTTCAGAGGCAACATGAATACGTCCATTATCAGAACCATGAAGGGAAAAACCATCATGCTTCAGCATGACATAAGCTCGTTAAATGTTTATTCACGCATTCATAAAGTGAGTGGTACCAAAGGAAGCGCTTTGAAATATCCGCTACCCGGAAGAATTTCCAATAACCATGAAGACTGGCTTTCGGACGCAGATATGAAAAAAATTGAGGAAACCTATACCCTTCCTATTGTAAAGCGGCTTGGTGAAATGGCCCGGCAAGTCGGTGGCCATGGTGGAATGGATTTTTTAATGGATTGGAGATGGATAGACTGCCTAAGAAACGGATTGGCCATTGACAATGATGTATATGATGCCGCATTGTGGACATCTATTGGCCCATTAAGCAAATGGTCTGTTGCGCACAGGTCTTCGGCTATTGATGTACCTGATTTTACTCAGGGTGCGTGGAAGAAAAACAAGCCTGTTGATCTTTCCATTGATCATGGAAACCTGACACCGGTAAAACAAATAAGCAAGTAATCGTCAATTTAATAATTTAATCAAATACAATTTTAATAGAGAATCATGAATGTAAATATCCAGCAGGATGCGAAAAATCTGGGCATTGAAGCAGGAAAAAAATCTGCTGAATTAATCCGGGAAACCATTAAAGCAAAAGGGAGCGCAAATATTATCCTGGCCACAGGTTCAAGCCAGTTCGAGACTTTAAAACAATTGATCCTTGAAAAAGGAATAGAGTGGAATAAAGTAACCATGTTTCATTTGGATGAATATATTGGTTTGCCTTTATCGCATAAAGCAAGTTTCAGAAAATATTTGAAAGAAAGATTTTTGGATAAAGTACCTGCTCTGAAATCAGTTAATTTAATTAATGGAGAAGCCGCCAACCCGGAAGAAGAATGTAAGCGATTGGGCAGCTTGATTCGCCAAAACCCAATTGATGTGGCTTTGGCAGGCATTGGAGAAAATGGCCATCTCGCATTTAACGATCCTCCTGCTGATTTTGAAACGGAGAAGCCTTATATAGTTGCCGATTTAAACCGGGCATGCAGGCAGCAGCAGGTAAATGAAGATTGGTTTGAATCCTTTGAGGAAGTTCCTAAGCAAGCAATTAGCATGTCGGTAAAACAGATTATGTTGTCGAAGCATATAGTGTGCTCCGTTCCTGATATTAGAAAAGCAAAGGCGGTGAAAGATAGCGTTGAGCAGCCTGTAAGCAATTTGTATCCTGCAAGTATTTTACAAAATCATCCGGACTGTTATTTATTTTTAGAAGAATCTTCGGCCTCATTATTAACAAGAAAGGAAGCGGTATAACTTCCGGTATCCATAATGTATGGTAATTAAATTTGGGTTATGAGCAAAAAATTAAAAATAATTAATGGCCGTGTCATTACCTCTCACAGGATAATAGACCATGCAAGCCTGCTTATTTCTGACGGCATCATTACAGAGATTAGCGAAAAGAAAATAACCTCCAAAGCTGACGTCACTTTGGATGCTAAAGGAAATTATATCAGCCCGGGGTTTATAGATATTCATGTGCACGGAGGCGGCGGGAGTGATTTTATGGATGGCACGGTTAAAGACTTTCTCACTATAGCTGAAACGCATTTGCAATATGGAACTACTGCACTTGTTCCAACAACGCTCACCGCAGAGAAAGAGGATTTGCTGCACACTTTGGATGTTTATAAGAAAGCAAATGCTACAAATAAAGCCGGTGCGCAGTTTATGGGTATGCATATAGAAGGGCCTTATTTTGCCATGAGCCAGAGAGGCGCGCAGGATCCCCGCTACATTCGTAAGCCTGATAGAAAAGAGTATTCTGAGATCATTGAAAAAGCCGGTGGCATTATAGCAAGGTGGAGTGCTGCTCCTGAAATAGAAGGCGCTATGGAGTTTGGACGTTATTTACAGGCTCAAAATATTTTACCCGCGATAGCTCACACCGACGCGGTGTATGATGATGTGGTAAACGCCTTTGAAAATGGATATACATTGGCTACTCATTTTTATTCAGGCATGTCTGGCGTTAGCAGGAGAAATGCTTTCCGGTTTGCAGGGGTGATAGAAAGTGTGTATTTAATGGACGAAATAGATGTGGAGATTATTGCTGACGGAGTTCATCTGCCAGCACCTTTATTAAAATTAATTTATAAAGTAAAAGGCGTTGACAGAATTGCATTGATTACTGATGCAATGAGAGCCGCGGGGATGGGGCCGGGAGAAAGTATTCTTGGTTCTAAAAAGAATGGATTGAAAGTAATTGTGGAAGATGGTGTGGCTAAATTGCCCGACCGTAGTTCATTTGCGGGAAGTGTTTCTACTACCGACAGGCTTGTAAGAACGATGATAAACGTGGCGGGAATCCCATTGATAGAAGCAGTTAGAATGATGACTTTGACTCCCGCAAGGATCATGAAAATACATAAGCATAAAGGATCTATAGTAATAGGAAAAGATGCGGATATCCTGGTTTTTGACGAGAATATCGATATTCAATCGGCTATTGTAGGAGGGGAAGTATTATATAACAAAGTTTAATTGTAAAGGGTATTTATTTCTTCTAATGGCCTCCTTAAAAAGTATTTAACCAACATTAGATTATTTCATTTTTTAATAGTGATCATGTTAAATTGTAACAGGAATATATTCATCAGAATGGTTTTAATAGTAGTAATTGGGTTTGTTTTTTCTTTTAATGCCTGCTATGGCCATGGACCTGAGAATAGACAAAATGTGAAAGCTTCTTATGATTTAATTAAGCGGACACTCCCTGCTCACTACTCCTATTTTAAAGTGAAATTCATTCCTAAAAATGGAGATAAGGATGTTTTTGAACTTGAAAGTAAAAACGGAAAAATAGAGATAGGTGGCAACGATGGAGTCGCAATAGCAAGTGGCCTATATTATTATCTTAAGAATTATGCCAATTGCCAGGTTACCTGGGGTGGGACTAATTTAAAATTGCCTTCCCGACTCCCGGTGGTTCCCCATAAAGTACGAAAGACCACCCCTTATGATTACCGTTATTATTTAAATTATTGCACGTTTAGCTATAGCATGAGCTGGTGGACATGGGAAAGATGGGAGAAGGAAATTGACTGGATGGCACTTCATGGGATAAATTTGCCTTTAGCACTAACCGGGCAAAATGCGGTATGGTACCGGGTTTATAAAAAATTGGGGTTTACTGATCAGGATTTAAAAAGTTTCTTTCCGGGGCCTGCTTATTTCGGCTGGTTTTGGATGGGAAATATAGATGGGATAGGTGGACCTCTTTCTAAAAGCTTTATGATTAATCAGGAGAAATTGCAAAAGCGGATTCTCAAAAGAGAAAGATCATTAGGAATGACCCCGGTTTTACCGGCATTTACCGGACATGTGCCGCCATCATTTAAGGAGAGATTCCCCAGTGCGAAATTAAAAATGATAGAATGGGGAGGAAGATATCATACTTATTTATTGGATCCTACTGATCCGTTATTTCAGCGGATCGGTTCCATGTTTATGCGGGATCAGATACAAACTTTTGGTACCAACCATCTTTATTCTGCGGATACCTTTAATGAGAATACACCGCCGACAAATGATTCCACTTTTTTAAGCAATGTGAGTGATATAGTTTATAAATCCATGTCTTCGGTAGATAGCGAGGCTGTTTGGATTATGCAGGGATGGTTATTTATAAATAATCCCAAATTCTGGCAGCCTGCACAGATTAATGCATTGTTCAATGCAGTGCCCGATAAAAAAATGATTGTACTGGATTTGTGGAGCGAAACAAGGCCGGTCTGGAGCCGGACAAATGCTTATTATGGCAAACCCTGGATATGGTGTATGTTGCTCAATTTTGGAGGGAATGTTGGAATGTTTGGAAAAATGGATGTGGTGGCATCTGAGCCTTCAAAAGCGCTGAATAGCAAGGAATCAGGAGAAATGCTTGGGATAGGTATAACGCCGGAAGGGATTGAGCAAAATCCGGTTATGTATGAATTGATGATGGACAATGTCTGGCGAGAAGATTCGATCAATTTAAATACCTGGTTAAATGCATATGTAAGTCAACGCTATGGAAAATTTCTTCCTAATGCATACAATGCCTGGCAGGTGCTCAGAAAAACAGTTTACAATGGCGGAGGTTCACAAGGCGCTCCTGAATCCATTCTTACCGGACGGCCTACTTTTAACAAAGATTCACGGTGGACAAGTACTAGGCTGGATTATGATCCTAAAGATCTGCTGGCCGCCTGGAAACTTCTCATCAGTTGTTCGGCTCAATTAAAGAACAGTGATGGATTTCAGTATGATATTGTTGACCTGACCAGGCAGGTACTTGCAAATTATGCCGATCAGTTGCAACAGGAGATTGCCGCCGATTATAAAAATAAAAACTTGGAATCATTTAAAGTAAATTCAAATCAATTTTTAAATCTTTTAGATGACATCGATAAGCTGTTACTTACCAGAAAAGATTTTCTATTGGGCAAATGGGTGAACGGGGCAGAACGTATGGGAACGAATAAGGAAGAGAAGCTTCAATTTGAAAGAAACGCTAAAACACTGATTACACTTTGGAGTGACAAAGAGTCAAGTTTACATGAATACGCTTGCAAACAATGGGCTGGAATGGTCAAAAGTTTTTACAAGCCCAGATGGGAACAGTTTTTTATCTACGCGATTTCCTGCCTGAAAGAAAACAAAACTCTTGATGAAAAATGGTTTGATGATAAAATGAAAGACTGGGAATGGGCATGGGTAAATAACCAGGAAAAGTTTATAGAAAATCCTTCAGGTAATGCGGTAGAAAGTGCGAATCATCTTTTTAAAAAATATTCTTTTTTATATAAATGAATATACCAAACCTAAAAAGTCAATCTATCCCCGATTCAAAATCCCGGCTGCAATCTCTGGATGCATTACGGGGGTTCGATATGTTTTGGATCATAAGTGCTGAGGTTATTATACATGGCCTGTCGCAGGCTACCAACCTTCCTGTTTTTAACTGGATGAGCGCTCAGCTGCATCACACGCCCTGGAATGGCTTTACTTTTTACGACATGATTTTCCCCTTGTTCATTTTTATAGCAGGAGTTTCAATGCCTTTTTCTTTTGGTAAACAATTTGAAAAAAGCGGAGCCAATAAATTATTGGTTAAAAAAAGTATTTACCGATCGCTTATAAAAAGGACGATTATTTTGATATTGCTGGGTATGGTTATAAACGGCGCATTAAATTTCAAAGGTTATGAAAACACAAGGTTTGCAAGCGTACTGGGGAGAATTGCGTTGTCCTGTTTTTTTGCCGCACTAATTTTTTTAAATACTAACCTTCGTGGCCAGTTAATTTCTTTTTTTATTTTATTGCTGGGTTATTGGGCTGCTCTTATCCTGATACCTGTCCCGGGATTTGGGGCTGGTGTTTTAACGCCGGAAGGAAACTTATCTGCTTATATGGACCGGATGTTTTTGCCAGGCCAGGTGCTTCGTAAAGTATATGATCCTGAAGGTATATTATCCACTATCCCGGCAATAGGAACGGCTTTACTGGGTGTTTTTGGAGGTCAGTTTTTAAGGCATTCATTTGACAAAATAAATAATTTGAGAAAAGGATTCGTTCTTTTTATTGTTGGAATTATTTTATTGCTTTTGGGTCTTTTGTGGAACCAGGTATTCCCTATTAATAAAAATATGTGGACGAGCTCATTTGTACTTTATGCCGGAGGATGGAGTGTATTATTATTATCCGTTTTTTACCTTGTTATTGATGTGTGGGATATGAGAAAATGGAGCATGCCATTGGTGTGGATAGGAATGAATTCCATTTTGATATATATGGCTTCTCATGGTGTGGTAAATTTTGAATCCACCTCACAGTTTTTGTTTGGCGGTTTGATAAACCTTACACCGAAAATCTGGCATATGACGTGGCTTTGGATTGGGGTTGCCATCATCCAGTTTGCGTTGTTGTACTTCTTGTATAAAAAAAGATTGTTTTGGAAAATTTAGGACAATCTTATAAGATGAATTCTGTTTTGTGTATCCGGAGTAATCACTTAGAAGTTTTTCGGGCGCGACGATTGGTGTCCAACCCTCAATATGGAAGGAAATTTAGGAATATTTGAAAAGACCACTCCGTTATGCATCCCTGGAAATTACTTAAAAACTGAAATTTTTATGAAAGAAATGAGTATTACAGTAAAAGTAGGCTCGCTGAGTAAGAAGGATACGATCATTCCTATTTTAATTGTAGGTTCCTTATTTTTTATATTTGGATTTATTTCCTGGATAAATTCAATTTTAATTCCCTTCTTTAAGGTAGCCTGTGAATTAACTAATTTTGAATCCTACCTGGTAACATTTGCTTTTTATATCAGTTACCTAATGTTTTCGATTCCTTCTTCTTATTTATTGAAACGTGTAGGATTTAAAAAAGGAATGATGATTGGTTTCTGGATAATGTCGATAGGTGCATTTATTTTTATACCTGCAGCCCTCACAAGAACCTATCAAATCTTTTTACTGGGATTATTTTCGATTGGTGCTGGAACCGCTTTATTGCAAACTGCAGCTAATCCTTATATTACAATCTTGGGGCCTAAAGAAAGAGCTGCCCGAAGGATCAGCATTATGGGTATTTTTAATAAAGTAGCAGGCATCTTGGCACCCCTTTTATTTGCAGCGGTGATATTGAAAGCTACCGATGCTGATCTGTTTAAACAAATACCTCTTATGGATGGAGTAGCAAAAAATGCAGCGCTGGATGAATTAATAAAAAGGGTAGTTGCCCCGTATGCCTGTGTGGGAGTAGTTCTTATTGGATTGGGATTAATGATTAGATATTCTTCACTTCCTGAAATTGATACAGAGCATGAAAGTGAGGAAGTAGCAGCAGTCAATTCGGGTAAAAAAATTATTTTCCAATTCCCTCATCTGATCTTAGGAGCGGTGGCTATCTTTCTGCATTTAGGAACCCAGGTAATTTCAATTGATACTATTATCAGTTACGCAGGTTCTATGAATATTGGTTTATTGGAAGCAAAGGTATTTCCTTCTTATACTTTGTTTACAATGATACTAGGATACGTTCTTGGGATTGTATTAATTCCAAAATTTATCAGCCAGGTTAAAGCCCTGCAAATTTGTACATTACTTGGCCTGGTTCTTACCTTCTTTATTATTTACGCCACAACACAAGTTAATTTCTTGGGGCATAATGCAGATATATCAATATGGTTTGTAGTACTATTGGGTTTGCCAAATTCACTTGTATGGGCTGGAATATGGCCCTTAGCGTTAGATGGGTTAGGCAGATTTACTAAATTGGGTTCCTCTATTCTAATTATGGGTTTGGCAGGAAATGCTATAATGCCTCTGGTTTACGGACATTATGCAGATATATACGGACTTCGCTCCGCTTACCGGGTATTATTTCCCTGTTATTTATTCCTCGTTTATTATGCATTTTATGGGCACCGTATTAGGAGATGGACTTTTCAAAGAGCAAAGATTAGATAAGAAAGCTGAGAATGTTTCAACACCGGTATCGGCATTTATGCTATTGGAGCTCCTCAATTCCCAAAACCAATTTAAATTATTTTGCGAACGGCAAACCTTGTAATTTATAAACCTTTTATTAGCCACGAGGAAATAATAACTGCTTCTAAATTGGTTTTTAATATGAGTGAGAAGCCGAAATATAATTGGGACATTTTTTATTGATTTTTATTGAGTTTGCTTTAGGTGCAATAATGCGAATCTTTTTACAGGAGGGGAGTGAAAAAATAGTAATTTTTTTGTTTTAACAATAATAATATCTATGTTCGCACATTCAAACATATTATGGAAATTGCAATTGACCATTCCAGCCCTATACCACTTCATACACAGGTTGAAGAACTGATGAGAAAGCTGATTGCTTCATCGAAATATAAAGACGGGGCTTTTCTTCCAAAGGAGGTTGAACTGGCAAACAGGTTAGGAGTATCACGCAATACAATTCGCCAGGCTACGAATAAATTGCAAATAGAAGGATTATTGACCAGGAAAAAAGGAGTTGGAACTAAGGTGGCTAAGAAAAAACCTTTAGCTACCGGCCTGGATCATTGGTACAGCTTTACACAGGAAATGCGTGAAAAAGGAATCCGTGTAATCAATTTGGAGCTAAAGATTGAACGGGTTTTAGCAGATAAAAAAATAACTGATTTTTTCAATATCCCGGGAAAAAGCAGGGTACTGAAATTATCAAAACTAAAAGGGACAGCCGGTGAGCCGATTGTCTATTTTGAAAGTTATTTTCATCCAAGAATCGGGGTCAATGAAAAAGATGATTTTGATATGCCTTTGTATCCAATGCTTGAACAGAAATATGGTGTTGTGGTGGTACGCTCTTCAGAAAATATAAGTGCAATGCCGGCAAAAGGTATAGAAAAGAAGCTTAAAATAGCTGCTACTGAACCGGTTCTTTTCAGAGAGAGATTTGTATATGATGCAGGCGACAGGCCAGTTGAATATAATAAGGGCTATTACAGATCCGATAAATTTATTTATTCAATTGATATAAAAAAGGCTTAATTTTTTTAAAAGTATCTATGTTCATACATCCTGACAAATTAATTCTTGGCGCAGATATAGGAGGTTCTCACATTACTTCCGGTTTGGTAAATCCTTTGAATGGAAACGTATTGGAAGAATCTTTTCGTAAAAGGAAAATAGATAAATCGGCAACAAGTAGTAAAATAGTTATTGATCAATGGATAGAAACAATAAAAGATTCTTTAGCTAATTTAAACGGTAGTGAGTTGACAGGCGTTGGTATTGCTATGCCCGGGCCGTTTGATTATATCAATGGAATATCATTGCTTAATGGAGTAAATAAATATGAAAGCCTTTATGGTATAAATATAAAAGCCGTCCTTAAGAACCAGTTAAATCTGGAAACTCATTTTCCTGTATTATTTGAAAATGATGCAGCATGCTTCGGTTTGGGCGAAGGGGTGGCTGGTGAGGGTGCTTCATTTGAAAATATTATTGCAATTACTCTTGGAACCGGCTTTGGCGCTTCATTTATTCAGAAAAAGAAGGTAGTGAAAAGAGGAAAAGGTATTCCGGATAATGGTTACCTGTATAATATTCCTTTTAAAGAAGGCATCGCCGAAGACTATATTTCTTCGCGGTGGCTGCTAACAAAATTTGCTGAATTATCGGGATTAAAAATTAACGAGGTTAAAGAAATTGCAGAATTGGCAATTACTGGTAAGAAGGAAATTGCCAAAGAAATCTTTAAAATATATGGTAAAAACCTGGCCGGTTGTTTGGCTCGCTGGATAAAGTCATTTAAGGCTGATTGCCTTATTATTGGCGGTAATATATGCAAATCCTCAGAATTATTTTTACCTGTCCTGATTGAAGAATTATGGGTTAAAAATGAAATAATTATCCCTGTTAGAATTTCAAAAAAAATGGAAATCGCAGCTATAGCGGGTGCAGCAGAATTAGTAAAAAATATGACTGAAACAAAAAAGAAAAAAAACGAAGTCCGTACTCAATGGCGCAAGTCTTCACAGGAACTGATGCCTCAAACTGCTCAAGGTGCATTGCATAAAGAAGGAGAATATAATATTTATCCTTTTCATCCATTGGCCGGGAGGGCAATATTTTCAGGCTATTCTTCTTTGGCAGATTGGATAATAGAGCAGAAGACTGTTGCAATAGATGGTTATATTGGTAATGACTGGTCAGCTATCAGGGAAAGTCTGGCTATAGTTTTCAGGCAAAAGAAATTAAGTGTTCTGTGGTATGAGACCTCTGCCTTTTTAAAAACTGAGAATGAAATTGAGAAAATGGTAAAGCCTTTTTTAGGCAAGCCTGATTCGGTATGGGGTACGAAAACAACACTTGGCTTAGAAGATTTCTATAGTCAATCCAAACTTGAGAAAATACGGATTAATGAAGAATATGATATAACGATATTAATTGGAATTGGATCTGGTTTGTGTAAATATAATATGCCTGTAATTTATGTGGATCTGCCAAAAAATGAAATTCAGTACCGGATGCGTGCCGGCAGCGCTTTTAACCTGGGCAGTTCAATTCCGGCTGATGCAACATCAATGTACAAACGGTTTTATTTTGTTGATTGGGTTGTGTTGAATAATTACAGGAAAAAAATTAAGGACAAAATTTTGGTCGTAGCAGACGGACAGAGGAAAGCTCATATAAACTGGGCATTGCATACTTCTATTTCCGATGGTCTTGACCGGATAAGTCGAAATGTAATAAGAGTGAGGCCATGGTTTGAGGCCGGTGCCTGGGGCGGACAATGGCTGAAAGAAAATATCCCTTCGCTCAATAAAAATGAAATTAATTATGCCTGGTCTTTTGAATTAATAGTTCCTGAAAACGGTTTGATATTTGAAAGCAATGGTAATTTGTTAGAGATTTCTTTTGACTGGCTGATGGAGTGCTGTCCAAAAGAAGTGTTGGGGAAAGATGAAAATCGTTTTGGTTCCCAATTTCCTATAAGGTTTGATTTTCTTGATACTTTTGATGGTGGTGAACTTTCTATTCAATGTCATCCTTCTTTAAAATATATACAGGAGAATTTTGGTGAAACGATTACCCAGGATGAAACCTATTACATCATGGACTGTAAAAAAGACGCGGGTGTATATCTTGGGTTCCAGGAAGATATTAATCCTGATGTATTCCGCCAGGAACTTGAGATAAGTGAGAAAACTAATAGTCCCATAAAGATTGAAAAATATGTGCAAAAGCATGCTTCCCATAAGCATGACTTCTTTTTAATTCCGAATGGAACTATTCATAGTTCAGGGAATAATAACCTTGTACTGGAAATAAGCGCCACTCCTTACATTTTTACCTTTAAAATGTATGACTGGGTGCGTCCTGACCTGGAAGGCAAGCCCCGCCCGATTAATATTGAACATGCTTTTAATAACCTGAATTTTGAGCGCAAAGGAAGTCGTGTGGAAAGGGAACTTGTTTCAATTGCTGAGGTTATTGAAAAAAATGAACAATATCAAATTGTGCATTTGCCAACGCATCCTCAACATTTTTATGATGTACATAGAATCGAATTTGTAAGAGAGGTTGTTGTAAACACAAATGACCAGTGCCATGTGTTGATGCTGGTAGAAGGCCATTCTATAATAGTAAAAACAAAAAAGGGGATAGTGCAAAGATTTAATTATGCAGAAACTTTTGTCATTCCGGCTGCAGCGGAATCTTATCAATTGATAAATGAAAGCGGGAAATTGGTGAAAGTAATTAAAGCTTTTATAAAATAAGACCTGGATAAATAATAGATAGAGAAAGGATTTACGCGGATTTTCAGTTTTTAAAAATACTTGTTAATTATTACCATGAATCAAAAACAAACAATTCCGAATAAAAAATACTTTTTCCTGATCTGCTTTATTGCGGCCCTGGGAGGATTTCTTTTTGGGTTTGACACGGCTGTAATATCAGGTGTGATAGAATTTGTAGTGAATGATTTTCATTTTAATTTACTAATGGAAGGATGGTTTGTGAGTTCGGCATTGTTGGGTTGCATTATAGGTGTAGCCCTGGCCGGCAAACTCAGCGATTTGTATGGCCGCAAAAAGATCATGATCTTATCAGCCTTTTTATTTTTTATTTCAGCAACAGGATGTATGCTTGCAACCAATTCAATGCTGTTAATATCCTTCCGGCTTGTCGGAGGTTTGGGTATAGGCGTTGCTTCCATGGTGTGTCCTTTGTATATAGCAGAGTTTTCTCCTTCACATTTCAGGGGAAGAATGGTTGCCTTGTACCAGTTAGCTATTACGATAGGTATTGTAACTGCTTATTTTACGAATGCTTATCTGGTAAAAATATCAGCAAATGATTCCTTTAGCGGATGGCTGCATTATATAATAAAACAGGATGTATGGAGATCTATGATCGGGATTGGAATGATACCCGCTTTTATTTTCCTGGTTTGTTTATTTGTAGTTCCCGAATCACCAAGATGGCTATTATTGAAAGGGAGAGAAAATGAAGCATTCAGGTACTTACAAAAAATAAATATTCCTGAAGTCGCCCAAAACGAAATGGATGAGATGAAGGAAAATATTAAGGGGGAGAGTGGAAGCATAAAAGAATTATTCACACCGGTGTACCGGGTAGCATTAATAGTAGGCCTTGCTTTACCTTTCCTTTCACAGGTATCAGGCATCAATGCGATTATTTATTTTGGTCCTTCTATTTTAGATAAGGCAGGATTCTCTCTTGGAGATGCTTTGGGCGGACAGGTAACCATCGGAATCGTAAATGTGTTATTCACATTCGTTGCTATTTTTACGGTTGACAAGTGGGGAAGGAAGCCACTTTTGTTCTTAGGCATCTCCGGGACAGTAATAGCCCTTATAGTAATTGGGATTTTATTCAAAATGAATATTACAGAAGGCCCCTGGATATTGATATTCATTTTAGTGTTTATCGCATGCTTTGCTTTTTCTTTTGGTCCGGTGAGTTGGATCATTATCAGTGAAATTTTTCCAACGGCAGTAAGAGGCCGGGCTATGTCCCTTGCGACATTATCTCTTTGGATTGCCAATTTTTTTGTAGGACAGCTTACACCATTGATGTTGAAAAGCGATAGTTGGGGACCTGCCGCTACTTTCTGGACATTCGCTGTTTTGTGTGCCCCTGCTTTATGGCTTACGTGGAAATTGATTCCTGAAACCAAAGGGAAATCTTTGGAAGAAATAGAGCAGATATGGAAAACCAGGAAGAAGAAAAACAGGAAGAAGAAAAAATGGTTGAGCAATCAACTATAGAAATTAATAATATAAAATGCTATTACAAAAAATTCATCGTATCGCAATCGTTTTACTGTTTGCTGTTGTTTTTCATTCTCAATTGCAGGCTCAGCAGCCATTACGTCTTGCTATCACTATAGCAGCAGACTCCTCCTTAAACAAAGTAAAGGCAATGGCAGCCGATCTTATCAAGTCCGGGTTTACGGCAGGTAGCGGCTATGGGGAAGTTTGGATAAGGGACTTCAATACTTTTATTGGCCTTTCCTGTAAAGTGATGCCGAAAGATTCTGTAAAAAGGAAATTACGCGTATTTTTTCAAATGCAGGGCAAAGACGGCAATATTATTGATGGCTATATTCCCAAAAATAGCGCTCACGCTGGGTATGACTACATCTATAATAATAATGCGCCTGCTTTTGCAGGGCATAAAAATACAGTTGAAACCGACCAGGAGTCCTCCCTTATTCAGTCAGTTTATAAGTATGAGAAAGAAACAAAAGATACGGCTTTTCTTTCTGAGAAAATTAGTGGGATGTCTGTCAGTTCACGAATGTCAGACGCTTTGAAATTTTTAATGGCCAAAAGGTATGCTCCTAAATGCGGGCTTATTTATGGTGCCACTACTGTTGACTGGGGAGATGTGCAGCCAGAAACACCATGGGGTGTAGTAATGGACAGCAGCAGCCATCTTGCGATTGATATTTACGATAATGCAATGTTTTTAATTGCATTGAATAATTATATAGAACTATTTCCCAAAAGTCATGATTGGATTCTTGTACACAGAAATATTTTTGAGAACGTAAGAAAATATCTTTGGGATAAAAAGCTACAAAAATTTATTCCTCATATTTATTTAAAAGGCCCTCCATTTCCTGCTTCTTTCAATGAAAATAAGATTAATTATCATGGAGGAACTGCTGTAGCCATTGAAGCAGGTTTGTTGAGCAAAAAAGAAATACAAATCGTAAATGCTCAGATGTTGGCGGATGTAAAAGCATCAGGCGCAATGTCAATTGGGTTAACTATATATCCACCATATCCTGAAGGTTTTTTTAAAAACAAAGGAATGTATCCTTATGGCTACCAGAACGGTGGTGACTGGACCTGGTTTGGTGCACGTATGATTACCCAACTGGTAAAGTACGGTTTTGTGAAAGAAGCCTATGAAGAAATTATGCCCATGATTGACAGAGTATTGGCCAACAAAGGGTTTTACGAATGGTACACCGTTGATGGTAAACCCGCAGGGTCAGGAAATTTTCGTGGGTCCGCCGGTGTGCTATATACGGCTATTACTGAATTACAGAAATGGGCTGATGCTAATAAATGAAAATAAATTATCAGATGAAACGGAAGGCTGTTATTAAGGAAGAGAATAAGTTTATCAGCGTTTGAAAGAGCGGTTATTTTGTTTGCAATTACACTCTCCTATGCTGACACTGACTTCCTATCTGATTTATTTTTTGTATTTTTCTTTCGGGTAATGCAGCAAATTTATGTTTATCGTGCTCTTAATTGTAAATTGCATTTATAGATTAAATGGTATATTCAATCTTTCGGTAAATCCAATTACTGCTTTTCACTATGCCAATTCATGATTTATATAATATAAAAATACTCTTCGAGAATCTTGCCAATGGGGATGAGCGCGCATTTTGCACCATCTTCGAGCTTTGTAAAAGAAGGGTGTTTGCTGTAGCCTTAAAAATGACGAAATCCAGCACAGAAGCTGAAGAAATTGTGCAGAATGTATTCCTTTCTATCTGGTTGTCAAAGTCGAGATTAAGTGATATCAATGATCCGGAGGCATATCTTTTTACTATTACATATAATGCTATTTATGCTCAATTAAAAAAAGCATCACGTAACCAGCGGCTTTTAAATGCCATCTTAAATAACCTTACAGAAATACAAAATACAACAGATGAAACCATAGCTGCTCATGAAACAGGCAGACTGATTAATGAGGCAATACAGGAACTTTCGCCCCAGCAGAGAACTGTTTATTGTCTGAGTAAACAGGAAGGCTTAAGTTATGATGACATTGCCGAACGTCTGCAAATTTCGCGCAATACGGTAAGGAATCACCTCGCAGAGGCCATGAAAACGATCCGCACTTTTTTAAAAAAGGCTGCGATGCTATCTATATCCCTGAGTGTTTTACTCTTTAAATAAAAAATATTTTTTTTTAAAACTGGTACTTTTATTTTATTTCATACTCCCTGTATAAAGAATAGTAATTATGAGCAATGACCGTTTAAAATATCTTTTGGAACAATATGCCGAAGATGCCTCTACAAAGGAGGAAACTAAGGAATTATTTGGATGGATAAAAGAATCGAAAGATGATGCTTTACTAAAAGATAAGATTAAAGAATTATGGCATGCTCATAACAATGCTGAACATTTACCGGATGTGGATTGGAATACCATTTATGAAAAAATCATCAGTACACCGGTGATCAGCAAAAGGCCTGTTTGGCCGCGCATTGCTGCCGCTGCAATTATTCTTTTGTTACTTTCTGCGGCGAGTTATTTCATTTTTAATGACCATGCGGGAGAACAGGTTGCCAGAACTGAAATGCATCATAAAGATTATAAAAATGATGTGGGCCCGGGTGGCAATAAAGCGATACTTACGTTGGCAAATGGTAAGCAGATCATTCTCGACAATGAAGCCACAGGGACATTAACGCAACAAGGAAATACTAAAATAATAAAGTTGGACAGTGGGCGGCTTGTTTATAATTCTTTAAATGAAAAACCAAACGGAGTTTTGTACAATACGATTTCAACACCTCGTGGAGGTCAGTATGAGATCGTATTGGCAGATGGAAGTAAGGTGTGGCTGGATGCCGCATCATCACTGCGTTTCCCTACCTCGTTTACAGGTAAAGAAAGAAAAGTGGAACTAACCGGTGAAGGATATTTTGAAGTGGCACATAATGCAGACATGCCTTTTCGTGTGATTGTGAATAGTATGCAGGTAGAAGTGTTGGGAACGCATTTTAATATCAATGCATACAGCGATGAGAAGGTGATAAAAACAACCTTGCTGCAAGGTTCTGTAGAAGTGAGGAGGGATTCCTTTACCAGAATGATTAAACCCGGGGAGCAGGCTCAGGTTTCTTATTCTCCTTCAGGGACTAATGATATAACAGTTCGGAAAACTGATGTGGATGCTGCAGTGGCCTGGAAAAACGGACGATTTATTTTCCAGGGAAATAACATTCAGTCGGTAATGAGAGAACTGTCGAGGTGGTATAATGTGGATGTAAGTTACCAGGGAAATGTTACGGATGAGGAATTTGTAGGTGTGATCAACCGCTCACGATATGAAAACATTTCTCAAATTTTGGAGATGCTGGAAAGAACCCGCACGGTAAGTTTTGCAATAAACGGGCATTCCATTATCGTAATGCCATTTAAGGAATAATTTCATCCATAAACTGGAATTAACATAGTGGCCAAAAGAGAACCCGCCCCAACGGCAATTGAGACGGGCATTATTTGGGCAATTAAATAAATAAAAGTACAAGTCATTCATTCTAAAACCCAAAACACAAAAGTATGATTTTATCCATTAGCGGTAACTTTTTGCTCAGGCATAGCCTGCCGCCTAAGTTCCTACAAATTATGACATTGATTGCGACTTGTCGAAATCGAAGTCATAGTGGCAAAAACAATCAAATAGCATTGGCGATGAAACTCACAGCCTTTCTTTTAACTGCGGCTTTTCTCCAGGTAAATGCAAAAAGCTTTTCGCAGGTAACACTCTCATTGAAAAATGCACCTGTCGAAAAAGTTTTCCGCGAAATAGAACGTCAAACGGGGTACGGATTCCTTTACACAAAAGGGATGCTAAATGGTGCTCCAAAGATTAGCATAGAAGTAAAGAATGCACCTGTGAATCTCGTATTAAATGAATGTTTTAAAGGACAACCTTTGGGATATTCTCTTGATAATAATACTATTGTGATTACCCGAAAGAGGGCAACAACCAATACGGAACTTTCAACTTTTTTTCCACCTCCATTTAATGATATACATGGTCGTATATTAAATGAAAAAGGGGAGCCTCTTGAAGGGGTTACACTTACAGTAAAAGGAACAACAAATGCTACGGAGACTGATGTAAATGGATTTTTTCAGTTAAAAAATGTAGTTGAAAACGCAACGATAGTAATTACAAGCGTAAATATCGAGACCATTGAGGTAAAGATATCCGGCAAAACTGATTTGGGAAATATTTATACAAAAACAAAAGTTGCTATTGGTGAAGATGTAGTGGTAGTCGGTTATGGCACCCAATCGAAAGTGTCTTTAACAGGCGCAGTAAACCAGGTAAAAGCTAAAGATATTGAGGATAAGCCTGTACTTAATACATTACAGGCGCTTCAGGGTGAATCTCCCAACCTGATTATCCAGCAAAGCCAGCTGGACCCAGGGAGTAATGTCGTTTTAAACATCAGGGGAGTAAGCACTTTAGGTAATAATGATCCATTAATAGTAGTTGATGGTATTATTGGGGGCAATATTAATACTATAAATCCTAATGATATCGCCAGTGTTTCTGTATTAAAGGATGCCGGCTCCGCAGCGATATATGGCTCACGTGCCGCTAACGGAGTAATATTGGTAACAACAAAAAGCGGAAGATTAAATCAGAAACCCACAATCAGCTATGATGGAAGTTATGGAACTCAAAAACCAGATGTTCTGGTACAAAAAGTAAGCGCATGGGATAATGCATATTACAAAAACCTGGCTTTAATAAACTCTGGACTACCGCCGGTTTATACGCCAGAACAGATACAGCAATTAAAACAAGAAGGAAACGGGACGTGGGATATAGAACATCTTCTGCATAATGCACCATTGCAGTCGCATAATATAAGCATAAGTGGTGGAGGCGAAACCAATTCTTATTTCATTTCAGCAGGATACCAGAACCAGGAAAGTAACTTAATCGGGAATGGTGGTACAGGGAATCCTTTCGGTTATTCAAAATATAACCTGCGGTTAAACGAAACTTCTATAATAGGAAAATTAAAAGCAAACATTATTCTTAACTATACTAAAACACGCAATAAAACTAACAGTGTTGGAGACAATAACATTTTTGCTGATGCCAACCGTGTTCCGCTAAATTATAACTGGAAGGATTCTGCGGGCAATTACCTTACCAATTCAGTAGCATCTCAGTATAATGAGTATGGTGTATTGGAAAAAGGTGGTTACAACCAGGCAGACAATGATGAGGTTTTTGGTAATGTTAACGGACAACTCAGCATTGCAAAAGGGCTTAAATTAACCGGCATATTTGGTGGCACTATCACGAATAATGGTAATTTTTTCAGAAGAACCCAGGTGAACTATCTACCCTCAGGGATTTACGGCGATGACAGGACTGTGTTTAATAATAACTACAAGTCATTATTATTGAATACACAATTATATGCAGAGTATGATAAAAATATTGCCGAACATTTTTTTAAGATCCTGCTTGGAGCATCTAATGAAAGTTATAATTCCAGTGGTTTTCAATTACAGGAAACACTAACAGATCCTTATTTAGGCACTCCTACGACAGGAACATTACTTGACCCTAACAATTCTTATAATAGTATTGGCGTTGATCAGTCAAGCATCAATTCTCTTTTTGGCCGGCTTAATTATTCCTACAAAGGCAGATATCTGGTAGAAGGCACCTTCAGAGAGGACGCCTCTTCTAAATTTGCCAAAGGCAAAAGGGCTGGTTTTTTCCCGTCTGTAAATCTTGGGTGGATTGCATCGGATGAATCCTTTATGCAACCAGTTAAGCCTGTTCTGAACCAACTTAAATTCAGAGCAACCTATGGTGTATTGGGAAATCAAAATGTAGGTTCTTATCAATACCAAACAACTTATTTTAATTACGCCAGCGCTTATGGATTTAATAATAGCTCAGTAGGCGGCGCAGGCTTTTTATTGGGTAACCAGAATTTAACCTGGGAAAGGGCAGCAACGCTTAATTTGGGTGTTGATGCGAGTTTCCTAAAGGATAATCTTACAATATCATTTGATTATTTTAATAAGATAACCAGTGATATATTACAGCCAAGATATGATGTACCCCAAATTTTTGGAGCTGCGTTACCAGATTATAATGTGGCCAAAGTTAAGAACCAGGGATGGGAAGCAACGGTAAATTATAATTTAAAAGGGCGCCTGATTAACCAAAGTTTCAGCCTGAATGTGGCCGACAACAAAAACACTTTATTGGCGCTGACAGGTGGAACAACTCAGCAGATTGTTAACCAGGATGTGTTTCAACTGATTAGAAAAGTAGGCCAGCCTATAACTCAATATTACGGTTATGAAACAAATGGGTTTTTCCAAAATCAGGCCGATATAGATAAGTCACCAAAGCCCGCAGGCGCAATCGTTGGCCCTGGTGATTTAAAATTTAAAGACTTGAATCATGATGGTGTTATTGATGATAAAGATAAAACTGTTTTAGGTAATCCGTTTCCACGATACACGTTCGGTTTTACTTACCGGATTGCTGTTAAAGGCTTCGATCTTCAATTATTCATACAGGGCGTGGGCAAGAGAGATGAGTTTTTGCGTGGAGAACTTGTGGAGCCTTTCCATTATAACTACGGTGGTACCTTGTATGACCATCAGACTGATTTTTGGACACCTGAAAATCCTAATGCCAGATTCCCCAGGCTTGCTGCAATCGGATCATCTTCTAACACCTATAATTGGCGTACCGGTTCTGATCTTTATAAATTCAATGCTGCTTATGCAAGGCTAAAGAATGTCAATATTGGATATACATTTTCAGAGAATTCCATAAAAAAGATTGGCATACAAAAAATAAGGGTTTCATTAATTGGACAGAATCTGTTAACCCTCACTAAATTGAAATTTGTTGATCCGGAAACAACAGAGTTTGGCAACAACCTGAGTTTAGGTACTTATTCGAACAGCGCACGCGGCTATCTTTTACCTATATTTTATGGGGCAGGGCTTAATATAACATTTTAATAAAAATACTTAAAAAATAAGAATATGAATTCTTTAAAAAATCTAATTATAATAATCCTTGCCGGAGTTGCATCAGCCGGATGTAAAAAACTGGATCTCGCGCCTACAGACAGGTTCTCTGATCTTACTTTCTGGACAACTGATGCGAATGTTTACAGCGCTTTAAATAATAATTATAGCCTGATGTACAACAGCCAGCTTTTCTTTTATAATGAATCCTTATCCGACAATGCTTATTCCTCTACAGGAGATTATAACCTGGTGGCCAGTGGAAATGCTACTTCAGGTACATCAAAGTTTCAGGGCGACTGGGCTTATTATTACAGCACGCTTAAGTCATGTAATCTTTTCCTGGAAAACGTTGACAAAAACAAAACTCTTTCAGCAGACGTAATTGCAAGGCTAAAAGCAGAAACACGTTTTATTAGAGCATTTGAACTTTTTAATCTGGCCAAATGGTACGGCGATGTTCCATTGGCAGATCATGATATTACTGCAGATGAAGCGAAACAAATATCACGGGCGCCGAAAGCAACCGTGATTAAATTTGTTACAGATGAACTGGAAGCTGTAGCAGCTGTTTTACCTTCAAAAGACCAGCTTTCTGCAAATGAAAATGGCCGGATTACTAAAGGGGCTGCATTAGCTTTGGAAGCAAGAGTATTATTATATCAGGGAGATCGCATGGCAGATGTAGTGACCATTTGTGAAAAACTTATGAATGACCAGGCAGACAATGGTCAATATGCCTTAGTTTCAAATTATAGTGATTTATTCAGTAATCCTACAGTTAATAAAACGAATTCGGAATCCATGCTTTCAATTCAATATGTACCTGCTATTCGTACATGGAATGAGTTTTGGGATTTCGCACCAAGATCTGTGGGAGGGCGCGTAAGCAGTATGGCACCCACCCAGGAATTAGTTGATGATTATATAATGTTGAATGGCAAGGGCATAAAAGATGCTGGTTCGGGATATGATGAAAGTAATCCTTATACTAACAGGGATCCGAGACTAACAGCTACGGTTGTGTATGACGGATATAAATGGACAAAACCTGATGGGAGTATCAAAATCATTTATATAAAACCTGGCTCAGATCCTGACAGGTCTGCTCCTGATGAGTATAATCCTGCCTCGCAAAGTTCTTCTCCAACAGGATATTATTGGAGGAAATATTTTGACCCAGGTGCACTGGCAAATTTTGTTTCCGGTAACAATATTCATTTGATCAGATATGCAGAAGTGTTATTGGATTATGCAGAAGCAAAAAATAGTTTAGGCCAGATGAATGCTGAAGTATGGGATAAGACCATAATGCCGCTGCGCCAACGTGCAGGTTTCACTGATCCAGGTGCTTTGAATTATCCTGGAAATACAGATATGACTAATATTATCAGGAAAGAAAGAAGAGCAGAATTTGCGATGGAAGGTTTACGAACAGACGACGTCAGAAGATGGAAAATTGCCGGGAATGTAATGAATGGATATGCACATGGTGCTAAGTTTGGCGATCCCTCTGTGGATAATGGCTATATAAGAGTCCAAAAAAGGCAGTTTAATGCTTCAAGAGATTATTTATGGCCAATACCATCTTCTGAAATAAGCCTGGATAATAAACTTACCCAAAATCCTGGCTACAATTAATCTACAAATTATTTAAAATTATAAATATGAAAAATATAATTGGTTCGATCACTTTGGCTTTGCTTACCATGTTTTTTATTACTTCATGTAAAAAGGATATAAAACCGTTGGATCTGAATCTTACCGCGGTAAACAGCCTTGCGGCTCCGGCAGATGGAACGGATATTGCACTGCAGCCCGCTACGGGAGCCAGTATTGTGTTTCAATGGAGCCCTGCACAAGCTCCGGACAGTGGATTGATATTGTACGAAATTGCTTTTGATAAATCAGATGGTGATTTCAGTAACCCTGTCTATAAGATTCTTTCTGATGGATCGGGTGTACAGACACAAGCTACAGTTACTCAAAAAGATCTCAATAAAATAGCTGCCCTGGCTGGCATACAGGCTTCAAGTTCGGGAAAAGTAAAATGGACGGTATTTGCTTCCAAAGCAACAAATCAGAAAATCGGCGCTGAAACCAGAACTCTTCAAATTGAC
>Ga0157370_10001713_pt1 | contig 27009 bp, 45 predicted proteins | sample C35metaG_FD_113463 | JGI IMG/M metagenome (GOLD analysis project Ga0157370, IMG submission 113463) | Corn rhizosphere microbial communities from Kellogg Biological Station, Michigan, USA - C3-5 metaG | ecosystem: Host-associated > Plants > Roots > Rhizosphere > Soil | place: USA: Michigan...
ATGCACAGGGGGGGTCAATTTTGCGTGACCCCTCCCCCCGTCTTGACTTTTTAAAAAGTTTGAGAGAAGTTCGGCAAAAACTTAGAGCACCAGCAGGAACTGCGAGTTTGATAGCGTGTGGATTCTTAGGCCCCATTTCGCATCTCACAGTTCCTGCTGGCAAGTTGTTCAAGAGCCCAGCAACTACTCTTCCACTGTTTCGCGGGAAAGCTCCTCATTCAACGAAACCACAGTGTTGGCTCGAAGCCCATGTTTCACTGGTTTCGGAGACGATGAAAGAACAATCCGCACCTAGTGTTAGATCGCTGAACTCTTGAAGTCTTCTGCCCTGACCTTGCGATGTACCCCTGTCACGTTCTCGTGGGCGATCTCATCGATAGCCTGGGCGATAGCGTTGTCACGATCCATCTCTGATAGGTCGCTAGGTACAGCAGCCACACGAGCAAGCAGGCTCAGTGTGTTGTGTCCTAGGGCGAGATCCCTGTGGTACCACTCACTGAAGGAGGTGAATGGATCGATGGGATTGTCTACTGTTGTGAGCATGTACTCATCCTGCACGTCAGCCATTACTACCTCCTTACGTGATGCTTCTCTTGAGAGTGGTTACAGAGACCCCTAGTTGTGAGGCGATCTCTGCCTGTGTGTAGCCCTGATCGGCCATGGCCTTGGCACGGTTGGTCTTGGCACTGGTCATCAGAAGGTCCTGTCTTGGCATAGCCAACTGCTTGACAACGTCAAGATCAGCGTTCTCCAAGATGGACTTCAGCTTGCTCGGACTGATGGCGCCTGCCTGGATGGCGGCCCATTCCTGGGGTGTGATCTGGACGGGGGTCTTCTTGGCCCCGGTCCTTACACGAGCCTCGGCTAGTGCCTGCGACTTGATCTTCTTCAGCTCGTCCACATCCATGTCGGGCTTGTTACGCTTCTTCTCATCGACGATAGCGTTAGCCAGAATCTGGGCGGACCTCTCACGAGGCGAGTTCAGAAGAGCCGTGTTGAGCTTGCTGTTCAGGGTCGTGACCTCATGGGCATAGGCCTGCTTCGCAGAGGGGCTGTACGGGATGTCCTTGACGGACAGCGTAGCCTTACGTGCGTCGTTTGCCATAGCCTTAAGACGGTTGGAGTGATCGGCGTAGATCTGCTCCATCTTGGTGTTCTCTTTCGAGACCAAGGTGTGAGCGTTGTCCGTCAGAGCGAGCTTGTCGATCTGCTCCGTCTTGTATTTGGTCTGACCCTTGGCGTTGATCCAGTGTTCGCCAGTATCGACGAACCTCTTTTGGCCGGTGTTGGGATCGATCGCGCCGCCCTGCTTGACGGTTGCGAGCTTGCGCTTGTTGATCGTGGCCTGAGAAGTTGCCCTGGAGATGAGCGTTGAAGCTCCGCCCTGAGGGTTCTCCTGATATTTCCGACGAAGAGCAGAGATGCCATTCTTCTGCTCGGAGTACTTGTAGTCGAGAACGTGCTTCTCCGCGTCGATGACGACCATGGAGTGCTTGACCGCTCGAGCAAGCTCGCTGTCGGTGGCACCCTTGATTGTCATATCCGTGATGAGGTTGGAAATCATCCCCATCTCGAAACCGGTTCCGCGCTTCGACTTGCCCTTTGCAGGGTAGACGACCTTGTTCTCGGCTGCACTCCAGTGCCCACCATCGATCGTGGGCATTCCGTCGTACTTCGGGAAGGCCCTCTTGGAATCGAATCCCTTGAGGTCCTCGAGAGCGGGAGAGCTCTTCACCCGGCCATGGTTGTTCGGGATGACCAGAACCGTGTCGCCATCGAAGTCGGCACCCGACAGTCGCTCAGCGACCTTGTGGTTGATACCGACAGCATCCTTCGCAAGACCCAGAGTCTTCTTGGCCTCGCGCTGGTTGTTGTTGACGACTAGCTCAGGAATCTCGAACGTGCCTCCGTGCGGGAAGCGAACCAGCGCGACACGTGTGCCGTTCTCGAAGTTGGGAGCGTAGATCTCCGTAGGCTTCATCGAAGGGATCGGCATCAGCACGTGTGTGGACTGACCGGGCATCATGGCTGCCTTGAGATGGACGGACGCGCTGTCCGTTGACTCGGCGAAGGACTTCAGGAGTTCCCGCTTGATGGTCGGGTTCGTCAGCTTCATGATCTCGTCGAGCTCCGCCTTGCGGTTCGAGTAAGTCATGTCGAGCTGGCTCTTGGCGAGCTGTGCGGACTGCTTGGACAGGAACTGAGAAGGCAGGTTTCGAGACCAGGTGTCCCATGAACCTTCCTCACCAGAACCATCCTTGTGGCCCACGATGTTCATCGCCGAGGTAACGCGTTCCTTACCCGTGACCGGGTCGCGTTCGACCATCTGCCGGACGGTTGCACCGAACGGGTTGTCCTTGTCATCCTTCTGCGGCTTCATCGCGTCGAGCTTGTTGTCTGAGCGCGACTTGTTGGTGTGGAACATGATGTCCACGCCGGGAGGCATGTCGTCCTTGTAGACGGCCATTCCCTTGAGGTAGTGCGTGCCATCGACTGAAACGCGAACCTGCGCGTAGCGAGCATTGCCGATAGACACGTCCTTGACGCCCGGACGGATATACATCGTTCCGTCGAGCTTGCTTCCGCCATCCTCATCCCAGACCACCGCGACACGCTTCGAAGAAATGTCGAGGGGTTCGTGGATTCCGAGATATGAGCGACCGCCGTCCTCAGAGAACTCCTTGATCTGACGGATCTCGTGGCGCGCTGCTTTGAGATCACGGTACTCGGTACCGGGAGGGCAGAGCACCTTGAGCGTCGTCTTGTTCGAAGTTCCCAGCTGATCCACCTGAACTGAGTGAACCACGTAGCCCTGCTCCTTGAGGACGGCCACAGCAGTGGCAAGCTTGTCCTTGGAGATGCCGAGCTGTCGTTCCACTCCGGTGCCGACGTCGATGTACTTCTTCTCGTCGACCTGCGTCTTGAGCATGGAGGCGGTTGCCTGAAGGACATCCAGCTTGTCCTGGACGCCCGGCTTGAGGTACGAGCGAACCGTGGCCTCAGGGATGCCCAGCCTGCGCGAGATCGCCATGTTGGAATATCCGGTGTCCCGAAGGGACTGGACCATGTTGATGTCGTGCTGACGCTGAGCGTTCTTGGCGATCGACCGAGCAGCGCGAAGCTGCGTGGTGTTCATGTCGAAGGCGGTTGCCACCTCGGACTCGGTCATGCCCGACTTCAGGAGCTCGCTGACGTGGTCGAGGAACTCCTTGTTGCGCTTCCCGCTCGTGTCGTCTCCACCAGAACCCCACGGGTAGCGGCCAGAGTGTCGAGGGGTGCCGTAGTGCTTCAGGCCGTCATCGTCGGGGTGGAGTCCGATCGACCTGAGGTATTCCTCGATCCCGATGATCAAAGGTCTCCCTCTTCTCTCTTCTTCTCGATGTAGGCGGAGAAGGTCTTGATCTTCTCCATGACGTACTTGATGTCGGCCGGGATTGCATGCTCCAGCCTGATCTCGTTGTTCTGGTAGATCCGGAGTTCAATCCGGTCCATGTCCAGGAACGGGTCGAACCCGTACTCGAGACAGAACAGAGCAGCGTAGACGAGAAGCTGCTTGAACGAGGTGGGGCCAGTGCCCGTCTTCAGGTCGCTGATGCGCAGAACGCGCTTCCTGAAGGATATGGCATCGACGGTGCCGAAGCAGTCGACCGAGTAGAACAGCACGACCTCGGGTTCCATGCGGTAGCCGATGCAGTCGTTGACGTACATGTTGAACGTCTTCTGACTGTTCCTGGCCCACACGCCCAGCTTGATCATCTCCTGCGCGAGAGCGTGGAGACGCGTTCCGAGGGCAGCGGCCTGCGCGGTGGTGAGCAGACGATCCAGTTGATCCAGATCGTAGTTCAGCCACGAGTACTTACTTGCGGAGAGCCGGGCGTGATGGTTTTGCACCCCATAGTGCGGCGTAAACTTCATGAAGGATCTCTTCCTTGTTCTCAGGGAATATGAAAGCCGCGTAGGACATGTTGCCGAAGAGCTCGACGTAGTAGTCCTGATTGGGCTGATGGTTCGCATCGGGAGAGGCTTTCACCTCAAGCATGGCCCATCGGCTGTTGTAGAGCACGATGAGGTCGGGGATGCCCTGCACTAGGTTGGCGTCGTTCTTCATGATGAAACAGCCCGGAAGCAGCTTCTTGAGTTCTTTGATCAACTCTGCCTGAAAAACAGATTCCAACTTGGACACGGCACCTCCTAACGAGACAAAAAGAAAGGGCTTGATCTCTTCATTATAGGCCATGATTACGATGCGACATAATACCCTTTTTCTATTCGACGAGGCGGAACTGCTGGTAGGTAGGCCAGACGAACGTTCGCTTGTGGGCAGCCACCAGAATCTCGCTCAGGACTAGCCCGTGCTTGACTGCTGCCTCTTGGATCGTGTCGTAGATGTCGCCCGTCTTCATGTCAACGATCTTGGTGTTGCTCTCCTTCCAGATGCGGGACTCGAACTGTAGGTGGTAGCGGATGGCGAAGTAGCGGGGGCGCCACTGAAGGTTGCTCGCGGCGCAGTTCGTCTTGTCGCCGTCGAGGTGGATGAGGGATATGAAGTCGTCACGGTGTGGCTCGTCGAGGAAGGCCTCGGCCACGATGTGGTTGACCTGTCTGGTCTTGGTCTTGCCGCCGTCAACGGGGAGGTTGACCTTGAGGTGGCCCTGCTGGTTCTTGCTGGGGGTGAGGGTGCGGTCGTACTTGACGTTGCGGATCTCTCCGGCGTCGCTGACCTCGTAGTTGGGGGATCGGGCGATCACTCGCCATTCGGCAGTCATCAGGGAGTCATGGGTCCTTCCGGAGGTCGATCTGTCAAATGTCAAAAATTTTCGCAACAAACTTTTTTCTTGCTTAGGTACTACCCTATTATTATTTTGGGTATTAGCGCGAATATATAAAAGAGTTTTACTAGAGATTTTTGACAAAATGACAGATTTTCGAGGCGAAACGGGGGTAATACCCAAGATTTGGGCCGTTTTTGGGCCTTCAGGACGCCGCCGACCGATGACGGGCCTGAAGGTATTACCCTGTTTTTTTGGGTATTAAGTCGACGGCCTGAGCCGACCGAAATCGGCCGTTCCCAGATGTACCGTAGTTCAATACCCTTTTTTGGTCAGATTTAGGCGGCTGTCTCCAGCGCCCGCATGCTGTACCGGTTCTCGTTGAAGTTCTTCTTCTGCCCCAGTGACTTCCGAACTGCCTGATCGATCCAGGAGTTCGACTGGAGAACGTAGTAGTGAAGCTCGGTGAACGGGGTGTTCAACCGATCGATGCGACCGAATGCCTGGTGCCACGCCTTGTAGGAGTAGGTGAGGCTCCAGAAGACCATCGCATCTGTGGTGACGCAGTTCCAACCCTCAGACCCAGCGGTGTACTGAACCAGGTAGACCCAGCGGTCAGTCTCCGGAACTTCCTGGTGCTTGTGCCCGTTCCACTCGGCGAGGGTGAACCGGGTTGTCTCTGGGGCTGGGTCCGACCTGCTCGAGCTGCTGTCCGGAACACACGACCTTCCAGATTCGTCCATCGAAGAACTTGTCCTCGACGCATGTGCCACAGCTGAGGCAGTTGTACACGATGTAGCCTCCGCTCCCTTCTGCCGGCTCGAGGACCCGGTGGAGGCAGGTGGCGGGGTTGGCCCCGTCTTCTCGGCTCCAGATGAGCTCGGCCATTCAGTCGTCCTCTCCGTCTCTGATGTGGACTCGTCCGATGCTGAAGTCGGCTGTGCGCGGTCGAAGCACGCTACCGTCGACGCCTGGGATTCGCTCTCGTAGGAAAGCGACGTGGTTGAAGTCGATCTCGTCCCCGACCTCTTCTGCGTCAACGATGTCGTCGAACACGTTGTGAGTGATTCGCTGCTTGACAAGCTCGGTGTCGTAGTCGTCGAGGAAGCCAAGGTCCTCAACATCTCCAGCTCGTAGTCGAAGTTGTAGAACACAATCAGCCGGGGGTGCCTCGTCATGAGCGATCGCACAAACTCCAATCGACTCGGATCCGAGTTCACAACCTTCCGGGCGACAGTGAACAACTCCGCGATGTCCCTCAGTGGTTTCTCTTCGAATACGTTCCATCGGCCCTTGAAGACCCTTTCTAGCGCTTCTGAGTCATGCTCTAGGCAGACTTCGCTGACAATTCGTCGGGTATGTCTTTCGTACGGCATTTCGACAAGGAGTTGTTCCTTGTATCGCACCAGCTTGCCTTCTCCCATGAAACGATCAACCTTGGGGTACTTGGCGAATCGATTGAAGACTGCATGTTCCCGAAGGAACGCTGTGCGATTCTTGTAGAACCCGTTAGCAACAAATAGAGGGATGTAGTCAAGCCACCCATCGCCAGGCGTAGCGCTGAGCATGATCCACCGATTGCGCTTTGCGATCTTGATAAGCGCATCAGCCCAGGCCCCAGATCCAACAGCTCGTTGCTCGTCGAAGATGAAGAAGGCGTCTGTGACATCGGTGTATCTTCCTATGTTGTTCCAGGAGTCGACCGTCAGTACACCTGCGATCGTCGCGTCGGGGTTCTTACTGATTGCGAAAGCCGCGAATTCTTTCTCCCAGTCGAGAGAATTTCGCTTCTTGGCTGTGGTGATGATGTAGATGTCTTTCGGGGTCTCGTTCCGCACGTAATATGCGGCTGCCGTGATTGACTTCCCCGTACCTACATCACCCCACAACACTTTCCCGTTACCAAGCTTGGAGACAGCATCCTCTTGGTGGGGATGGAGGGTTGGACCCACTTACACGTCGTCCGGCTTCGGCTCGATGGCGATGCAGGGAGCGCTGGGGAACTCCGTGATCGAATGCCATGAGGGCTTGCCGTGCGTGCGACAGATGTAGGTCCACCCCGTGACCTCGCTCCAGTGGGAGTCGTAGTCGCAGGACTCCCTTGCCGGCTTGCGCTTGCGTGGGTAGACCAGCGGGTGGTTGACCAGGATCATGACGTCCCGCCCGTGAGCCTGAGCTGTTGCCAGCTCCTGCTCGAGGACACGACGCGGCCGACCTGTGAGCTCCGCGAGTTCGTCGAGGTTCCGCTCGGTCAGCTTGCGAATATCGGGCTTCTCGTCCATGAGACGGTGCTCCTCAGATGTTGTTGGCACGGTAGTACTCTCCGTCTTCCCAGTAGAAACCGTTGCGCTCTCGAATCGCCTTGATGAGACCCTTGAGCACGCCCGGAGCGTGAGCCTTCCAGATGAGCGGGTGAGCGTAGTCGCCGGTCACCTCGAAGTCGGCGGCCTTGACAGTCTTGTAGTCGTCCTTGGTGTTGCCGATCGGGAGAGGCTCGTTCACGTACCAGTGCACGATGGATCCGACGTACTCGACCCTGCGAGCCCGCTTCGGGCCCTTGTTGCGCTGACGGTAGATCGACTTCAGAACGAAATCGACCCTCCGCACGTCGCTGAGCACGTTGGAGAACCGGACGTTCTGACTGAACTCATCGTCCAGCTGGTAGAAGTGATGCTTGGGGCCGAACAGGAGGTCGGGGAGTGACTTCATTATGGGGGAGTCCTTACTTCGCTGGGGCGATGGTGATGTCGTTGGCGGAGAAATCGAGTTCGACCGTGGTGCCGTCGTAGTCGCAGTTCATAGCGATCCCGCCCGAGCACCAGACACGGGGGATATCGATCTGAAGCATGAGCCGGCCTCGGCTGTCCATGATCTCCTGCAACAGCTCCAACGGGAACTTGTTGATGTCGACAGTGATCGAGCCGGTGACGTAGGGCTTCTCGTAGTTGCGGATGTAGCCCTGTTCGCCCGGGACCCGCATGGGTGGTCGGAAGGTGATCTCGTCACTCATCGGCGCGGAGCGGGGGCAGGAGCGCGGTAGACCGGGGCAGGAGCCTTGTAGGGAGCCGGCTTGTAGTTGTTGACCGCGCCCGGCTTCTGCTGGTACATGGGCTTGGGCGCCTGCTGGATCACCTTGGGGGCGGTGATGTTGCTCTTGTCCTTGGGGAGGTAGGACTTCGTCGAGCCGCTCGGCGTCCACCCCGTCTTCGGCACGCCCTTGGCGATCTGAGCCGTCTGGGGCGCCTTGTAGCCGGCGTACGGGTTCATCTTGGGCGAGGAGTAGTACGTGTTGTGCACGACCTGCATACCCACACGCGGCTGAGCCAGGGTGGTGGCGATGAAGTACCAGGCGAAGGCATCGCTGGCGCTGTTGTGGTAGTAGTCGTGCCGGCCGCACTGGCTGTCGTCGACGCGCTCGCCCGTGTCCGGGTTCACGCAGACAGCGACGGACTCCTCCTGGACGTAGGTGCCGCCCTCGTCGCAGGCGGAAATGCTGAATGCTGCTGCAGCGACCATCAGGGCCGCAAGGAAACGCTTCATGGGGTCTCTTTCTTTCTCTTCCGCCAGGCTTCAACCCAGTCGGGGATATGGTCTGGACAATATCGGGTGACATTGTCTCTGCTGAAGTACCAGCCTTCAGCCTTGATCTGCCCCCACATATGCCCCTTGATCGATCGAGGACACTCTGGTTCGCTGCAGAGCAGGTCGACGGACTGATGGTCGTGGGATCGGGGCATGGTGGTTACCAGCTTCCTCGTGGTAGATCATGTACTGGTCCAGCTCTTCCATGGTGAGGCCGGTCTCTCGACAGACCTCAGCCATGTTTACTCGAGTGAGGTACTTCATCGGCCGAAGATTTCCGGGTGGAACATGGCGTCCTTCTTGCAGATCCGACAGCGCATGTGGAAGTAGCGATCCGGCCCCCAGCCCTGAAGTCGGCCGAGAATCTTCCAGCGGTGCTTGTGCTCGGTCATGACGGCCACTCCAGGATCCCGACGCGCTCAGCTCCTCCGACGACCTCTTCCAGCCCGTCCTCATCGATCCACGTGATGGAACCGGGCTCGGGCGTGCTGTTCTCGATCTTCACGACACGGAACTCCTGCCGACGTCCGTAGATACGAACCAGCGTTCCTTTCGCCACCGCAGCAGCTGGAAGAACGCTGGTCAGGTCCTCGCCCTCCGTGTGGAGCACGTTGACGTCGAAGTCTTCTGAATCACTCATGCGTAAACCTCCGTTGTCAGACCGTCCTCGACCCGCCGACCCATGCCGGTGGAAGAACGGTGGTAGTCGGCCGCGTGCTCCTCGTGCAGGACGCAGTGGTGCGAACGCCCCTGGCCGTCGCGGAATACCCAGGCACCGCAGATGCGAGCGGGCTCCGTGCGCCGTGCCGCGAACCGACGGATGAGCGTCTGCTTCTTCTCCTGCGCCACCTTGAGCCGCTCGAGGAAGATGCCGAAAGCCGTGAAGACCGCGCCGAAGCAGATGCCGACGCTGAGGACGAGCTGGAACGAAACGTTCATGATTATCTCCTGTTGATTATGAGTTGGTGTTGCGGATTACTTCTTGTCGCCCGTGAGCTCCAGCACGAAGTCCTCGACGACCTTGTAGCCGTGCAGCCGGTACTCCTTCTGCACGCCACAGGGGCAGGTCACCTGCATGAACATGCGACCGTTGAAGCCCTCGTCGATCGTGCCCTTGATCTTCTGGCCCTCGCCCGGGTGGTCGTGGTGACGCAGGTGGAACGCGATGATGCGGGGGTTGACGGCGGCCATCGCGATGAAGAAGAGGTTGAGAAGCATGATTATCTCCCTTAGTGAGGTTGTCTGTCGTGGGCACGGATCTGTGCAGCCACGATCAAGAAATTATCCAGCATGTTGAACGTGCCAACAGGCTTATGACACCGTTGGCATACGACGGTGTATTTGTTCAGCGGATCCACTCCGCCTTGAAGTCGGGGTGCAGACGATATGCGCCGAGCCAGGACTTGAGCATGTTCGAGGTCGGAGGATCCGTACCGAACCGCTTCTTGTACTCCTCGTTCGTCATCCACGCAAACTTCTGAGTGGCGACGTACGAGAAGTTGTTGACGTCGACCTGCTCGAAGTCGAAGTCGGTCTGCTCCGACACAAGGATCGGCCACTGCGCGTGCAGCCTCAGCGTCTCCCGCATGCTCTGAGCGAGGTTGGCGATCGCCATGAACTCCTCGTGACTGATCTCGAAGCCCTTGTCCTTGATGTAGTCCTCGACCTCGATGATGCGAGCGTTCAGGAACTCTTCGGGGGTCATGGGTCGATCACCTTGTTGTCGTCCGTGACGCACTTGTGGTAGTGGATCTTGCCGACTATGCGCGAGTAGTACTCTCCGCCGGCGTCTCGGCAGGCCTGCTGGTCGTGACTCTGAGCAAGCAATACCACCGCCACCAGAGCGACGGCGAACGCGACGAAGAGGGCGATGCCCGTTCCCTCCTTCACTCGTCCACCTCGACCACGCGGGTGTGGACCAGGTACAGGTGCTTGTCCATCTCGATCGAGAGGAGCTCCTCCGTGTCCGCGTCGACGAGAGCTTCGCAGTCGGGGCACCGCTTGCCGAAGGGCTTGGCCGCCTGGACCAGCTCGTCGTGAGCCGCCTTCTCCGCGGCCAGCTCCTTCTTGGTCTTCGGGACGAGGCCGTCGCCGGTGAGCCCGCACTCGTCGCACCAACGGGGCTTGCCGTCACGGTGCTGGACGGGCTTGTGGTTGTGGTAGTTCAGCGCGAGGTACCGGACCCGGAGGATGGCGCCCTCGCCCTGCATCTCGCGACGGGCCATGAGCATCGCCGTCAGCTCGAGCTCGGTCTTGCCGGACTCCTGAGCGATCAGGGGGATGTTGTCCTCCGTCACCTCTCGGACGAAGATGTGCGCCACGTTGGGGACGTGGTCCTCGAGCTCCGGGTCGGCCGGCATGTCGGGAAGCATGGGCTGGTCGTTCATGGGGGATTAGCTCCTGGGGATATAGCGGACGTGTTCCGCGATGATTGCTTGGATGGTGCCCTTGCTCACGGCCCGCTGACGGAACGTGACTGTCGGGTCCAGCTTCTGGTCGTAGTTGTCGTACTCCGTCTGGGTGATGTAGATATGCCAGTCGAAGTTGTCATGGTTGAGGTACTCCTCGAGAGTGATGATGAACGATATGGCGCCGTCCTCTTCCCTCTCGAAGTGGGAGGCGAGCCCAATCGAGCGACCCGCCCTCCCAATATGCGACAGGACTGTGACGTAGTCCTTCGCAACTTCGAGCGATCCATCGAGAATGAAGATCCCGTTGCGGAGATATGAACCTTCTCGACAGACCGTTACACGCTTCCGATTCATCAGATCGTGCGGCCCTGTGAGATCTGCTGTGCCTTCTTGGACATCAGGGGAAGGCCGAAGTCGTTGTCGACAATTCCCTGCACGACGTCGACCTCCGCCTGCTCCCGCTGAGCCAGCAGACGACGGGACTCGGACTGCTTCCAGTCCTTGATGTCGAGCCGCTCCTGGATGACGTCGATCTCGGCGACCGTGAACTGCGTGAGGATGCTGTAGTCGATGATCATTCCTCGTCCTTCTTCTCGGGGCACTTCGGGTCTCGACAGACACGACGCTGTCCGTACACATACGGGTCCCAGTCGTGTTTGTGCGGTGGCGGAACATTCGGGTTGTCGATCCGGACCGGAACCTTCTCTCGCATGACGGTGATGTTCTGGTGGATGACCGCCATCAGGTAGTCCGTGTCCCGCGTGTCGATGAGCCAGTCGAGAGCACCCCACGTGATCGTGAGGCTGTGGATTCGACGGCCCTCAAGGAATACGCGCCGAGGCAGGATGCAGTTCTTCCTGTCCCAGCCGGCCTCCATGGCTGTGGCCCGCTCCTCCTTGTCCTTCACCAAGATGCAGTGAAACTTCTCGCTCATTCCTCCGCCTTTCCGAAGTTCTTCTCGCGGTCCATGTACACGGCCTCGATGATGTCGTCCGTCCACGGGTGGGTAGAAATGACGTAATCGAGCTTGTTGACCATGCGCACGCCGGGGATGGCGTACAGGTTGTTCTTCGGGTCGTCCGGTGGCTCGACGATCGTCCACACGTAATGCGGGTCCATGTTGCGGATCGCCATCCAGCTGTAGAAGTTCCCGCCGTTGTTGTCGACGTCGAACTCCGTCTCGAACTCCTCCTCTGTGAGCAGGCGTGTCGGCTGCGGACGGTGCTCGATATAGAGCTTCGCGCCACAACCCTCGACGGTGCAACGGATGATCGGCTTGACGCCACTCACGCCCTTTCGGACCTGGTAGCGCTCGAAGTCCTCGATCCACCGGTGCTCGTGCTCCGACTTGGTCATGTCGTGGATTGGGGTACCCATCTCAGCTCTCCTTCTTGACGGAAACGCCGACGATCTCGACGAGGGAATATGCGTTCTCGTTCTTGAAGGGGTCGTACAGGTCCCAGCCGCCGCGGAACTCTTCTGGGTCGACCATCTTGTAGAACCTCGAGCCGAGGTGGCGCCAACCGTCATTGGCCCTGACGATGAGGCACATGTTGCCCGGGTGTCCGAGCGTTGCCACCGTGCCGACCGGCGCGTTGTTCTGCGTCAGAGTCGGCCGGGGGGTCATCTGCTCGTAGATGTTGGTCGCGATGAGCTCCAGCGTCACCGTGCCTTCGTCGTTCCGACGGATGATGAACAGGATCTTCTCGTCTCGATTCCAGCCATAGACCATCCCGCGCGGAGTCCTGGAGAAGCCGAGCATGTCAGCGACGTCGTTGACCGTGATGAACCGCCCGGCCTTCAGACGGTCGTTGATGTAGTTCTCCTGAGCCCGGAAGAAGAGCGCCTGGTACTCGGGGTTCGGGTTGAAGTTCGGGTTGTACTTGTCCCAGACGAAACCGAACGTGACGGTGTGGACATCGGGGTCGACCTTTTCGAACTGCATGATTATCTCTTCTCTTCCAGGGTCATCTGGAGGTCGGTGTTGTGTTGTGCAGGCCAGCGATATGCTGCTCGGAGGCCGTAGTGGTTTTCGACAAGGTACTCCGTGCGGTAGCCACGCGCAGCTCCTCGCGAGAGGTGGAGGATCGTCTCGAACAGGCGATGACAACCTTTGTTCTTGTAGAGCGTGATCTCGATCCGTCGACGTCCCATCTTGCGACGGAGGTCAAACTCGCTACCGCGGATCAAGCGCTCAAACTTCTTGCCGGCACGGAGTGGCATCAGGATATAGGCCTGTCCCATGTTGTTCTCGCACGAATACGAGGTCTCGATGCCGGCGTCCCGAAGGATGGTCATGATCCTGTGCATGCCCATGTCGACGGTCACAAGCCTTCCGTCGAGGGTTCGGAAGGGGACCTGATGGTGCTGGGTAACCATGTCAGTTCTCCTTCTTGATGCATGCAATCGATGCGGATTTGGGCCAGGGGTAGCGGTACGTTTCACCGTTCGTCTTGAGCGTGGCGTAAAGCCAGTACGTCCGCTCGCTGTGCTCTTCGATCCTGACGAAGGTGAAGTAGTAGCTCTTGATGATGACGGTGTCGCCCGCCTCGAGCTCGCTGAGCAGGACTCGGTTGTGGTAGTCCATGTCAGTGCTTCGGGTGGTGGACGATGATGGTGGTCGCGTTGACGACCTCGATGCGACGCCAGTGGATCTTGTTCTCCTTGACCCAGGCGACGATGAGCGGGTCGACTCCGTCGTGCCAGACGGTGTGCTTGACCTTGGAGTTGGAGGGGCGCTTCCTCTTGCCCGTCTTCCTTGACGAGGTCTGGATGGCGATCATCCTCTCCGAAACCTTGGTGACGGTCTTGGGGTGAAGCGAGACGGTCTTACGAACTGCAGTCATTGCTAGCTCCTGATTATGAGTTGGGTATTACGTCCAAAATTTAGAAGACCTAAAGCCCTTGTGGGGGCTTCGGATCTTTCTTGTTACTTCCAGCAGAACATGGGGTCATGGGTGAAGGGCGCGTTGCAGCACGTCTGCACTGGCTTCATCATCTCCTGCAGCTTCTGGGAATCGGCGTTGATCTGCTTCTGCTTCTTGTTGGCATAGGCGGTCAGGCCGATCATGACGATGCATGCGGCGGAGATGGTGTAGTTGGCGACGGAGGCAAGGGTCTTCGTGTTCATGGTTACTCCTAAATAATGGTGGGGTCTCATTATAGGCCATGAATTTCTTGCGAGTTACGTGTTGCGCATCTCGTCGATGAGGAAGTACGTCGCGTCGATCGTGCGTCGAACGAGCCAGTTCTGAGGCTGACGACGCAGACCGTCCTGCAGAACCGTGAGGTAGTCGACGGCGTTCGATCGGGTCAGAGGGATGTCCAGCTTCTTGAAGTCCATCTTCATGTTGGAGTAGACGCCGGCGGCGAGGTGACGGGTGACGATCTTCATGATTCCTTCTTTCGAATATGGGTTGGGTACTCTCGCGCCGAAGGCCTTTAGGTAGACCTGCTTAGCCACTGGATTGGTTTCGGGCACCTCCAGCGCGGAGTTCACTTTCGTCTTGCGTAGTATTCAATTTGTACTCAGGCAGTCGGTACCACGAATACCTTCTGCAGATGGCCTTTCCTTGGGCACCCTCCACAGGCACCGGGCGTGTATCTGACACACCCTGAAGAGGGACCCCAACTGGTGGTAGGATCCCTCAACAGGACGTGTCAGCCGCCCCAGCCCCAGATGCTGTTCCGCATAATGATGCACCTCCTTCTTCATTCAGAAGCCTTCTCAGGCCTCACCGCGAGGAGCCGAGCCCTGATACCCGGCTCCTCACAGTCAAGCCTATTCCCTCCCACCATTGCCGCTGTCCCATATCTCAGCGTGACCGTATGTCGCCTGGGTCGTCACCTCGCGTTCGAGGGCTATTCGCCAGTGGTGTCTGTAACGGGAATATGGATCAGCCCTGGAGCTTGGCCTTCAGGTCCTGCATGACCTTGTCGGCGCTGGTGATCTCGAACGTCTGCTTGAGCGCGGTGTCGGTGTAGACCTTGAAGCCGTTCTCGGCCTGCAGCACCCAGTCGCCCACGAAGGCACGACGCTGACGCTCGTTGGCCGGCCGATGGACATCGACCTCGATGAAGGGGCTCGGCTTCTTGCCCTGGATCTTGGGGGCGGTCTCCTTGAGAAGGCCTTTGCACCAGGCGGCGACCTCCTCCATGTTCTCCTTCGTCACCCGGATGCCGTCGACGTAGAACGGCTTTCGGACGAAATGGGTTGTTGCCAGTGGCGTCTCGCTCATGTGAATATCCTGTTCGTTCTTGTTGGGTGTTGCAACTATTGAGGGGTCTCGTTAGTGCTAGGCGACCTGTCGGCTGCCCTTGTCGTAGGTCTTCGTCACGCCACGGGGACGGATGACGACCATGCCGGCGTCCTGTGCCCGATGCAGCACGGCTCGGACGGCATTGCGGCTCATGCCGAACGCCATCTCGAGGTCCCTGATGCTGAGGCCGCCCTTGGCGTACTCGGACACGATGTTCTCGTCACGCTCACGGTTCTGCTCTCGCACGCGCTCCCAGCGCTCACGAGCCGATGCCGTGATGTTGTCGATGTAGTTCTGGTCACGAGGACCGGTCTTCAGCCCCTTGTTCCAGGGGGTCTTGCTCTTCTTCTGCTTCGCGATGATCTGACCGAGAAGCTGGGGGAAGAGATCTGGCGTGCCCGGCTCGATGCAGACGTGGTAGTTCGGGCGGTTGCACCACTCGTTCTTGCACGGCGTCTTGGGGGCGTTCCAGTCGATGTTCAGCATGTTGGGGATTCTTTCTGAATATGGGTTCGGCCGGCTCAGATGCCGGTCTGCATGTTGAGGGTCATGACGCAGGAGTAGTGGTGTCGGTGCTGCTCGGTCGCTCCGCACTTGGAGCAGGGCTTGTGGTGCCGGGTGAAGCGGGTCGGGGCGTTGTTCATGCCATGGCTGCGCTCGGAGAGGAGCGTGTAGGTGCGACCGCCGTCGGTCGAGAAGGCCTCGCCGTTGCGTCGGTTCTGCCACGTGGTCTCGTCGTGCTGGCACCACTCCTCCGGGTTGTCCGTGAGGGGCGACAGGTTCTGGAACTCGAGGATGCCGGCGATGACCGCAATCCCGATCGAGACCGATCCCCCGTCGAGCTGCATCTTCTCGAAGGCTCGAATCACGTCGAGGTACCCTTCCGTCAGCTCGGGGGTCTCCCCGATGGTCGCGAGCTCACGACGGGCGTGGGCAACGAGCTCGGACTCCTGGGCAATGCTGTTGCTGTTCATGATTCCTTTTCTTGGACCCTGTGGATATGGGAGAGAGTTGCTGCTAGGGGGAACTACTCGTTCTCGTCGAAGCCCTGCTCTTCGTTGGTTATCGCCTCAGCGATCCAGGACTCGGCAGGGTTGATGAAGGCGTCCGGGTCGACGAGACCCACGGGAACGGAGTCGACGACGCCCCACTCCTCCATCTCGACGGCCATCGCGTCGTTGAGCCTGTGCTTGAGCTGGTCCTTGGGGAACGGTCCCCAGTAGGCCACGCCCTCCTCGGGGTCTTCGTGCGTGAAACGGATGTAGTGAAGTGGCTGATGCATTGTCTTCGCCTCCTTCGCCTTTCTTTAGTCGTCGGTGAGATCGGCCGCTTGCTCCAGCCAATACGCCCGTGTGTTGATGTAGTACTTGGACGCCTCGGCGTCGGTCATCTGGAACTCGGTCAAGGGCCCGCACGAAGCGAGTGCCTCGGCGAAGTCATCGTTCATGACGACCATGAGTTCGGACTTCTTGAACGGACCGAAATAAGCGACTTGGTCATTCTCAAGGTCGACATGATCGACATACCAGCGCTTGCGGAACTTCTGGATTAGCTTCTTGAGCATCGAAATATCTCGCCTTCGCGTAGGGGGGGGTGGAGGGGCCGGCCTCGGGTGTAACCGACCCCTCCACGAATATGGGTTACGGACGAACGGGGACTTCGTCGTCCTGGATCTGGATCAGAAGATCCGGGTGGTTGTTCTTGATGTGCTCGAGCCACTTGGCCTCGGTCTCGGCCTCACGCTGACAGCGCGGGCAGTACCAGGGGTCATTCGGGTCGTGCGTCCTCATCCAGAACCTCCTTGTAGTCCTTGAACAGGTCGAACCCGTTCGTCGGGTAGCTGATCTTGCCAGCCTTGTCGAGCACGAACCACTGACCCACGTTGACGCGGAACTGTCGGTTGTGCCGGCTGTGGCCGCCGTGGTGCTTGCTGCGCTCCGTGACGATGAAGTACAGCGCCTCCTTGATCACGACCTCGCCGTCGTCGAGGACCTCGGGGGTCCAGGAAACCGTGGTGAACGGGTCGCGGGCGCGAACCCACTCGATCACCTCCTGAGCTCCCTCAGGACCGCCCTCGAACTTGATGGCTTCCAGCGTCTCCGGACGCTTCTCGAGCAGCATGCTCACTCGTCCCACGGAGCGGGCTCGGCGGCGCCGTCCTCGGCGTTGTGGCCGGCGACCGGCACGTCCTGGTACTTCTGCTCGAGGGCGTCGAGCTCCACGACGGCGAACAGCGACTGGACGTAGGCCTTGACGCCGGACCGACCGCTGACGGTGTACTCGTAGGGGCGGATGATGATGTCCGCCGACTTGATGTCCGCCCAGTCGAGCATCTCGACCTCCTGCTCACCGAGCGGGGTGCGGTTCATGCCGCGAGCGGTCTTGGTGATCATGACGACGCGCGGGGGCGTCTTCACCAGCTGGCCGAGCTTGTCGCGGTACTTGACCGAGACGGGGATCCAGTAGTCGCCCTCCCCGCCGTCGGGGCTGTCCTTGAACTTCTTGACGGGCCATCCGTCCTCGAGCATGGCCTGGGCCAGCTCCACCGGGAGGATGACGCCGGTGTTCCGGTCGCCCTCGGCGTTGTAGTCGCCGGGCTTGCCCGTGAAGTTGCGCAGGACGAGCTGAGCGTCCTCGATCGTGACGTTGTTGAGTGCCATTCGGGTGAATCTCCTTGGATATGTGTTGGTTACAGCTTGGGGGTGATGCTGATGAGGAAGGCAGTCATGCCCTCTCGACCACCGTGAACCCAGTCGCGACCCTCGAGAAACAGCTCCGCCTTGTTGAAGCCGAGCGAGTCGAGGTGTGACAGATCCACGTCGTACGCAGGGTCGATCTTGACGAGGACCCACCAGGTCTGTGCGGCCTGGTTGTACTTGACATTCCAGCCAGCGTCCTTCATGGGCTGGACGTGCTCCGGCGGGATCACGGAAACGAACATGCGCGACCCCGAAGGGAAGTACTGCTGCACGCGGCCCGTGAAGTTCCGCATGAGGATCAGGGAATCTTCGATGTGGTAAGTGGTGGACATGACTACCTTCCTTGAAATATGAGTGGTTGATCAGGCAGCGACGCTGCCCTCTCCGAGATGCTCGATGAAGTCCTCGAAATTGCCGAACTTCTCGATCGTCTTGATCGCTTCGTACTGCAGGCCCTCGAAGTAGGACATGTCGAGATCGACGTCCCTTCCGCGAGCCTTCGCCACGTCCGCCTCGAGCCAGAAGAAGCCCTTGGTGCCCGTGACGGCGTACTTCTTCTCGTCCTTGATCCGGAACAGCAGACCGCCGCCGGACTCAGGCGTGACGGGAACGAACGTCCCGATCTTGCCGACGAACTGGAGCTTCTTGTCGCCCTCCGACAGGAACATCGGCGTGCTGACGGACTCGAAGTCGAGGTACATCGTTCCCTGCTGGACCTGCTTCGGCTCGACGTAGTCGTTCCAGTCCAGCTTCTCCTGAGAGAACAGGGTCTTGAAGACGTACGGGTGCTGGAACTGTGCGCCCGTTGCCGTCCACTTGCCGATGAGCTCCTCGTCCTCAGCCCACCCGTACTTCGCGATATACACCGCGTCGTTGACCAGAGCCATCCGGTCGTAGGTGGCCTCGTGCTCGAACGTGTAGCCGTACTTGGCTCCGAAGTCCATGACCTCCTGGATGATCTCCGGCGTGGCGTCCGGGATCTTGATGGAGTCCGTCTTGATGTGCGCAGCGATGAAGCCACGGCTCTCGACGAAGTCCCTCAGGTCCAGCATGAACAGCGCTCCCCGCTTGGCGACGATGTTGTCGACGTTGCGCGGGTCCCGGAAGGGGTTGTCGAACTTCGCCGACGTGAGACCGTAGACGATGTTGATCACGATCTTCAGGGCGTACGAGAGCCTCTTGGCGTCACCCGGGTCTCCGAGATATGGCTCGAGCTTCCCGTCCAGCATCTGCTTGGCCTCGTCGTACTTCTTGTGCTTGATCAGCAGACGAGCGTCCAACAGGTCCTTGAACTTCGGGGTGAAGATATCCCCGAACGCGTTCAGCTCGATCAGGGACGTCGGGTGCATGGACGCCACGTCGAGCAGCGCCACGTTCCGGTAGATGCCGGGCTTGGCACGTACCAGACCACCCTCGCCGACGAACTCGCCCTTGTACGTGCTCTTCTCGCCCACCTTGGCGTAGGTGTCGAACTTGTAGCCCGGGAAGTCCCGGCTCAGGTCCGTGTAGACGAACTTGGACTGCGGGTTCTTGTCGTTCCCGAAAATGATCCGGGCGGTGTGCTTCTGCGTCGTGTCGTTGACCGACAGTCCACTCAGCTCCGCGAGGATCTGACGAGCCACGAGGTCCGCCTTCCGGTCCTGCAGCGTGGCGTCGGTTCCCTCGACGTCGTTGCAGCAGTAGTCGACGACCGTGTCCACGAGCTCCGCCGGCACCGGCTGGTCCCATGGGATCTCCATCTCGACCTTGTGGATGCCGAGATCGATCATGAACTTCTTCAGGCCCTGCTTCACCGAGCTGAAGTCGTAGATATCGGCGTACGAGAGGTTGTAGGCCTCCGGGAAGAACGCGCCGACACTGCCGTTGATGATCGCCTGCGAACGCTTGTACAGGGCCATGTTGTCGTAGCCGAGGAAGCGTGCGTAGATGATGTGGTTGTCGTACTTGCGGTTGTTGAACCCCACGAGCTTCATCTTCATGAGCTCTTCGACCTGCTGCGGGGTCGGGTTGATCATCCGGACGATGGTTTCCTTGGGCGCACCCTCGTACTTCCAGCAGATGACGAAGAGGTTCGGGTAAACCTCGACGTCGAAGACGACCAGACGGTCATCCTTCGGCTTGACCAGAGGGCTCTCCCGCTCCTGCAGGTCCTCGATCGTCTCCGAGCCCGTCCATCGCATCGACTGCACGATCTTCAGGGCCTGAAGCGGCTGGTTGCTCGACGAGTTGGCGAACGCGAGAACCCTGGGCCTCATGTCCGTCACGTCGAACGCCATCCCGGACTCGTATGCCTCGTCGAGGATGTGCTTGATGAAGTCGATCGAGGGCTTGGTGCCTGCGTGGAACTCCTTGTTCAAGTTCCGTTGGATCAGGTCACGCAGCCCTTTCTCGCTCTTCAGGATGTTGTCGGAAAGCACTTTCTTCTCCTTAACGGGCAACTGCCCTGGATTTAGTGTCGCGACCTCGAGATTGTTGCACTTCGAGAGTCGTCGGCGGAGCGATGCGTCACCGAGAAGGGTCTTGACTTCCACGCCATCGGAATATACCGAGGCGAGTTCGGTGACGTCACCCGTGTAGTTGTAGTGCAGGTGGATGCCGTTCCCACCCTGACTCAATTCCGCGTAGGTCTTGGGCCAAGAACTGGCGGCTTCCATGTTGAGCAGGAGCGACTTCTCGCCCGACTCGTCCTTGAGGTCGAAGTCGATGATGACGTGCTCGTCCGGGATCTTCACGTAATGGAGTTCACGTGTGTCGATCTCCGAGAGCGTGGTCTTGACCTCTGCCCACCGCTTGGACGGGATGACGTTGCCGGTCTCCTCGACGACTCGTCCATACTGAGCTGGCTGCTCGGCATAAATAAGATCGAACGAAGAGACCTCCTCGTCCAGACTCAACCCGAAGACGGGCTCCTTGTCGGGCTCCTGCTTGAGGACGACCTTGAACTTGTCGGCGTTGAAGCCCTTGAAGAAGCTCCGCACGGGGTCTCCGTCCACGGTCGTCCGATCTAGGAACTCGTCGAAGTAGTTCTTGAACTCTTCGCGGAACTTGTACGCCGGCATCACTCGGTCGATGCTTGATTCCGAGCAGTACTCCTTGTAAAGGGAATATCCCTGCTTCAGGGAAGCGCCATCCTGACTCTTGAAGATGTCGAAGTGCGCCTCGATGAAGTTGAAGAAGATGTCCGTCTGGAACATCATCTCCAAGGGCTTGTAGCCGTTGTACGCGTTCTTCCCACCCATGTTGCGATATACCTGCAGGCAGTGGTGAGCGATGGCACCCAGTTCGAACTGGACCTTCGCGAGAAGAGCGTGGTAGTGGTTCGGCGGGATGGTCGCGCCCGTGGGGTGGACGTCGATTACTCGCCTGATCATTCCGGACTTGGAGTCCGAGATCTTCACTGGGAGGTTCGTCCCCATGAACAGGAAGGCATTCACCCGAGCCGTGTAGCTGGGCTTGTACTTCTCGTTCATCGTCATGTCCTCGTGGGAAATGATCGAGTTGAACTTGGAGTTGTCCTCCATCTTGGACAGGTCGCCGTCCTGCTGGATAGCGACCAACGGGTTATCCTTGAAAACCTCGGTGGCGAACGCAGCGCTGGTGGACGTCAGCGCCTTTGCCTCGAACGTCGTGGTGTAGCCGACGAACAGGTCATTGATGATGTTCATGATGGTGGACTTGCCCGTACCCGCCGCACCGTAGAACACCATGAACTTCTGGATCTTCTTCGCTTCGCCTGCGACCACCGCTCCAATGGCCCACTCGATCTTCGCCTTCTCCTCGGGGGAGTACAGCACGTCGGTGAGCTCGTCCCAAGCGCTGTGATCGCCCGGTTCGAGAGAATATGGCAGCCGTCGGCTAACGTAGTCCGACTTCTTTACCTCTGTGTTGGCGAAGGTGAGGTTCTCATCCAACGGGTGGCTGTTGTCGCTGATGTTGTTCAGGAACTTGCGGAACTGACTCCAGCCATTGCTTCCGAAGGAACGGAGCGTCTTGACCTTGTACTCGATCCCGTCCTTCTCGCTGCGCATCTTCGCGAAGTCGTAGAGCTCTTCGTCGACCAGCCGTTGGACGTCGTACTCGTCCGTGGACCACAGACCTACCGCCTCGTCCCAGATCGCATAGAACGCGCGTCCGCGAACCATGAGATCCTTCGACCTCCCGACCGTGAAGTCAGGAAATATCTCCGGCGGTTCAGCGCCCTTCTTCGTCTCCTTGCCTTCGCGAATCCCGATTGTGAAGAAATCCATCAACCCTCCTTTCCTATTATCTGTCGTTCTCCAGAAGATATGCGTTCATCTGAGACCAGATCTCGAACTTCCGCTGATCTCCTCGTGGATTCTTGAGAGGGAACAAGCCCCCGTCTCCGTTGGGCTCGTAGGTCCTCCAAATAACCGTGTCGAGGATCTCGTCAACGTCAGCCGGGTCGATCTGCATCCGATCATTAAAGACGTGCAGGCCCAAGTTCTGCATGAGGTGCCAGAACCACTCCGCGGGGGTGCCGTCGTCGAGAAACGACACCCGCCGCGAAAGTGCAAGCAGCATCTCGAAAAATGAACAGCCAAGGCTCATCCACCTCGGGTCCACCTCAAGACGCAGGCTGTTGACGAATTCGTCCCTCAGGGCTCTACCGTCAGCCACCCGGTTGTCGTCGTTGGCGACTTGCCAGATGAAGTGCTTCTGGTAGAGCAACCTGAGGATCCTCCGATGTGTCTTGGAGGTTTCACGAACTTGTACCTGCCCGACTTGACCGCACAGCCAGTTGAAGTAGGCCTCGTCAATCGGGACGGCTTCCATCAGTCGTCCGTGAGCCTTCGACCACGTCGCGGCATGCGCTCCACGATCTCGTCGTCATCGAACCCGAGGACCTGCACGGCGTACCGTCCCTCGTTGCGAGCCACCTCGAAGGCGAGGCCGGCCTTCTTGTTGAAGATGTAGACCAGGTGCTCCTCGCCCGACCCGTGACCGAATCGCTTGAGGTTGGCCTTGCCGACCGTGCCGTCGATGTCCCCGATGATCCCGCCGGAACCGTCCTCGAGGACGTCGTCGCCCTCGTAGTAGGTCACCTGCATCGTCTCGAGGTCACCCTCGTTCTCGAAGAACTCGTCCTTGGTCACGATGAACGGGTTGGCGTCCGTGCGTCGGGCCAGCTCCGTCTCGTAGTCCCAGCCCTCGTACTGCGGCGGGGAGACGACCTCGTCCTCGAACAGGTTGCGCGTCTCCGCCGGCTCCGGCTCTGCCGGGACCTCTTCGACCTCAGCCTTCCGAGCGCTGACGATCACGCCGTCCTCGACGACGGTGAGGTGAACGTCCTGGCCCTGGTACTTGAGCATGGATGCCTGAGCGTCCGGGTAGTCGTCCGGGATCAGCTTGTTGACGGCCACGGAAGGCGTGTCCATGCCCTCCTTGCTGCGGTGGGCGTAGAGGATCCGTGCCTGCTGGATCTCCTCCTCCGCCATGGCCGCGTACTTCGGCTCGAGGTACTTCTTGGCGAGGCGGTAGCCGATCAGGGCGCCGGTGCTGATCCCGATGAGGGCCGCTCCGACGATGATCAGCGGGTCGTGCTTGATGACCTCGACGGTCTCGACGACGGTGGCAACCGCAGGCTCCACGGCGTCGACGATCTGCTCAGCGATCTGCTCGCTCATGTTTCTCCTTGAATATGGGTTGAGGGGTGGGCGTCAGCGACCGACGGAGTCGATCAGCTCGTAGACCTGGCCGGCGCAGTTGAAGTCGAGCAGGATGGAGTCCTCACGACCGACCATGAAGTCGTGGAACTTGTCCATGTTCTCGTCCTTCCAGCAGCCGAAGTCGACGTAGTTGTCGCCCGGCAGGTCGGAACCGTAGACCCAGCCGCAGACGGCGCCGGTCGAGGTCTTGTCGAACCCGAGGTTCTCGAGCACGTCGTTGAGCAGGACGTAGCCGTGCGTCTGCAGGTAGTCGTTCCAGTAGGTCTCCTGGGCCTTGAGGAAGACGACGTTGTACTCCGGCGTGGGGTTCCACGTCGAGAGCGCCGGGCCGAACATGTGGGCGTAGGGGCTGCTGCTGCCGGTCGCACGCTTGACGCGGTTGACGATCGGCTCGCCCTTCTTGCCCTCCGAGTAGATCTCGACCTCCTCGTACTCGTGCTTGAGCAGGTTGGCCTTCTCGTCGCCGAGCTCCTTGCGGACCCGGTTCTCGTACTCCTTGTACGCCTTCTCGAGGCCGGCGTAGGCCAGAACGAGGGCGCCGTTGCGACGCTGGAGCGTGATGTGGGAGCCGGTCAGGGCACCGATCGCCAGCGAACCGACGAGGACCGCCGGTGCGTAGAGCTTCGCGATGTTGATGACACCCTTCATCTTGGCGAGGGTGACGTCCTTGCGGAACTCGTCCTCGTCCTTGTAGAAGTCCTTGCCCTCGTGGCCGTTCTCCCAGAGGAACTCGGCCTTGGTGACGTCGGCGTCGGTCTTGTCGATGACCTCCTCGAGCTTGAGGGTCGCGCGGCTGGCGAGCACGACGGTCGTGACGCCGAGAACGACGCCGGCGCCGAACATGATCGTGGGGCTGTTCTTCTTGGCCTTCAGCAGCTGGATGCTGTACTTCCGGGTCACCGTTGCGGTGAGGTCCTTGAACTTGCTCATGATGTGTAGATCTCCTTGATCTTGTTATCGCTCTTGAGGCGTTGGAAAATGACGTAGACCTGCTCGTCACTCATGTGGCTGACTCGTACTTTCCAGGCGTAACCTCGATATGCGTTTGCAACCGCATTCCGAAGCTCCCCGTTGAATACGAGTTCTTTGCGTGGACGGACGTCGAGAGAGGCGCAGTTGAAATCGCCACAGCTACAAACGTCCCGTCCTCGGTAGTGCACTACTTCGTGTAGTTCGTGTGTGTCCATGGCGAATATCTCCTACTCTCGTCCTCGTTCGATGTGCTCTTCGTCTTCGAATTCGTCGTCCATCAGCGCTCCAGCGCCTCCGGGGTCGGAAGGTCCAGCAGGTAGCCGTCGCGAACGCGAACGGCCGTTGCCCCACGGAGGTTGGTCCACCCGTGGTTGCGATCCATGTAGTTGTTCGAGGACATGTTCGCCATCTCGAAGAGCTCGGCGACGGTCACGACCTCGTACTGGGAGACGATGCTGAACATCATCTCGAGGATCTCGAGCGCCTCAGCCCTCGTGGGGATGATGATCTGCCCGATGTCGTAGCGGCCTCCTCGACGAGCCGGAGCCGCCGTCGATCGGACCGAGTTGCCCTGGCTCATCCGGTCGTACGAGACCTTCGGGCCGGTGTTGCTGGAGAGGCCCTGGCTGGGACGAGTGCCCGAGCGTCGACCGACGGAACGAACCTCGCCGTAGAGGCGCTTCTCGATGCCCTGACTGAAGGCATCGGCCACCGCGTCCTTGGCCGCCGGGATGAGAACGTCGTGAACGACGTAGTCGATGACGCTGTGCGCGCTGTCGCCGAGGAAGAAGTTCTTCAGCTTGATGCCGAGCGGGGTCTTGCGGTGGATGGCGGCGCTGCCCTCGGAGACGATCCGACCCACCTTCGGGCGACCGTCGTCTTCGATCTTGGGCGCGTCGACAGGATCCGCCTTCGACGACTTCACCTTGTTGTAGTTGGTCTCCGTGTTGCGTGTCTTGTCGGAGTTGTCCGGGAACGTCTCACTGCTCATGAATATAGCTTTCCTTCGAGGCGAACAATTAGAGCCCTTGAATGGGCCCTAACTGGGGTTGGGTTGGACTTGCGGGTCAGTTGGCGTTGAGTGCGTTCTGCACCTTGCGCTTCTCGATGGCGTCGGCCGTCGCGTCGACCAGGGCGTCCGTGACCGGCTCGAGCTCTTCTGCGATGAAGTAACCGGCCACAGCTCCCGTGATCAGGGCGACGTGGTTGTCGCCGGTGGCGGGGATGAGGGCGGTTAGTGCATTGCGGACAGCAGCTCCAGCAGCGGTCTGGACGATGGTCTTGGCGGCGAACTTGGCGATCTTGCGGGGCTTGGCGTTCACGGTATTTCTCCTTTTGACTAACGGTGGGGTCTCATTATAGGCCGTGTAATTTCTGCGAGTCTGGGCGCCTTTTTGCTGTGCTGGTACGCAGCCGTCGGCGGTCTTTTATAAGCTAGCGTCCGGTGAAGGGTGAGACCCTACAAGAGGCCCTCGCTGCTGCCCGTTGACTCACGGTGAAACGTCAGACCGGCTGGACCGGCGAGAGCTCACCGTTGCGGATGCGCTCGAAGACGGCCGCGAGGTCCTCCTGGGACATCTGGGCCATCTCAGCCGGCGTCGGCAGGTTCTGCGTCGCCTTGTCCTGCGTGGTGTCGAGACCGGCCGTCTTCATCTTGGCCTCGAGTCGTGCGGCCTCCTGCTCGAGGTTCGACGGCATGATGCCGTTGATGAAGTCCGAGGCGAAGGTCGCGTCGGTGACGAGCTCGAAGAAGAACTCCGAGTAGGCGTCGGTGCCCATGAACCACTCCGAGCGCTCCTTGGACTGCAGGAACGACAGGCCGTCCTCGGACTTCTCGCCGTAGGACATCGCGACGATCTCCTTGAACGCGTCCATGATCTTGCGGCCGTTCTTGGAGTCGATGATGCCCTGGAGCTGCTCCTTGAAGCCGCCCTCGTGGACGATCTCGAGCTCGACGAGCAGGTCCTTCTTGAGGTGGAAGTAGAAGTCCTTCTCGTGCTCCTTCCCCTCGAGGTCCTTGAACTTGATGGTCTTCTTCAGCATGAATATGGCTTTCTTGTCAGGGTTGGACGAGCATGATGTTGATGTTGGCCTTCTTGTTGTGCACGAAGCCCAGCATGTTGGGGATCCTCTCAAGGAACTGCGAGAGATCCGAATATGATTCGAAGAACTTGGGCTCGTTGAGCGTGTCGTCTCCGAAGTCGATCGTGACCTTGAACATCAGGGCTGCCGATATCCCCGCTGGTGCAGGCCCGACAGCTGCCGTGCGACAGCCGAAAGACCCGGCATCGGAGGATGCGCCGAGGACGCGTCGACGTAGATGATGCCGCCCGGTCGGTCGTCCTCCGCGTCGGACACCATCTGGTTCCAGGCCTTCTGCTTCTCCTCGATGATGGCCCGCAGGAGGATCAGGTAGTTGAGGTGATCGGTGATCTTCTCGTTCCACTTGTCCAGCGGGAAATGCTCACCAGTCGCGATCATGTCGTAGACCGAGACGGTGTGCTTGACCATCATGCCGGCCAGAGCCTGCTCGAGCGTTTCGCCCGTCAGGTTGGCCGCGTTCCGGAAGTTGTGCAGAACGTCCTCGTCGCCGGCGTACTCGTCGCGCTTGCCGACCTTCATCTCGCGGA
>Ga0157370_10001715_pt1 | contig 26992 bp, 19 predicted proteins | sample C35metaG_FD_113463 | JGI IMG/M metagenome (GOLD analysis project Ga0157370, IMG submission 113463) | Corn rhizosphere microbial communities from Kellogg Biological Station, Michigan, USA - C3-5 metaG | ecosystem: Host-associated > Plants > Roots > Rhizosphere > Soil | place: USA: Michigan...
CGGCCAACGACAAGCATGCGGGTGAGACGAAGGCGCGACTGGTCACGGCTCCTCCATGATGTGGGTGAACGTCGTCGTTCGCCATGGATGTTACAGGCTCCCGCGGGCGGCGATAGGGGTATCGAGCCCCGAGTCGCATCAGGATACGGCGAGGCGTCGCCGGCCAATCTTCATTGAGCATCAAACAGGCATTGCCGTACATTCATGTACCTGACATCCGGCAGCGCGCGTTCCAGGTCAGCACCGATGACCACCGTCGACCTCTATCTACGCGAAATCATCTTACGTCGGGACGAAGTCTCCGACTTCGCTCGATATCCATTCGCGCTGCCAGCGGTCGTACACATGCAGTGCCTCGCCCTCCTCGAACGACCGGGCGGCTCGGAGGAACCTTCATGACTTGGCTCGCGAACCTTTCGTTTGGGCAAGCCGTTCGCTGGGCATTGCTGTGGCCCGTCTTCGTGGTCATCGTTGTTGTGAGTACCGCGGTCATCGCGCTTCGGCCTGCCGGGGATTGGGCTGTCGGCGTCAGTCTGGAGGCGGGTCACGTCACGTTGGCCTGGATCGTCGCCACGGTCTTTGCGTTGGCGGTGATCGCTGGACCGCCTCTCATCTTCCTGGCCCTGTGGAAGTCCGCGCGGCGCTGACATCGAGGCGAGCATGCGAACCCTTGGCTTTAGGATCTACCATAAACAGCTCATGACTATACGACCGCCCGAGAGAGTATGGCGCCGTTGATTGGCGACAAGGCGCGCCGCTCGCTGACGCTCACGCCGGAGCACGTCGCGACGTTTGCCGCGCTCACCGGCGACTACAACCCGCTTCACTTCGACGCGGACTTCGCGGAGCGCACGCGCTTCGGCGGGCTCGTTGTGCAAGGTGGTCTGACGACGGGTCTCCTCCACGCGCTGGTCGCCATGGACCTGCCCGGGCCCGGCTCCGTGTTCTTGAGCCAACAATGGAAGTTCACGGCGCCAGTCTTCATCGGCGACACGATCACCGCCGAAGCCGAGGTCAAGAGCGTGCACGCGACGAAGCCAGTGACGCAGCTCCGCGTCGCCGTGAAGCGGCAAACCGGCGAGACGGTGCTCGAGGGCGAGGCGTGGTGCTACACCATGCGCCCCGAAGCGCGGGACGCCTCTGACGCCTCTACGGAGAAGAGCGACGGATGAAACGTGCCGTACGCGCCGCCCAATACACCGCGATCCTCGCCCTCGCCACCGCCGCGCTCAGTGCGAGTGCGGCGCCGGCCCAGGCGCCGCGATCGGGAAATCCGATCCTCCCCGGATGGTATGCCGACCCCGAAGCCCACGTCTTCGACGGACAGTACTGGATCTATCCCACCTACTCCGCGCCGTACGATCAGCAAACCTTCATGGATGCGTTCTCGTCCAAGGATCTGGTCACGTGGGAGAAGCACGATCACGTCCTCGACGTGCGCGACGTCTCATGGGCCCACCGCGCGCTCTGGGCGCCGTCGATCGTCGAGAAGGACGGATGGTATTATCTCTTTTTCGGCGCCAACGACATCCAGAACGATCAGCAGGTGGGAGGCATCGGCGTCGCGCGCTCACGACAGCCCGGCGGCCCGTTCACGGACTACCTCGGCAAACCGCTCATCGACAAGTTCCACAACGGCGCGCAGCCGATCGATCAATTCGTATTCAAGGATCGTGACGGCACGTACTACATCGTCTACGGCGGCTGGCGTCACTGCAACATCGCCAAGCTCAACGACGATTTCACGGGGTTCGTCCCGTTTCCCGACGGCAGCACGTTCAAGGAGATTACGCCCGCCGGATACGTCGAAGGGGCGTTCATGCTGCTCAAGGGCGACAAGTACTACTTCATGTGGTCGGAGGGCGGATGGACGGGACCGAACTACGCTGTGGCCTACGCGATCGGCTCGTCGCCGCTCGGGCCGTTCGAGCGCGTCGGCAAGATTCTTCAACAGGATTCCTCCGTCGCCACCGGTGCGGGGCATCATTCCGTGTTGCGCTCGCCTGTCTCGGATAAATGGTACATCGTCTACCACCGGCGCCCGCTGGGAGAGACGGACCGCAATCATCGCGCGGTGAGCATCGACGAGCTGCACTTCGACGAGCGCGGGTTCATTCTCCCAGTGAAGATCACGTTCAGCGGGGTCGAGGCGGATCCGCTACCACGGTAGCCACCAGCTCGCCTTCACCAGGAAAATGTTGTCCGGCCGCGCGGCGAGCAGCGCCGAGCGGTCGCGCGCGAAATCGAGATCGCCGAACGCCGCGTCGGACAGGCGCGACTGCGTCCAGGCGACGTACAGCACCGACCCGGGGCGATACTCCCAGCGAAACACGGCGTTGCCGCGCAACGATCGCTCGCTGAAGTCCGGGTTGTCGATCGTGAACGTGCGCGCCGGTCCCGATCCGTCGGGATCGATGGCGTATTCCGACGCGATCCCGTTGCTCCGCAGCGTGGTGCTGATCGATCCGCCGTCTCGCCCGTAGACCGCGACCGCGTTCGTGCGCGGGGCGACATATTCCTCGAAGTTGCGGTAGCGGCCGGCCGCGAAGAACGGCTGTACGTAGACCTCGAGCGTCATCGTCGGGGAGAACGTGACGCTGGCGCGCGTGTCGAGCCCCAGCACGCGCTGGTCGAGCCCGGCCATGATGTAGCGCGTTCCGTAGAAGCTCGTCGCGGTGCTGTCGGCGACCGAGGAAACGAACTGTGCGTAGTTGTACGCGCGCTGGTACGATGGTGAGAACGACAGGCTCACGTTGGCGCCGGGGCGATAGGTCACGCCGAGGCTCGCGTTCGGCGCGTGGCCGCCCTTGTCGTCCCAGTTGTAGGTGAAGCCGGCGTTGACGACGACGGCGTGTCGGGAATCGGTCGACGCGTTGGTGTTGACGTAGTGCCCGTGCGCCGTGCGCACGGCCGGTCCGCCGCGCAGTTGGTGGTCGTTGATCACCGATGGAAAGTCGATGTAGAACGCCGTGACGTTCCAGAACTGCGGCGTCGTCTCCTGCGCATAGATGTGGTAGTCCGTCTGCGTCCGATCGCCCTCGTAGTTGCGAATCGTCTGTGCGCCGCCGAGCGCGACGAACTGGTGGTACCACGATGTGGGTTTGGTCCAGACCTTCCCGACATTTGCGTTCGTGAAGATGTAATCGGCGAGCGTCTGGAACGCGTAGTCGTTCGACTCGTATCCGGGCGTCCGCGTATCGAGCGAGAGCTCGCCGAACCATGCGCCGGTCTCCTTGGCGACCCGCGTGTACAGGCCGCCACCGCGCAGCGACGTCGCCGTCGAGTCGAGGCGGTTCGAGAAAAATCCGCTGGATCCCTTGCCGCGATCCGGCCGCTGAAAGTACCGCGCGCTCGACTCCTGGCGGAGCAGTATTTCGCGCGGGTCGCCAGACACGTTGGTGAGGGCAGCCTGCATGCGCCAATCGTACTCGTGGTTCGCGCTCGAGTAGAACAGGTCGTGCCCGACGAGCTCGGCGTGGCGCGCGAGCCGCGGCGCGAAGGTCGAATCGATGTTTCGAGCGACGCCGCTCACGACGGCGCCGGCCACGAGATTGCCGTTGAGGAAGTCGCGCTTCACGCGGCCGACGAAATAGTCGGCCAATGGCTCGACCTCTTGCGACCCGCGTTGGCCCGAAGCGGTCTGCACGTCGGCGGTCGCGCGCGCGGTGACGGCGTTCAGCAATCCGAGCGTATAGCCTTGCGAGGTGCGCCCGGTGATCTTGCCGGCGCCCAGGATCGTCGTGGCGTCGGGCACGTCGGCGTACGCGAAGTTGCCGGTGGCGAGTGTGGCGCCGGTCGGCGCGCGGCCGATCCGCCGCGAATAGAAGGCGGTCAGGTCCTGCGAGTTGTCGCAGAAGTTGCACGAGTGATTCGAGAAATCGAAGACCTGCGCGCCCTCGATGAAGAACGGCCGCTTCTCCGGAAAGAAGGTCTCGAACGCGGACAGGTTGAGCACGGCCGGGTCGACCTCGACTTGCCCGAAGTCAGGGTTGAGCGTCGCGTCGAGCGTCAGGTTCGACGTCAATCGGTCCTTGAGATCGAGCCCGGCACGCATCGTCGGCCGCCCGTGCTTGTTGAACGGATCGCCCTCGGCGGCGCTGCCCGTCGACGCCGACTTCGTGACGACATAGGGAAGCAGCTCGAGATGCTGCGTCGACGCCGGAACGTGAATGCCGAACAGATGGCCGAAGCGTGACGGCCCGCTTGCTTCGTCTTTTCGCGTGAACGACCAGACGTCTGCCTCGTCGCGCCGCTTGATGAGCCGGCCGAGCTGGAGTCCCCATACCTGAACCGAGTCGCGCGAGAAGCGGAGCTGGCTGTACGGGATGCGCACCTCGGCGGTCCACCCGTCAGCGTCGATGGTCGTCGCGGCCTCCCACACGGGATCCCACGAGGCATCGCAGCAGGACGTGCCAACGCCGATATAGTCCGCCTTGGCGCCGGACGGGTTCACCTGGAAGATGGCGCGACTCAGATGGTCGTGATATCCGTCGATCTCGATGTCGAGGAAATCGGAATCGAAGGTCGCATCGCGACGGACGAGCCGCGTCGTCACCCCGGCGGCGCCGTGATCGTCGTACATTTTCGCGCCGACGTAGAGCGCGTCCTCGTCGTACAGAATGCGAATATCGGTGCGTTGCGACGCCGGCTTGCCCTCGTCCGGATCGGTCTGTGTGAACTTGGTGATCGGCGCGGCTGCGTGCCACGCCGGCTCGTCGAGCTTGGCGTCGAGCACGATCGGGCCGCTGCGACGGGCGGCCGTGGCCCGAGGCACGGGAACGCGATGCCCGTACGCGAGGGCAGAGGCGGCAGGGGCGGTGTCAGGTGCCGTCGTCTTCTGCGCCGCGAGCACCGCCGGACCCAGCATCGCGACGATCAGGGCAGTTCGCATAAAGGGGAGTCGAGTCGCCACGTTTGACACCAACGTGGAACACGGGGTTCCAGTTTCTCGCGGTCCGGCACGGCCCCGGGGCTCGACGCGAGCGCGTGGCGGACGTATCACTTGGGCAAGGACCAAGTTCCTGAACGCCGACAGGGAGTAACCCAATTGATGGATGCCGACCCTCACCCACCCGACGCTTCCCCGACGAGCTCCCGGCGCGAATTTCTCGAGCGCGCGGCGCTGTCGGCCGTGGCGGTGTCGCTGCCTGCCTCACGACTCGCGGTCTTCGATCGTGACCTGGCACCGCCGCGCGGTTTTCTGAATCTCATACGCCCGCCGGACGCGGTCGTCGTCGAAACGGCGACGGGCCGACAGAGCGCGGCCGGCGGCGTGGGAGGCCGATGGACGACCGACGGCGTCGTAGTCACGACGATCGCGAGACCCGACACCCTTCGACTCCAACTCGAGGCGCCGGCCGTCGCGGTCAAGCGCCTGCATCTGCGTTGGCGGGGCGAGATGACCGGCGCGCGCCTGATCCTGGGCGACGCGTGGGAGCGTGCGTACGGAGATCTCGAGTGGCGCGGGTGGGTGCCCGACCGCGTCATGCCCTGGTATGTCGCCACGAACGACGGTGCGTTCACGCACGCCTACGGCGTTCGGACAGGCGCGGCCGCGCTCTGCTTCTGGCAAGTCGACGCGAAGGGCATCAGCCTGTGGGCCGACGTCCGCAGCGGCGGCGCCGGCGTCCAGCTCGGCCCGCGCGTGCTGGACGTGTGCGACGTCGTCTGCCGGCAGGGCCGCGAAGGCGAGTCTGCGTTCTCTGCCATTCACGAATTCTGTCGTCAGATGTCTAACGCACCGCGGCTTCCGGCGCATCCCGTGTTCGGCAGCAACGACTGGTACTGGGCGTACGGCAAGAATTCCGCGGAGACCGTGCTCACCGACGCGCATCACATCGTCGAGCTCTCGCCGGCGGGAGCGAATCGGCCGTTCGCGGTGATCGACGACGGCTGGCAGCCGGTACGAGGCAAGGACAAGCTCGGCGTGGGCACCTGGGATCGCGGAAACGAGAAGTTCGGCGACATGCGGGCGGTGGCCGCCGGCATCGCCGGCGCGGGTGCGCGGCCCGGAATATGGATTCGTCCGCTGCAGGCGCCGGCCGACGCGCCCGACGCGTGGCGCCTGCCGCGCGACCGCACCTTTCTCGACCCGACCGTGCCCGACGCGCTGGACAAGATCGGCGCCGACGTCGCGCGGCTGCGCCACTGGGGCTTCGACCTGATCAAGCACGACTATACGACCTTCGACATCTTCGGGCGTTGGGGATTCCAGATGGGCGCTGCGCTGACGAAGGACAACTGGACGTTCGCATCAGGGCCCACCCGCACGACCGCCGAGGTGGTCGACGCGCTGTACGGCACGATTCGCCAAGCGGCGGGTGACGCGCTCGTCATCGGCTGTAATACCGTCAGCCATTTGTCGGCCGGACATTTCGAGATCTGCCGCGTTGGTGACGACACGAGCGGCACCGAGTGGTCGCGTACGCGCAAGATGGGGGTGAACACGCTGGCCTTTCGCGGCGCGCAGCACGGCGCGTTCTACGTTGCCGACGCCGATTGTGTCGGGGTCACGAACGCCGTGCCGTGGGGCCTCACCAGGCAGTGGCTCGACCTGTTGGCGTGCAGCGGCACGACGCTGTTCGTCTCACTCGCCCCCGACGCACTCGGCGCCGAGCAGCGCCGCGATCTGACGAAAGCGCTCGCGGTCGCCGCAACCGCGCAGCCGCTGGGCGAGCCGCTCGACTGGGAGCAGACGGTCTATCCGTCGCGCTGGCGACTGATGAATCGCGAGCGCACCTATGACTGGGTTGGCCCCGACGGCGCGGGGCTGCCATGATCGTCCTGGCTCCAACCAGACTCGAGGGACACGGAATCCGCCTCGAGCCCCTCGGACCCGAGCACGAAGCCGGGCTCACCGCCGCCGCAAGCGACGGAAAGCTCTGGGAGCTGTGGTTCACGAGCGTCCCCGAGCCCGGCCAGACCGCGGCGTATGTCGCGAGCGCGCTCGAGGGACAGCGCGCCGGTCATATGCTGCCCTGGGCCGTGCGCGAGCTGGGGAGCGGCGCGATCATCGGCACGACGCGGTACCACGATGTCGTGGCGCAGATCGATCGCGTCGAGATCGGCTGGACCTGGTACGCCGCCTCGTGGCACCGCAGCCACGTCAACACCGTCTGCAAGCTGTTGTTGCTCACGCATGCGTTCGAGACGTTGGGATGCGCGGTGGTCGGTCTGCGCACGGACAACTTCAACTTCACGTCGCAGAGAGCGATCGAGCGAATCGGCGCGAAGAAGGACGGCGTCATTCGCCATCACGCCGCGCGGCGCGACGGCACGGTTCGCGACAGCGTGATGTACAGCATTCTCGCCGCCGAATGGCGAGACGTGAAGCGTCATCTCCTTACACGATTGGCGCGCCGCGGACCTATCGCGGGATGACCGGAAGCGTCACGTGCGACGGATGCGCGGCATCGTGGACGAGCCGCTGGTGCGCGACGACGAAGGTCGAATCGCGCTCGTTGTTCCCACCCGTGTTCAGATTGCGGTCGTACTTGGGAAACAGGGCCGACGACACGCTCACGCGGAGGCGATGCCCCGGCGCAAATACGCGCGACGTGAACCAGAGATCGATGTCGTACCGCTCGATGCTACCCGGCGTGAGCAGTACCTCCTTGTCGAATCCGTGGCGAAACCGCGCTCGCGCGACGCCGTCCTGTACCCGTTGGGCGTGTCCGTCCGGGAACACGTCGAGCAGCATGATGTTCCAGTCGGTATCTTTGGCATCGGTCGCCGCCCAGAGGGTCGCCGACATCGGCCCCGTCACCTCGATCGGTGTAGCGAGCGGCTTGGACGTGAAAACCAGCTCGTCATGCCGGGTCGCGTTGAGCGACGTGAAATCTTCATTGAGCGACGTCTCGAGCTCCCGCGAGTCGATGAGGTAGGGCGTGGGACTCGCCGGATCGTAGGTGAAGGTGTCGGTTGGCGCGCCGGTGGGCGCAATGGTGTCGAGCAGGCCATTGCCGGCGCTCGTATTCGCGGTGCCGCCTGACGACAGATACCAACTCGTCGGCACCGCGCGCGAAAGTGGCCAGGCCGCTTCTTTGCGCCACGCGTTGTCGCCGAAGACGAACACGTCGACCGGCGGCTCCGTGTCGACGCCGTTGTCCTTGCCGAGCAGGTAGTGATCGAACCAGCGGAGCTGCAGACGGCGCGTGTCGACGCGCGACTGTGGCCCGAAGTCGCCGGCCACGTAGTCGACGCCTTTGTGCGCTCCGGGTCCCATGACGAGCCGGATGAACGGATGCCCCGGGACCTTGTTCAGAGCATTCGTATAGTCGATCGGGCCGCGCGAATCGTCGTACCATCCGGAGATCTGCAGCACGGGCGCCCGCACCTTGGCGATGTCGGTCGTGACCGCGTGCGCGCGCCAGTACGCGTCGAGCGTGGGATGGGCGATCCAGCGATCCCACAGCGGAACATCGCCGCAGCCGAGCTGCTGCGGCAGATCGCTCAGCGGTAGATGCTCGAGCGCGGCACCAATGTCGAGATCGTTGATGCTCTGCAGCGTGCGCGCGCGCATGAGGCACGCCCAGGCGACGTTGATGGGCGAGAACACCATGTCCTCGTACGGGACGATGCGCCACGGATCGCCCGTGGCCGCCGAGGGGGCGATGGCGGCGAGATGCGGCGGCGCACTCACCGCCGCGTACCACGCGAGCCGGCCCTCGTCCGAGTGGCCGATCAGTCCGACGCGGCCGTTCGCGCCCGGGAGCTTGGCTGCCCACTCGACCGCGTCGTAGCCGTCGCGAACGTCGGTGTCGTAATCGCCGAAGTCCTTGCCGTCGGAAATGTCGCGACCGCGCACGTGTTGCGCGACGAAGATGTAGCCGCGCGACGCCCAGTACCGGCCGGCGGGATGGAGGATGCGCGTGTACGGCGTGCGCTGAAGCACGACGCCGAACGGCCCATTGCCGACCGGACGCGCGACGTAGCTCGCCAGGCGCGCGCCGTCGCGCGTCTTCATGAAGACGGCGGTGTCTTCGGTGACGGCATATTGCGAGTCCGACACCGCGCCCGGCCAGAGCGGGAATTGCTTCTCGACCACGAATGGCGTCGCGCGGCGCACGAGACGAATGCGCCGGCCGGCCGGCTTGCCCGAGGCTAGCAGCACGCCCGTCAGCGTGTCGTTGCTCCACGTGCCCTCGAGCGACTGCGTGTCGCCGCCGCTCAGGAGAACGGAGTCCGCTGCCGCGGCGACGCGTGTGACCGAGACCATCGTCTCGCCCGTGCGCCGGCGGATCGACCCGACGACGCCGGAATCGCCGACGTCGAAGTGCGCGAACCCCATGCGCCGCCACCCCTCGAAGCCGGGGCGGGCCGTCGAGCCGTCGGCGACGTAAGCGTCCCAGTCGCCGGCAAGCCTCGGCGACCGGGGTCCGGCCGAGCATGCGCCCGCAATGCTCATTAGAAATCCAGCAAGGCACGAACCGCGCAGGCGCGTCGCGCCGGCGCTCACGGCTGCGCCCCTCCGGCGAGCCGCCGCACGAGCCGATCGAGGAACTCCAACCCATCGTAATACGATTTGACGCGGAGCTTCTCGTCGCGTCCGTGCGCGTTCGTCTCGCCGGGCGACGCGAAGATCCCGCTCACGCCGTATGACGGAATTCCCACCGCGCGCAAATAGTGGCTGTCCGTTGCGCCGGTGGACATCGTCGGCACGACGGGAATGTCGCCGAACATCGAGTGCGTGATGTCGGTCGTTGCCGCCAGGAGCGACGGGTCGATGTCCGGCGTCGACGTAGGGAAGGTGGGCTCGGTCGCCTGCGTGTTCGTGATCTTGATTCCCGTGTCGGCGACGACGCGCGTGAGCGTGGCGCGCACCTCGGCGAGGCTGGATGTGGGGAGAATGCGGCAGTTCACGTTGGCCGTCGCCTTCTGCGGAAGGGCATTGTACGCATGGCCGCCCGACAGCCGCGTGGCCACGCACGTCGTGCGCAGCATGGATGCATAGCGCGGCTCGCGTGAGAGGAATGTCGCGGCGGCCGCGTCGTTGGGGTTCGCGACGATCGCGCGCATCGCGGCGGCGACGTCGGGCGTCTCGACCTTGGCCGTCTGCTCGAAGAAGGCGCGCGTCGTCGCGTTGAGCGCGACGGGGAAGGAAAATTTCGCCACGCGCGAGAGCGCGTCGGCCAACTCATAGATCGCGTTGTCCGGACGCGGGACGCTCGAGTGGCCGCCGGGATTCGTCGCCGTGAAGGTGAAGTCGTTGTAGACCTTCTCCGCCGCCTGAATCGAGTTGAAGAGGGGCTTCGCGTCCTTGCCGGCGCCCGCGAGCGAGCCGCCGCCGCCTTCGTTGATCGCGAATGCGGCGTCGATCAGGTCGCGGTGCTGTTTCACGAGCCACTCGGCGCCGTTCGCATCGCCGCTCTCCTCGTCCGACGTGAGCGCGAGGATGATGTCGCGCGCCGGACGAAATCCTTCCTGCTTGTAGCGTAGCAGATTGGCGACGAAGATCGACGCCATCGCCTTGTCGTCCGACGTGCCGCGGCCCAGGAAGTAGCCGTTCTCCTCGTGCAGCGTGAACGGATCGCGCGGCCAGTCGCTGCGAAGCGCGGCGACAACATCGAGATGCGCGAGCAGTAAAATGGGCTTCGCCGCGCCGGGACCGCCCCGGCCGTGATAGCGCACGACCAGGTTGCCCTTCGTCGGCTTGCCGGGCGGGATGAGAACTTTGACGTCGGAGTCGGCAAAGCCAGCGGCGCGGAATCGTTTGGCCATCGCCTCCACGGCCGGCGTGACGGCGCCGACCGAGTCGGCAGTGTTGATCGAGATCAGCTCGCTATAGATCTCGTGCGCGAGTTGCTGGTGCGGCGTGAGCGCGGTCTGTGCGGCAGCGGGGTGTACGGCGACGGCCGCGGCGAGAATGACGAGCTGTAGGCGCATGATGACGTGCGGGGGAGTCGTGTGGCGTGCACTGTCAGCGACGGTCACGACAGGGCCGTGGAGGAGAACGATGTCTAAGTTACGTCTCGTTCGCCCGCCGGTCTATCCGCATCGCGGCAGGGAGCTGCGGCGGATGTCAGTTCGCGAATCCCTTTGCGATGATCAGCCCACCGTGCCCGTCGGGCAGGACCGTCACGGCGAGCAACGCGCGCTCGAGCCTGGAGGGCTTGTGCGAGTACGCATAGCTCACGACCCGCGAGCCGAGCAGCGTCCCCAGGAACGCTCCCGACACGACGTCACTCGCCCAGTGTTGATCGAGATACATGCGCGTCACCCCTGGAACGAGCGCCGCGGCGTAAAGCACGGGCGCGACGTACGGTACCGCGCTCGGGTGCCGCTCGTGCAGCTCGCCCGTCAACACGGCTGCCGTCGCGAACCCGACCGCGGAATGCAGTGACGGGAATGAGCGTTTGGCGAAATCCGTGAACCCGGCGCCGACTGAAAAGCTGTAGGCGTCGGCCGGCGACACTCGCGGCCGGGCGCGACCGAGCGGTGCGCGAATCAACTCCGACGCGGCGACGGTGAGGACGAGCGCCTCTGTCGCGTGGAGGCCGACCCTGGCGGTCACGTCCGAGCCGGCCAGCCGGCCTACGCCGTACACCACGACCGCACCAATCGTCAGCGGTACTTCGTTCACGACGGTGAGATTCTCGAACAGGTCGTGGCGCGACATCCCACCCTGAATCCGAGGGGACCGCGCCCATCGCCCGATACGCTCGTCGAACGCCGAGACGCCGGCGCTCGCGGCGACGGCCAGACCCGTGAGGACCAGATCGCGCCGTGTGAAGAATGTCTTGTCCGCCGTCGTCGAGTCGTTGGTCTGTGCCGTGAGCGTCGACGCGGCGAGGCAGAGCGAGACAATGAATGTTGCAAGGCGAGTCTGGTCCATGTGGCGTCCTGGTCCGCGATCGTGTCCGGGCTCGTCATGGCAAGATCGAAACCGCGGCGGCGGCGGACCGTATGGTCGCGGGCAAGCTGTCGCGGGCTCGTCAAACCATTCGCCGGCTCGCGATGTCTGACCGGCTGGCCCTCACTCACCGCAGCGCATGCTCCAGGACATCCGCTTCGCCGCTCGTACGCTCGTCAAGAACCCCGCGTTCACCTTTGCCGCGGTGCTCTGCCTCGCGCTCGGCATCGGCGTGAACGCCACGATCTTCAGTTGCGTCCGCGCTCTCCTCCTGCGGCCGTTTCCGTATCGACATCCCGATGAGCTCGTGGCGATCGGTGAGGCGAACGTAAAGCGCGGATGGCACATGAACTCCGTGTCGTACCCGAACTTCCGGAGTTGGCAGGCCGAGAACCGCACCCTTTCGAGCGTCGGCATCTACAGCGGCACATCGTTCAACCTGGCGAGCGGCGACGGCGCCGAGTGGGTTCAGGGCGGCACGGTGTCCTGGACGATGTTCCGCACGCTTGGCATCGCGCCCGCGCTCGGCCGCGACTTCCGCGAGGAGGAAGACCGCATCGGCGCACCGAAAGTGATCATCCTGAGTGATCGCATCTGGCGCGACCGGTTCGACGCGAAGCCGGGCGTGATCGGACAAACCATCATGGTGAATGGCGTGCGCAACACCGTGATCGGCGTCATGCCTCCCGGGTTCGAGTTTCCCGGAGTCGCCGGCGCTTGGACGACGATGCAGCTCGATCCGCTCAACAATCGCGGCAACCATTCGTGGAACGTCATCGGACGGCTGAAGCCGGGGGCGACGATCGGGCAGGTGCGCAAGGATCTCAATGGCATCGCGGCGACGCTCGAACAGAAGTATCCAGGTCGAACACCGGCTGGGGCGTCGACGCCGAGACGCTGCGCGACTTCCAGGTCGGCGACATTCGGCCGGTGCTCATGATCATGACCGCCTCGGTCGCGTTCGTGCTGCTCATCGCCTGCGCGAACGTGGCCAACCTGCTGCTGGCGCGGGCCACGGCCCGCTCCAAAGAGATGGCGGTGCGCATCGCGCTCGGCGCCAACGCCTGGCGCGTCGTGCGGCAACTTCTCACCGAGAGCATCCTCGTCTCGCTCGTCGGCGCGGCGCTGGGCATTGCCTTCGCCTACGGATTTCTGCAATGGATCAAGGCGAACATTCTCGGCGGCATGCCGTTCTGGATGAAGTTTACGATCGACGGGCCCGTGCTGCTTTTTACCGTGGCGGTGGCCGTCGCGACTGGACTGCTGTTCGGGCTCGTGCCGGCCATTCAGTCGGCGCGTCCCAACCTCAACGAGACGCTCCGCGATTCGGGCGCCCGCGGCACGAGCGCGGGCCGCGTGCGGCAGCGCCTGCGCAGCGGCCTCGTCGTGGGCGAGGTGGCGCTGTCGCTCGTGCTGCTCGTTGGTGCGGCGCTGCTCATTCGCAGCTTTCTCGGCATGCAGCGTGTGAAGCCCGGATTCGATCCGGACAATCTCCTCACCATGCGGATCACGCTCAGCGGACCCTCGTACGATTCCGTGTACAAGCGATTCGCCCTGCTCGATCGTTTGCTGGCCCAGCTCAACGCGCGCCCGGGGATCGTGTCGGCCGCGATCACGAACAACATTCCGCTCAGCAACAACAATAACAACAGTTTCATCAACGTCGAGAGCCAGCCGACGCCGCTCGGCCAGGAACCGCTGCTCGAGATCCGCTGGGTGTCGCCGAAGTACCTCGAGACGATGCACATCCCGATCCTGCGCGGGCGAATGTTCACGCAGCAGGAATGGGCCGACAGCGGCGTCGCCGGCCGCGTCGCCGTGGTGAACGAGTACATGGCCAAGCGGTTCTGGAAAACATCGGACGAGGCGATCGGCAAGCGCTTCAAGTTCGGCAGCGCCAACGACACGACGAACCGCTGGATCACCGTGGTCGGCATCGCCGCGGACATCAAGCACAAGCAGCTCACGTCGTCGCAGCCGGATTTCCAGGGTTACATGCCATACCGGCAAGGCGGGTGGAACACCGCGTCGATCGTCGTGCGCTCTCGCGGCGAGCCGACGCAGGCGACGAGTACCGTGCTCGGGGCGCTCAAGCAGGTCGATCCCTTGCTGCCCGCGTATCGCATCATGAGCATGGACGCCAACATCCAGCAGTCGTACTGGCAGCAGTCGCTGTACGGCAAGATGTTCGGCGCGTTCGCCGCGATCGCGCTCGTACTGGCCGCGGTTGGTGTCTACGGCGTGATCTCCTACGCCGTGTCGCAGCGCACCCAGGAGATCGGCGTCCGCGTCGCACTTGGCGCGCAACGGGTCGACGTGCTGCGGCTCATCGTGGGGCAGGGCGCGCTGCTCGGCGGTCTGGGGATCGCCATCGGGCTGATCGGCGCGCTTGGCGTCACGCGCTTTCTGCGCACGATGCTCTTTGGCGTGTCGCCCTTCGACCCGACGAGCTTCGCCGGCGTGTCGGCGGTGTTGACGGCGATCGCATTGCTGGCCAGCTACATCCCGGCACGCCGTGCCGCGAAGGTCGACCCGGTGGAGGCGCTGCGATACGAATGATTGCCCGGTGAGACTATCGGTTCACCGGGCTCATGTCCGCGTAGCGCTCACCGCGGGCGATACCGACCGGGAAGACTTGGTCGATGCGATCCAGCTCGTTCTTCGAGAGATGAACGGTCGTCGCCGCGGCGTTGTCTTCCAGATACCTGACGTGCTTCGTGCCGGGAATCGGAACCACGTCATCGCCTCGAGCCATTACCCAGGCGAGCGCGAGCTGCGATGGCTTCACCCCCTTCTCGCGCGCCAATCGTTCGACCTCGGCCACGAGTTCCAGGTTTTTCTGGAAGTTCTCGCCCTGAAAGCGCGGATTGCCGCGACGGAAATCGTTCGCGGGAAGATCGTCGAAGCTCTTGAATCGTCCAGCGAGGAATCCGCGGCCGAGCGGGCTGTACGCCACGAAGCCGATTCCGAGCTCTCGCACCGTGCTCAACACACCGTTCTCCTCGACGTCGCGTGTCCACAGCGAGTATTCCGTCTGCAGCGCGGTGATCGTATGGGTGGCGTGCGCACGACGGATCGTGTCGGGCGCCGCCTCCGAGAGCCCGATGTGCTTCACCTTGCCGGCACGCACCAGCTCCGCCATGGCGCCGACTGTCTCCTCGATCGGCACCGTCGTATCGACGCGATGTTGATAATACAGGTCGATGTGGTCTACGCCGAGCCGTTGGAGCGAGGCGTCGCACGCCTGGCGAACATACGCCGCGTCACCGCGAACGCCGAGCCGTTCGCCGGTCTCGCTGCGCACGTTGGCGAACTTCGTCGCCAGCACGACGGAATCGCGCCGATCGCGAATCGCCCGGCCGACGAGGCGTTCGTTGGTGTACGGGCCGTAGGCGTCCGCGGTATCGAGGAAGTTGATCCCGAGGTCGAGCGCGCGATGAATCGTCGCGATCGACTCCGCGTCGTTGGCCGGTCCGTAAAATTCGCTCATCCCCATGCAGCCGAGGCCCACCGCCGATACCGTGAGCCCCGGCCGCCCCAACGTTCGCTGCTGCATTGCGCCGCCTCTCGTCCGAATGTGACTTCTATTCGGAAAGGATACGGAGGTCCGCAAATCCTTGACGACGGCTCAGATCGTCTTGGCGATCGCGAGCTCGTCCTCGTTCATCTCGGCCAGGATGTCGCCGAACAACGGCGTGCTGAGGTACCGCTCTCCGGTGTCCGGGAGCATGCACAGCAGCGTCGTCCCACTCGGCGCATCCGTGCACACGTCGAGTGCGGCGGCGAAGGTGGCTCCCGCCGAGATGCCGACGAAGATCCCTTCCTTTTGCGCGAGCTGCTTGCTCCAATGCATTGCCTGCGCTCCGGAGACCGTGACGACGCGATCTACGAGCTCCATGGCCACCGCGTCGTTCGTGAGCTTGGGAATGAAGTCGGGACTCCAGCCCTGGATCGGATGCGGCTTCCACGCCGGGTGTCGCGCGGACGGTGAGCCGTCGGGCTCCTGCGCTTGCGGCGACTTGCTCGTCAGCATCGGTGCGTCGGCCGGCTCGCAGACGACGACTTTCACTTCGGGGCGCTCCTTGGCCAGCACGCGCGCGACTCCCTTGAGCGTGCCGCCGGTGCCGAAGCCTGTCACCCAGTAGTCCAACCGCTGGCCCTCGAAGTCCGCGACGATCTCCCTCGCCGTGGTGCGCGAATGAAAGTCGGCGTTCGCCTCGTTCTCGAACTGTCGCGTATAGAACCAGCCGTGCTTCCGCGCGAGGGCGATCGTCTTCTCCACCATGCCCGTCGCTCCCTCGGCCGGCGCCGTGAGCACCACCTTCGCGCCGAGAAAGCGCATCAGCTTTCGCCGCTCGATGCTGAACGACTCCGCCATCACGAGCACGAGCGGATAGCCCTTCTGTGCGCACACCATCGCCAAGCCGATACCGGTGTTGCCGCTCGTGGCTTCGACCACCGTCTGTCCCGGTTTGAGCGCGCCCGAACGCTCTGCGTCCTCGATGACGCCGAGGGCAAGTCGATCCTTCACCGAGCCAAGCGGATTGAACGCTTCGATCTTGACAAAGAGGTTGACGTTCGGCGGCGCGAGTTTGCCGATTCTGACGACCGGCGTGTTACCGACCGTCTCGAGGATGTTGGCGAATGTTGTCATCTGTTGCTCGATGGTGGAGGTCGGGATCGCAGATTACACGGTCCGGGAAGAGAGAACGGGACAGAGGGTGGTGCTCATCGTGGCGGTGCATTGTTCGTCGTGTCCGCGTCGACCCAGATGCCGGTCGCCACGCGAGCGGCGCGCACCGTTTTCCTGGTTGCTATGGTCACCACGGCCGTCCGCTGGTTCGCGCGCCACACCGCCGGCGTCTCATGGATCGTCTGCGCCGTCCCGTCGCCGTACGTGACGTGCAGGTCGAACGGCGCGGCCATACCGCCGATGTTGTCGATGGTCGCCGAATATCCGCCGGCCATCTTCTTCACGCCGCGCATGGCCAGGTCGACGTAGTTGTTGCTGAAGAACCAGTTGTTCCAAAACCAATTGAGATTCTTCCCCGATACGTCGTTGAACGTGTTGAAGAAATCCCAGGGGATCGGATGCCGGCCGTGCCATCGATCGATGAAGGCGTGCAGGCATTTCTTGAACACGTCGTCGCCGAGCAGATCCTTCATGGCGAGGTAGCCCAGTGACGGCTTGCCGTAGGCATTGCTGCCGTACGCGACCCCCGAGAGCACGTCCTCGGGCGTGATGATGGGCAAATCCTCCAGCGGCGACGGATCGCGGGCCCACCCGTTGACGCGGAATTGTCGGTAGAACTCGTCCGCGTGCTGGCGCCCGACGTCGGCGACGCCGATCAGATACTCGAACGTCGTCGCCCAGCCCTCGTCCATGAACCCGTAGCGCGTCTCGTTGATCCCCATGTAGAACGGGAAATACGTGTGCGCGATCTCGTGCTCCACGACGAATCGCGAGAAGCTCGTATCAGCGTTCGACCCGTCGTTCACCATCATCGGGTATTCCATGTCGGCGCTGCCCTGAACGATGGTCGTCTTCTCGTACGGGTAGGGAACTCCCGGCCAGTTGTGCGACAACCAGTCGAGCGAATGACGCCCGAATTGCACCATGTGATGAAAGTCCGCCGCCGTGTCGTTGAACGCCGACTGCACGCTCGCCCGCCGATGCGTCGCGTCGTCGACGACGACGCTCGCCGCGTCCCAGACGTAGTGATCGCTCAGGGCGAAGGTCATGTCGGGGACGTTCGTCGCCGTGAAATGCCAGGCGTTCTCGTCGCCTTGCCGCGTCGCTTGCCTCGCCGTCATGTCTGCCTTGGTCGCGACGTGCACCGTCGTGTCGGAGGTGAACGACGACTGGAATCGCCGCAGGGGCTCTGCCTGCAGCAGGTCCGGCGCATTCTCCAAGGTCCCCGTGCCCCACACGACAAAGCCGGCCGGAACACGAACCGTGACGTCGTAGTCGTTGAAGTCGCTGTAGAATTCCTGCGCGTCGGTGAAGGTCATCGTGTCCCACCCGTTGTAGTCGTCGTACACGGCGACGCGCGGGTAGAAATAGGCCAGGTAGTAGGTCGTGGAGTCGAGCATCCCCTCGCGTCCGGCCTCCTTTGAGATCTCGTAATGCCAATCGAACGAGAGCCGCACCGAGTCGTGCGGCGCGATCGGCGTCGCGAGGGTGACGGGCTGCCAGGTGAAGTAGCGCGGGTCGTCGCGCCACGCGGTGGTCGTTCCGTTCACCGCGAACCGGTCGATTTGGACCCCTGGGGTGAGATAGTCCTCCGACGCGCCGTCGTTCCGCGGCGCGCCGGGCCGGTGAATGTTGATGAACAGCTTGATCACCAGCCGGTGCAGCGTGTCCGGACTGTTGTTCGCATAGACGATTTGCTCGGCGCCGCGAATCGTGCGGTCTGGAGGCGCGGCCGTGATTGTGATCGAGTAGCGACCGCGGTTCTGCCAGTACTTGGGCCCCGGCCGGCCGTCGGCCGAGCGCGCGCCCGTGGCGAACGCTTTCTTTACGGCGCGCGGCATGTAGAGCGGCTGCGCAACCTGTGCCGGTAACGCCCCGGCGCTGAGCAGTGCGGTCAGGCCGGCCCGTACGGCGAGTGAGCTCATCCAATGCGTCATCGCTGAAGCCTCGAGTGAGTGTGTGAGCCGCGGGGGCGCCGGAGCTCGAAGGAAGTGTGCGCGGCGCGTGACGCTCCGGTCATGACGGACCGTCCCCATGCCCCGAGGCGAAGTGGCGCTCGCGCCGCGCGGCGGCGATGATGCGGTCGTACAGGTGATCCTGTGCCGCGTCGTAGTCCTCCGCGCGCGGCGGATAGCGCTCGGCGACCATGCGCATTCCCTCCCACGGGCCAATCGGGCAATCGAAATCACCTACCGCCGCCTTGATCTTGCTGTTGTCGAAGATCACCGACGGACTCTTGTCTCCGAGCAAGGGACCTTCCCACTCGGGGCGGTAGGCGATGAGCGTATCCGACGCCACATGCACGACTTCGATCTCGCCCATGCCGAGCGCCGCTTCGATTGCCTCGAAGATCTCGTTCCACGACCACTGGCGATCGCCGGTGATGTGATAGGCCTCGCCGAGCGCCTGCGGTGCGCCGAGCAGACGGGCGAAGGGACGCGCGAAGTCCTCGGCGTGCGTGATCGTCCACAACGACTCGCCGTCGCCGTGCAGCACGACCGGCTTGCCGCGAAGGATCCGCGATACTTCGCCGCCGAGCGGCGTCGGCATCTTCGTGCGATAGGTGTGGCTCGGGCGAACGATGGTGTACCGCAGCTTGGTCTGCGCTCGGAGCAGCGCCTCCATCTCGGCCTTGGCGCGCGAATAGTCCCAGTACGGGTTGTCGAGCGGAACGTCCTCGGTGATCGGCAGCGTGCGAACGGGCTTCTGATAGACCGACGCGGAGCTGACGAAGACGTACTGGCCGCAATGACCGGCAAAGAGCGCCAGATCGCGCCGCATCGCGGCCGGGGTGAACAGGCGGAACTGGCAGACGACGTCGAAGTGCTGGGCCGCCAGGCGCCCGTAGGCGGCATCGCCGCCGACGTCGCCCGCGATGAGGTGGACTTCCGGCGGAAGGCCGGCGTTTGTGTGGCCGCGATTGAACACCGTGACCTCGTGGCCGAGCCGCACCGACTCGTGTACGCAGTCGAAGCTGATCTGGCCGGTGCCACCGATATAGAGGACGCGCATGTCGTGCTGGTTCGAGATTGGCTCCCCTCGCCCCTCAAATATGATAGACTCCGACAGTGGGGAAGAGCCTTGTGCGCCAACGGCGGCGGCGTTGACACCCGCGTTGCGTCCATGCAATCATACCTCATCCAATAGGACCGAGCACTCGCATGCCGAGCTCCACAACGCGCATCGTCGTCAATGGCGCGCCGCACGACGTCGTCGCCGACCCCGATACGCCGCTCCTCTACGTGCTCCGCGACGACCTTGGCCTCTCCGGCCCGAAATTCGGCTGCGGCTTGGGTCAGTGCGGCGCGTGCACGGTCCACATCGACGGCCTCGCCGTCCGCTCCTGCCGCACACCGCTGTCGACGGCCGCGCGCGGACCGATTACGACGATCGAGGGTCTCGGCTCGCCCGACAAGCCGCACCCGGTCCAACGAGCGTTCATTGAAGCGCAGGCGGCGCAGTGCGGCTACTGCTCGAACGGAATGATCATGGCCGCCGCCGCGCTCGTGGCGCGGAACAAACGGCCGACCCGGACGCAAATCCGCTCCACGCTGAACGGCAACCTGTGCCGTTGCGGCACGCACATGCGCATCATCCGCGCGGTCGAGCGGGCGGCTGAGCTGAGCGTCGTCCGGACCGGCGGAGACGGCGATGACTAGCACGCTCTCGCGCCGCGACTTCCTCAAGGATACCGGCGTCCTCATCATCGGATTCTCATTCGCCGGCCGGACGGCGTTCGGCGCCCCCGGCGCGCAGCGGCAGGCGAGTCCGCCGCTTGCGTCCGATCTCGACTCGTGGCTCGTCGTAGCGGCTGACGGCTCGATCACCGTCTTCTGCGGCAAAGTCGAGCTGGGCACCGGCGTCTCGACTGCGCTCCGGCAGATCGTCGCCGAGGAGCTGAACGCGCCCTTCGAGCGAATCGCGTGGGTGCAGGGCGATAGCGATCGCACCGTCGACCAAGGCTCGACCGTGGGCAGTCAGTCGATCAAACGCGGGGGCGCGCAACTGCGCCAGGCCGCCGCCGAGGCGCGCGCCGCGCTGCTCGAGATGGCGTCGGCCAGACTTGGCGTGCCCGTGGACTCGCTGGTCGTCTCCAACGGCGTCGTCACGGAACGCAGCGGAACCAAGCGTATGACGTTTGGGGAATTGGTCGGCGGCAAGCGCTTCGAGCGCACGGTCAGCGGCAAAGCAAAAACGAAGTCGCCCGCCGACTACACGATCGTCGGCACGCCCGTGCCGCGGGTCGAGCTGCCGGCCAAGATGACCGGTCGCCACGTCTACGTGCACGACGTCCACGTCGACGGCATGCTGCACGGGCGCGTGGTGCGACCGGCGAGCGTCGGTGCAAAGCTGCTCAGTGTCGACGATGGTGCGCTCCGCGACCTCCCCGGGGCTCGGGTCGTGCGCAAGGGCGATTTCCTCGGCGTCGTCGCCGAGCGCGAACAGGACGCGATCCGTGCGTCGCGGATGCTCGTCGCGACATGGAGCCCGTCAGAAACGCTGCCGCCGATGGCCGAGCTGCACGAAACGCTCATGAAGATTCCGGCAACCGACCGCGTCGTGACCGATTCGGGCGGCGTGCCGGCGGCGATCGCGCGCGCCGCGAAGACGGTCAAGGCACGCTATACCTGGCCGTTCCAGATGCACGGGTCGATCGGCGCCTCGTGCGCCGTCGCCGATGTCAAGCGCGATTCGGCGACGATCTGGTCGTCGACGCAGGGCGCACACACGCTCAAGAACGCGCTCGCGCAACTCATCGGCCTGCCCTCGGATAAAGTGCGCGTCATCTGGACCGAGGGCTCCGGCTGCTACGGACACAATGGCTCCGACGACGCGGCCGCCGACGCCGCGCTCCTGTCGCAGTCCGTCGGCCGGCCGGTGCGACTCCAATGGTCTCGCGCGGACGAGCACGGGTGGGAACCGAAGGGCGTCGCGATGGTGATGGACGTCGCGGCCGGACTGGACGAGGGTGGCCGGATCGTTGGATGGGACTACGCCGTGTGGACGCCCACGCACTCGAGTCGACCCGGCGGAGGCGCGAACGGTGCCGCCAACTTTCTCGCCGCGCAGCTCGCGGGTGCCGTGCCCACGGCACGTCCGTCGCTCGGCGGTGATCGGAACTCGCGCCACACCTACACTGTTTCGGATACGCGCGTCGTGGCGCATCTGCTTCAATCGGCGCCGCTGCGCACGTCGTCATTCCGCGGACTCGGCTCGCCGCAGAACAGCTTTGCCAACGAATCGTTCATGGACGAGCTGGCGGTCGCGGCGGCCGCCGATCCGGTCGAGTTTCGTCTGCGCCACCTGACCGATCCGAGGGCCGTCGCGGTCGTCAAGGCAGCGGCACGGCTGGCGCAATGGGAACCGCGCGTCGCCCATTCAAAGAATGCGAATAGCGGCGCGAGCGGCGCGCTCCACGGCCGCGGGATGGCGTTCGTCCAGTACGAAGGGACGGAGGCGTACGTCGCGGCCATCGTCGACGTCGACGTCGACCCGACTGCGCACACGGTACGCGTGACCCACGCCTGCATCGCGCATGACTGTGGGCTGATCGTGAACCCCGACGGGTTGCGCAATCAGATCGAGGGGAACGTCATTCAGGGGGTCAGCCGCACGCTCAAAGAAGCCGTTGCATTCGACCGATCGCGCGTCACGAGCCTCGATTGGCGGTCGTACCCGATCCTCACCTTCGCCGAGGTGCCCGACGCGATCGAGATCGAGTTGATCGATCATCCCGAGCTGCCGTCAGTCGGGGCCGGCGAGGCGTCGACGTCGCCGATTCCGGGCGCGATCGCCAACGCCATCTTCGATGCGACGGGCAGGCGGCTGCGCGACGTTCCGTTGCGGGTCTGACGCGACGCTCAGCCCACACGGCTGCGCTACTGCTGGGCCGGGCTCGATCGCCGCCGTGGTCTGGTTTGCGCGGCCTTGCCCCGCTGCGCGCGTTCATGCTCGAGGAATGCCATGAGCGCACGGCCGGCGCCAAGGATATGATCTCGAAGCAGGCGGGATGCCTTCGCCCCATCACGCTTCCGGGCCGCGGCCGCGATCGCGCGGTGCTCGTGTCGCGCGCGCGTCTCACCGTGCGTCAGCGCGAGTTGCATTCGCAGATACCGGTCGCTGTGCTGATGCAGTTTGCTCACGATGCTCATCGTGAGGCCGCGATCGGCCGGCGCGTAGAGGGTCGAATGAAACTGCCAGTTGAGCGCGCCCCATACCGTGACCTGGCCGGTGTGGAGCGCCGCCTCGTAGGCGTCGAGAATTTCGGCGGCGCGGGCGTGATCCTCTGCCGTCATGTGCGGGATCGCGCGCCGAATGAGATCGCCTTCGATCTCGGCGCGTAGCTCGAACAGCTCGCGAATCTCCTTGAGCGACAAGGTCGAAGCAACGGCACCGCGGTGTGGGCTGAACGTCACCAAGCCTTCCGCCTCGAGCTGCCGCAGCGCCTCGCGCACCGGGATTCGACTCACGCCGAGCTCCACCCCAATCGCGTCCTGGCGCAGCGGTTGGCCTTCTCGATAATGTCCGCGGAGAATCCGCTCACGGATTGCGTCGGCCGTCATGCTGGTGAGCGTCTGCCGCCGGATCGGCAGGAGCACGAGGTCGGTCGCCGGCGCTGGCGGATCGTGTATTACCGGCTCGGCCGAACGCGGCTTGCGGCGGGGCATGAGTCAGGTCTCTGTGGCAAAGTTGATCAGATCACTGCACGCCGGGACAGCCTGGCATGCGGAAGGCGCCGATGCGCGTCGAATAGCTGGCGGCCCCGCGCTTGAAATAATCACCGACGTACCAGATTGTACAATCGTCGCTCGGATCGACGGCGGTCTGGGTGTAATCCTCCCAGCGCAGCGTCGTGGTCTGCGGCGCCTCGCCGTCGGCGAGCACCGCCTCGCGAAGGGTCAACGTTCCAAGCGGGTCATCGGCAAGCCGCCCGGCAAAACGCTGCCCCGCGAACTCACCCGGCCCGCCGTACGAATACCCGATGCCAATGTTACCGTGTGCGTCCATCGCGGGGCTCGCCATCCAGCGAAACGCGCTGTCCGGCGCATACGTGCCCTGTTGGTACAGTGCGGGCGCCCGATGACCGTCGAGCCGAAACTCGTACCAGCGAACGCCGCCGCCGCCGGCCCGCGTGTTGACTGAGTGGACGGCCACGATGGACTCGCGCGCGCCGATGCGGCGGTAGACGAGGCGAGCCATCAGCTTGTCTCCCTGCGCATCGAGGCGGCGATCGGTCCCGGCCTGGGGGACGCAGTTGGTCAGCTGGCCGTCGCACAAGTAGTGATACGGCGCGACGGCGATCGTCCGCGGACCGTCGATCCGGGTCTTGGCGGGGTTCTGCCAATCGACGTGGAAGGACCAGGCGAGGATGACGCTGTCCTCCATGATCTTCTCGAGCTGCTTTCCGCCGGCGGCCATCATGATGTTCGGTGCGCCGCGCGGTGGCGCGGCCGTGCCGTCGACGTCCGCGTTGTTGAGAAAATTCACATTGTCGATCACCACGCACTGTTCGGTCGCGTCGGCGCCGACCAGCATCTTGGCGCGGTCGACGACGCACGCCTGCTTCTGAATGACCTGGTCGCCCGTGCTCGTCGGCAGGTAGTAGCCGTCCGGCCAGACGGCCGGACGCGGGTAATCCGGAAACAGCGGCCGGATGAACTCGTAGCGGTAGTAGGGCCCGAACGGGTCGGCGCCCACGCTGAGTGCGTAGCACATGGCGTAGACGCCATGCGCCGGTTGGGGCGGACGCCGCCGCGTCGTGTCGCGTGCCGCCGGCTGCGTGTCGGGGGCGGCCGGGGGCGGGGGCGGCTCGTAGAGTCGAACCGCCTGACCGGGTTGGCGGCCACCCGCAATGCTCCGGCGCGGCGGATCTCCGTCCCGCGGCAGGCTGCGGTTGTCCTCCTGGTCGGCGATTCGAGAAAAGATCGGCATGACGATCAACCATCGCTTGGCGAGTTGATCGTAGCGAACGACGGCGTCGCCGTTGTTACGCTGCTCGCACGGGCCGCCGAAGCCCTTGAAGACGTTTCGCGTTTCAACGGGCCCGTAGAGCGCACGCCCGGTCGTGTCGTAACGGCTGCCGCGTTTCGTGAAGATCGCCATCCGACTGTTCACGATCTGCACGATGTGATCAGGGCCGACGGCCAGCGAATTGTCCGACGGGTTCCGTTGCGTCGCGCTGCCCTGCGGTCCGGCAAAGCCAACGCCCATTCCATCGAAGCTCGCGACGGTGACGGGCGAGGGCCGGTTGCCCTGCGCCGTCTGCTCGACGTCCGTCGCCCGCGATGACGGCGGGCGGGGTATTGCCGGCCGCGCGTCCGTCTCGACGCGCCGTGTCGAGGGCACGAGCGCCGCGCGCGGTGATCGCAGCGCGGCAGAGCGATCGTGGGCCACGGCGTGGCGAACCTGGACGCGCGGCGGCGAGGGCGGTGCAGGCACCGCGTGCTCTGCCGTCCCCAACCCGCAAAGCATGACCGGCGAAAGCACGAGCGCGAGACGGGGTCGAAAACGGATCATTTCACGTCGGTGAATGAGGAGAGGACGACGGGCGGCGCGCGCGGTGAGACGGAGCGGGATACAATATGAGTTATTCGGTCGCCCACAAGTCCGCTCGTCCGGATCGGTCGAATGCCCCGCCGGTCGTGCCCCGGTGCCTCCGCTGAAAAAGAAGAAGCGCTGCGCTCTTGTGCGGAACAGGCGACGATATAATGTATCCCGTCGCGCATCGCGCGCCGTCACCCCACCCGCTGCCGGTCCGAGCCCAAACCGACTCCTCGATGCATCTCCCTCGATATCTCTGCCGATTCTCCTGCATGCTGGCGATCTGTTCCGCCGCCCTCCCGGCGCAGCAGCGCGGGGCGGCGCCGCCACGTCCGCCGCTCGTCGACCCATTTCGCTTCCAGTCCATGGGGCCGGCCGAAGGCGGACGCATCTCGGCCATCAGCGGCGTTCCCGGCGATCCGCGCGTCTGGTATCTGGGCGCGGCCTCGGGCGGCGTGTGGAAATCCGTCGACAGCGGCGCGACGTTCCGGCCCGTCTTCGACAGCATGCGCGTCCAGGCCATTGGGGCGCTGGCCGTCGCCCCGTCCAAACCGTCCATCGTCTGGGCGGGCACTGGTGAGGCGTGGGCCATCCGCGACGCCGACCTCCAAGGCGACGGCGTCTACAAGTCGACCGACTCCGGCACGACGTGGACCAACATGGGCCTCGCCGAGACCGGACGCATTCAGAGAATCCTCGTGCACCCGACGAACCCGAACATCGTCTTCGTCTGCGCGCTCGGGCGGGCGACGGGACCGCAGCACGAGCGCGGCGTGTTTCGGACGACTGACGGCGGCAAGACCTGGACTCAGGTGCTCTTCGTCGACGAGAACACGGGCTGCTCGGGGCTCACGATGGACGCGCACAACCCGAAGGTGTTGTTCGCCGGCGCATGGCAGGTCGTGATGCACACGTGGGCGATGTTCAGCGGCGGACCGGGCAGCGGCATCTACGTCACGCGCGACGGTGGCAACACCTGGAAACGCATCGAGCATCCCGGCCTTCCCAAGTCGCCGCTCGGCAAGATCGACGTCGCCGTTGCGCCGACAAACTCCAAGCGAGTGTACGCGCTCATCCAGACCGCCGACCAAGGCTCGGTCTGGCGCTCCGACGACGCCGGCGCGTCGTGGAAGGTCGTCAACTATTCGCGCCCGCTCATCGGACGCGCCGGCTACTACATCAATATCAAGGTGTCGAGCGGCAACGCCGACGAGATCCTCATCGCCAACTCGAGCTTCTACCGCTCGCAGGACGGCGGGAAGACGTTCGCCGAGGTGCCGTGGGGCGGCGACAACCATGACATCTGGATCGATCCCAAGAATCCGAACCACTTCGGCCTGACCAACGACCTGGGCGCGCGCCTCACGACGAACCACGGCAAGTCGTTCGAGTCGGTCGCGCTGCCGATCGCGCAGATGTACCATGTCGCCGTCGACGAACAGATCCCGTATTGGATCTACGGCAATCGCCAGGACAACGGCACCATGCGCGGCCCGAGCACCGCGCCCGAGGGCGCGCAGGCGACGCGAGGCATCGCCGCCGAGTTCGCGCGAGGCGGGCGCGGCGGCGGACGCGGCAACGCCGACAGTACCGCGGGGCGGGGCGGCCGCGGCCGCGCGCGGGTCACGCAAACGCGCGTGAGCGGAGCGGGGCGTCCGGACACGATGCGCGTCGTCGCCGGCCGCGGCGCCCGGCCGGATTCAGCAAACGCTGATTCCCTGGGCGGTCGCGGCGGCGGCGGCGGCGGCCGCGGTGGATTCTCGACCTGGGACCATGGGCTCGGCGGCTGCGAGTCGGGCTTCACGCTGCCCGACATCACCAACCCCGACGTCGTCTGGGCGAGCTGCTACGGAAACGAAGTGACGCGATGGGAGGCGCGCACGCACCTCGCGCGGTCGATCAGCCCG
>Ga0157370_10001716_pt1 | contig 26988 bp, 17 predicted proteins | sample C35metaG_FD_113463 | JGI IMG/M metagenome (GOLD analysis project Ga0157370, IMG submission 113463) | Corn rhizosphere microbial communities from Kellogg Biological Station, Michigan, USA - C3-5 metaG | ecosystem: Host-associated > Plants > Roots > Rhizosphere > Soil | place: USA: Michigan...
GCGACTTCAGCCTTCGCTCGGGAATCGCGACAAGAGCAAGCTCGACGAGTACCTCGAGAGCATCCGCGACATCGAACGGCGCATTCAGAAGGCGGAACAGCAGAACGCATCAATGAAGATGCCGTTGATGGAGAAGCCGCGCGCCATTCCGGAAGAGTTCGCCGACCACTTCAGGCTGATGGCGGACCTGACGGTGGTCGCATTCCAGACCGATATGACGCGCGTGGTGAGCTTCATGATGGCGCGCGAAGGTTCGAACCGCAGCTATCGCGTCATCGATGTTCCGGACGGCCATCATTCCGTGACGCATCACCAGGGCGATCCGGAAAAGATCGGCAAGACGGAAAAGATCAACAAGTACCACGTCGATAACTTCGCTTATCTGATCGACAAGCTGAACAAGACGCCCGATGGCGACGGTTCTCTGCTCGACCACTCGATGATCCTGTACGGCAGCAGCATCAGTGATGGCAACAAGCATACGCACCACGATTTGCCGCTGGTTCTGGTTGGCGGCGGCAACGGTCAGGTGAAGGGTGGACGCCACGTCCGTTACAAACCCGAAACGCCGATGAATAACCTGCTGGTCGCGATGCTGGACAAAGCCGGGGTTCCTGCTCATACGCTCGGCGACAGCACTGGCGAACTTGGCTACCTGGAAGTTTAGTAAGAGGAGTTCATGCGCTTCACAACGCTCGCGAGATACACGGCTTTCGTGTGTCTCGCCGCCGGTTTATGCGAGGCGTCAGGCGGCGCCGCTTCGGCGGGCACACCCCTGATTGAGGCGCTCAAACGCCACGACGATAAAGCCTTCGCCACGGTGATGAAAACGCATCCGGACGTCAACAAGGCGCAACCGGATGGCGCGACGGCCCTCTCCTGGGCGGCCTATCTGAACAACGACGCGGCGGCCGACGAGCTGCTGAAGGCCGGCGCGAAGGTAAATGTGGCCGACGAGTACGGGGAAACGCCCCTGACGCTTGCCTGCGCAAACGGCAACGGCCCCATGGTGAAGAAGTTTCTTGACGCCGGAGCCGATGCTCTCGCGGCGCGCTGGAACGGCGAAACTGCGCTTATGATCGCTTCGCGCGCCGGAAGCGCGGAAGCGGTGAAAGCTCTTCTCGCTCACGGCGCGAAGGTAGACGCCGCGGACACCAAAAAAGGGCAAAATGCTTTGATGTGGGCGTCTGCCGCGGGCCATGCGGATGTAGTAGACGCACTGATCGCGGCCGGAGCGAAACCAAACGTTCTTTCGAAGAGCGGCTTCAGCCCGTTAATCTTCGCCGCGCAGGATGGAGACGCCGCAACGGTGGCCAGCCTCGTGAAAGCCGGCGCGGACGTGAAATACATGGCCCCACAAGGCGGGGACGCTTTGATGGTGGCTGTGATGGGCAGCAAGGATGACGCCGTCAAGGTGCTGCTCGATAATGGCGCGAGCGTGGCCGTGAAGGACCGGCAGGGCAATACGCCTCTTCATATCGCCGCCGAACTGGGCGATGTGAATTCGGTGAAGATGCTGCTGGCGAAGGGCGCGGATGCGAATGCGAAAACAAACCCGGCCCCTCCGCCCCGCGGCCGCGGCGCAGGCGGCGGGTTTTTCTTTAGGATCATCGGCGAGCAGACCCCTCTGATGCTGGCCGCCAAAGCGAACCACGAAGATGTAATGAAAGAACTGGTGGCCGCGGGGGCAGATCCAAAGGCAAAGGCGCAGGACGGCTCCAATGTGCTGATGGCCGCGGCGTCAACCGGACACGTGGAGATTGTGCAATACGCCTTTCAACTCGATCCTGACGTCGCCACGGTGACGGACGACAAGAGCACCGTGATGCACTCGGCCGTGAACCCCGGCGCCATGCAGACTTCCACGCAGCCAGAGATCTGCAAGGTGGTCCAGTTCCTGGCGGACAAGGGCGCGCCTCTCGATGAGAAAGATGCGCGCGGCCGCACTCCGATCGCGATTGCCAACGTGCTGCCGATCGACGAAGCCGTCACGCTGCTTACGAAGCTAATCGTCGCCACGGGCAAGCAGCCGCAAATCTCGGGCGCGCGCTAATCAATCCTCACCGGCCCCTGCGGCCGTTTCAAGTCAACACGGCTGGCTCTTTGGGAATCCGGAGCCAGCCCGCCGTGTTAGACTCCAGCGAAACCGGTCGCAAAATGAAATTCACACTCGCGCTTCTCAGCCTGTACACGGCGTCCGCCGTTTTCGCGCAGGATCTTAACCTCGATATTCCCTACAAAAAGTTTGTCCTTCCGAATGGGCTGACGCTAATTGTGCACGAGGATCATAAAGCCCCGATCGTAGCTGTGAACGTGTGGTATCACGTTGGCTCAAAGAATGAGAAACCCGGGAAAACCGGCTTCGCGCACCTGTTCGAACACCTGATGTTCGGCGGAAGCGAGAACGTGAAGACGACGTACATCAACGCCTTCGAAAAGATCGGCGCGACCAACCTGAACGGCACCACCAACGAGGACCGCACAAATTATTTCGAAACGGTACCGACGCCCGCGCTGGATTACGCGCTTTTTCTCGAATCCGACCGGATGGGCCATCTGCTCGGCTCCTTTGACACGAAGACCCTGGACACGCAGCGTGGCGTGGTCCAGAACGAGAAGCGGCAGGGTGAAAACCAGCCGTACGGCATGGCGGATGAGCTGATTACGAAGGGGACGTATCCGGCATCGCATCCGTACTCCTGGACGGTGATCGGCTCCATGCAGGACCTGAACGCCGCGTCGCTGGACGATGTGAAGGAGTGGTTCAGAACCTACTATGGGCCATCGAACGCGACCATCGCGATTGCGGGCGATATCGATCCGGAGACCGCCCGGGCGAAGGTGGAGAAATATTTCGGCGATATTCCATCCGGACCGCCAGTTGCCCACCAGCAGGCGTGGATTGCGAAGATGACCGGCACGCGCCGCGAGCGCTTGCAGGACCGCGTTCCTCAGGCTCGGATATACAAAGTGTGGAACGTGCCGCAGTGGGGCACGCCGGAGCAGGCCTGGCTCGAGCTCGCTGCGCGCTGTCTTGCGCAGGGCAAGAATTCCAGACTTTACAAGCGTCTCGTGTATGACGAGCAGGTCGCGACTCAAATCAGCGCGTTCGTCACCAGCACTGAGATCGGAGGCCAGTTCGCTCTGGAGGCGACGCTCAAGCCCGGCCAGGACACCGCGAAAGCAGAGCGCGAACTGGACGAGGAGTTGAAGCGCTTTATTGAGGGCGGTCCAACAGCGGACGAATTCGACCGGGCGAAAACGACCTTTGTTGCGGGTTTTGTCCGTGGCCTCGATCGGGTGGGTGGTTTCGGCGGCAAATCGGACGTACTGGCTCAGGGCCAGGTCTTCACCGGGAATCCGGCGGCGTTCAAGGATCGCCTTCGATTTGTTCAGACTGCGACGGCCGCGCAGGTGCAGTCGACTTCCAAAGAATGGCTTTCGGATGGCCAGTTCGTACTCGAAGTGGTTCCCTTCCCGAAATTTACCAACACGCCCAAAGGCGTAGACCGATCGAAACTGCCTGAAGTTACCGCCGCGCCGGAAAGCAGGCTGCCGAAGCTGCATCGCGCGAGGCTCTCGAACGGGCTGAAGGTAGTGGTGGCTGAACGCCACGACACGCCGATTGTGGATGCATCCATGCTTTTCGACGCCGGGTATGCGGCCGATCAGTTCGCGACTCCAGGCGCCGCGTCGCTTGCCATGGCGCTGCTGACGGACGGCACGAAATCGCATAACGCCCTCGAAATCAGCGATGAGCTCCAGCGCCTGGGAGCGCAGCTGCAATCGACTTCGCGGCTCGACGCGTCAATCGTCTTCCTTTCCGCTCTGAAGCCGAAGCTCGACCAATCGCTGGCTCTGTTTGCGGATATAGTTCTGAACCCTTCTTTCCCCGATGCCGATTTCCAGCGCGAGAAGAAATTGCAGCTCGCCAGAATCGAACAGGAAAAAGCCCAGCCGCTGCGCATGGCGTTGCGGGTTCTGCCGGCGCTGACTTATGGCAAGGAGCACGCATACGGCAATCCGCTGACCGGCTCCGGTAACGCGGCAAGCGTAACCCGGATCACACGTGAGGACCTGATCAAATTTCATTCCACGTGGATGAGGCCGAACGCCGCGACGCTGGTGGTGGCCGGCGACACGAATCTTGCGGAAATGCAGCCAAAGCTCGAGAAGCTATTCGGGCAATGGCGCCCTGGCGAGACGCCGAAGAAAAATCTGGCTCATGTCGGGCTCCCGGAGAAACCGGCGGTTTATCTGATCGATCGGCCTGGTGCGCAGCAATCTTACGTAATCGCAGGGCAGCTGACGCTGCCAAAAAATACTCCCCAGGAGATCGCGACCGAGGTGATGAACGATATGATTGGCGGCACGTTCAGCTCCCGGTTGAATATGAATCTGCGCGAGGATAAGCACTGGGCCTACGGCGCAGAAAGCCTGTTCTACCCGGCAAAGGGCCAGCAGCCGTTTATCGCTTTGGCTCCGGTTCAAACCGACAAGACAAAGGAATCGGTGGCGGAGATGAACCGGGAGCTGCACGATTTCGGTCGTAACCGGCCGGTAACGGACGCGGAGCTCGAGGCGACGATCGCTAACAGGACGCTGAAGCTGCCGGGTTCGCACGAATCGCTGCGGTCGGTCACTTCAACCGTGGAAGAAATGGTTGAGTACGGCTATCCCGACGACTATTTCGACCATTACGCTTCGAAAGTCAAAGCGCTGCGCACGGCCGATATCAACGATGTGGCGAAGAGCGTTCTGCATCCCGATCACCTGATCTGGATCATTGTTGGGGACCGGGCGAAGATCGAGGCCGGAGTGCGGGCGGAAAATCTCGGCGAGCTGCATATTATCGACCCGGATGGAAATCCGGTTAATTAGGGCGGCCCGCAGAACAAGCTGAAAGCTCGCCACCTGTGCGGGTTGTTGCGTGCGCGTGCGCCGGTGTGATAACTACTGAGCCTGTTATGGCAGCTCTCCCGCGTCCGGACTCAACCAATCCCATCGATCGCCGAGCCGCGCTGCGGCGGTTCCTGGGCTTTCTCGCTTCATCACCACTGCTGCGCGCGGACCGCCCTTACAGCCAGAAAATGGACCCGCTTCTGGTCCCGGCGAATGTTTTCGATTTCGCCGATCTGGCCAAGGCGAAACTGGACCCTCTGGCGTGGGATTACGTGACGGAAGGCTCAGAGGATGAGGCTTCTCTGCGGGACAATCGCGCGAAAATGGAAGACCTGATCATCCGGCCGCATCCGCTGGATCACGATACACGAAAAATCGACATCTCCACAACGTTGTTCGGCAAGACGCTGCCTCACCCGATTTTCCTCTGCCCCACGGGCGGAAAGAACTGTGTCTTTCCGAATGGCGAACGCGAAACCGCGATTGGCGCGGGCGCTTCGAATACCATGCAGATCACGAGCGGCGGCATTGAAGACGTGCTGCGCGCTGGGAAAGGGCCGAAGGCGTGGTGGCAATTCACCACGGCCGCGGAATTCGTTCCAGGCGGGGCCGCGCAGAACAAAATCGCCGATTACAGCCGCCGGCTCGCGGACAACGACTGTACCGGTATTTCGGTCACCGTCGATATCTATCACGTATCCCATCGCGAGCGCAGCATTCACAACGGACTGGTGAGGAGCTGGTGCAGCACGAACGGCATCCCGCGCGGCCCGGACAAAAAGCTCCTTTACCGGCCTGACGACATTATCTGGTCCACGGGCGAATTTCCAACGCCGATGCGGAATTCGACGCCCACCTGGGATACGTTGCAGAGGCTGCACGACGGCGCAAAGCTGCCGGTAATCGTAAAGGGAATTCTTACCGCGGAGGACACTGCGAAGGCGGTAAAGTACGGGCTGTCGGGAATCGTCGTTTCAAACCACGGCGCTCGCCAGCTGGATCACGTCGGGGCCACCATTGAAGCGCTTCCTGAATGTGTGCGGGCGGCAAATGGGAAAATCCCCGTGCTGGTCGACGGAGGCTTCCGGCGCGGGACGGACATCTTCAAAGCTCTCGCGCTGGGCGCTTCCGCGGTGGGGATTGGCCGGCCCTATCTGTGGGGACTCGGCGCATTCGGCAGCCGAGGCGTCGCTCGCGTAATTGAGCTGCTTCGGGCGGAGCTGGCGACCGACATGGGCATGGCGGGCGTGGCGCAGATCTCCCAGATTGACCGGAGCTACGTACGTTCGCGCCGCTCTGGCGCGTGATATCGGCGCACGCCTCAGCGCATCGCCGCCGCTTCCTTTCGCATCGCCTTGGCGTTTTGGTAAGCGCGCGTCTGGTATTGGCCGGATATGGCGGCGCATTCTTCGCTGAACTTGGCGCCTTCGAGGACCTTGCTTTTGTTGATTGTCTGGCGGCCGATCTGGTAATCGGAAAGTCCCAGATAAAACAAGGTGGCGGCCGACATCTCCTGCTTATCCTTCACTACCGGCAACGCCGCGCGGAGATCTGTATCCGCCGAAAAAAAGTCGTTCTTGTTTGCCTCTGCGATACCCGCAATCCAGTGAGCGGTACCGATGGCGAGAGTTCGGCGTTTATCCCAATCGGCCTGCTCGAGCCCCGCCGGTTTGGCCGGTTTGGCAGTGAGTACCGCGAGGGACTTTTTCGCCAGCGAGAGCGCACGCTCATTCTGCTGGCGCGTGATGGCGGTATTTGCGAGTTTGATGTCCTCGAGGGCGGCCAAAGCGGAGTCGGCGCACAAGGCCGGCCAGGCGGTCGCAAGAGACATAAGGATAATCGACGCTGATTTCATTCGACACCTCCCTTGGCAGGCTAATAATCAGCTGCGAGCCGATTTTATTACAAATTTGGCGCAATGGCGCATCGCGCGGAGAGCCGCAAGACAGGCGCTCGAGGCGGTACGGGTGGAAAGTGCGCGGCAGGGTGCGTTTTGTTCAGAGTTTCCGCCAAACATCGCACTGACAAGTCTGGGTGCAGCTCGTATTGGAGCTCTACTTCGAATGGGTGCAGGGCTGGCGGGGAACTGTGGGCCGGCGCGTTTTCTCAGCAGGAGAGAGGAATCATTCGCCGGCAGAGGAGGATCCGTGGGAGGGCGCGGACCGCGCCGATTGAAGCGCTCGAGGGCCTGCTGAATCTGCCGGCGATAAACCACGAGTGCAGCGCCGGCAGCGAGCATCGAAGCCAAACGCGAAAATTGCAGCAGATCGTGGGGCATATCTCCCGCTGGACGTTATTGTATGGCGGCGGAAATAAAAAAGGCGCGGCCTCGAAAGGCCGCGCCATAGTCGCCGGATCAGGAGAGAAGTCTATCTGTGAAACCCGCCGCCGCCGCGATGAAATGCGCCGCCGCCATGGAATCCGCCACCGGCTCCCATCCTCGGAGCCGCTGAAAAGTGCCCCGGTCCTCTGAGCGATCGGAATCCCGCGCCACCCACTGGCCGCGCCGGAATGGCTGCGCGACCCGGGCGGAATCCATTTGCGGGATGCGCGCCGCCGTAGAATCCGGTGATTCTCGGGGCGTAGATCACGTACCGTGGCGAGTAGAACGGATATCCGAATGGACTCCAGAAAAAGCCATCGCCGGGCAGCCACGAATACATGGAAAAGTACGGATTCCAGTACCAGCCCGGACCCCATGAGCCGCCGTCAACGTAAATTCTCTGCGCGGTCGACTCATTCGCTTTGGCCAGATATTCCGCCCGGACGTTACTCCACCTGTAGAGTTCGTCCTCGGCTTTGCGGTCGAACTTTACTGCCTTGAGCGGGCCGCCCGAGAGGACGACCTGCTTGCCCTTGCCGATTTCCTTCGTTTCATTGTTGTCGGTAACCTTCGCTTTTCCGTCGATTACCTGAATCTGGCCCTCGTCGGCATTGAACCTGTAAAGCCCTTGCTTCAGGAGCGACGCCTCAGCGCCACGTTCGAGCACATCGAGCCGCGCCTGCTTCGCCAGATAGTCAACCTCAACCATCGCCTCGCCGCGGACTACTTCGACGCGCGGGTCTACCAGGTCCGACGAGACCATCCGAATCTGGCTGTTGTCGCCGACTCGGAGGAACACCCCGGGCGAGAGCAGTACTTCCGCTTTGCCGCGGTCTGTTGTGAGCATCTGATCGGGAGAACTTTCGACCTGCCCGATCTGTTTTGTCGTCACCTGATTACCGTCGAGCGACACCTGCCCCTCGATGTAGTTCAAAGTTCCAGGGAGGGCTGTCTGGGCGGCTCGCGCGGCGGGCGCGAGAAGCATCGCGGAAGCGAGCCCAAAAACCCCGGCGGATCTCAACCACCATTGCCTTGTCATATCTTTACCCGTTAAATTGGATGCAATCACCGCGCCGGAAGTTGCCGTGCAACGATTTGTAAGTCTTGCGATTTCAGAAACCTGGCCTGTGGAAAATACGTCCAACATAGAAATCGTCATAGTCGGAGCGGGCGTAGCGGGCCTCGCCGCAGCCACAGAGTTGACCCGGAGGGGTATGACGGCTGTCGTTCTCGAGGCGCGAGATCGTACGGGCGGCCGCCTTCTGACCATCCACGATCCGCGTACGGCAGTGCCCATCGAACTCGGGGCCGAGTTCGTCCACGGCGTTCATCCGGATCTCTGGAAGCTGCTCCGTGAGATGCGTGTACCCGTAATCGAGCTGGGAGGCGAGCACTGGACTCGCGATTCCGAGGGCTTTCATCCGGCCAATTCCGGGTGGGACGAAATGGATCGCGTTTTCGAGGCCATGTCGCAGGCGCCCGAGCAGAGTTTCGCGGAGTTTATCGCCGGAATCTCCACTGCTGAAGAAATAAAGCGCTCCGCGACCGCTTATGTGGAGGGATTCAATGCCGCCCGAAAAGAGGACGTCAGCATTGCGTGGCTGAACCAGGAGGAGAAAGCATCTGAGCAGATTGGTGGCGATCGCTCGTTCCGTGTTCTGGCCGGATATGATGCCGTGGGGCGCCACCTCGCCCGAGATCTCGACATTCGGCTCTCGACGGAAGTCAGGGAAATCCGGTGGAGTCCCGGGAACGTCTTCGTTCAAACCTCGGGCGGCTCCATCCACGCGGCCAAAGTGATCGTTGCCGTGCCGCTGCCCTTACTCCGAAGTGGACGTGTGCGAATCACTCCCGAGCCGCCGTCGCTCTCTCATACGGCAAATGCCATTGCGACCGGAAATGCGCTGCGGATTACCTTCCGCTTTGCCGAAGCGCGCTGGGCCAAAGCCACGCCGCATATGAGTTTTATCCACGGTGATGTCGATTTTCCCGTTTGGTGGACGGCTTATCCCGTAAATACGCCAGTGATCACCGCATGGGCTGCGGGTCCGAAGGCTGATGCGCTGGCTGGCCGGCCGGAATCGGAATTGAAACAGATCGCGATCGAATCGCTTCGAAAGCTGCTGGGTGAGGATCCCGGCGAGGTGGAGGCGGCATGGTTTCATGACTGGTCGCGAGACCCGCTGGCGCTCGGCGCCTACAGTTACGTCCGCACCAATGGATTGGCTGCGACCGAGGCCTTGCGTAATCCGGTGGAACGGACAATTTATTTCGCGGGCGAAGCACTCGCAGGTGGCCACATGGGCACAGTTCACGGAGCGATAGAGAGCGGAATCCGCGCGGCGCAACACGTTGCGGCCGATTCGGCTCAAATTCTCCGGTAATTCAACTTGAATCGCGCACAACGACCCTGACCACGGGCTTTGGTCTGCGACGGTCCGGCGGAGGGGATAAGGCCTCGCCTGTGCGCTCCAGGTAGACTGAAGTTTGGCTTCCGACCTGAATCGCCGGGCCTTTCTGATCGGCCTCGGATCGCTTTTCCCGCACAGAAAATACGAGAGAATCTGCGGAATCAATTTCCGCGTAATGCGTTACGGGCGAAGTCCGCGGCGCTTTCTGGTGATTCACGGAGATGAAACCACCGCGCGCGACGTGCTCTCCGATTACATGCACGATCACTACGGCGTGGCATATATGGTGACGAACAACGGCAGGAATGTTCAGATTCAGGGCGTCACGATCGATCCCAATCGCATGTTCTCGCGCGTCGGCGCGGAGAAGAGCATCACGGCGCTGAATCCGCAGCTCGATATCGCAAAGCGGGACACGGCGCTGGCGTTTCTCGATCGGGAAACAGGGAAATTGATTAAACGGCTGACGCCAGGACGCGGCAGCCGCTTATTCGCCCTGCACAACAATAGAGATTACTCCGTAAAAGATGAGGTGGAGGCGAGCGACCGAACGTCGCTCAGGGAACCCGAACGGCCTCGGGATTTTTTCCTCTGCACCGATCCACGCGATTTCGATATTCTGGCGAACTCCCCATTCAATGTGGTTCTCCAGACAAAATCCGAGCCGGACGATGGATCGCTTTCGCGACTGGCTGCCAGGCTCGGCTTTCGTTACATCAACCTCGAATGCGCGATCGGGAGCTATGAGGATCAGATGCAACGGGTCAGATGGCTGGAAGACCGCCTGCCGTAGCTGAACTCTCCTGCTGACTCCGCTCAGGCGGCGGCTGTACTTGCTTTCTGCTGTTGAGTCGGCTTCGATACCGACGAGGCAGTCTTGTTTTTGCTTCCGGGAGGACGGCCGCGCCTCTTCGCTTCCACCATCCATGACGGCGGCCGGCCCCGACGCCGTCCACGGCCGCGCGCGAGCCGTTCCAAACTCAGAATCGCTTCTTCCAATTGCTCCCGTTCCTGCCTCAGTTCGGCAAGAATTTTGGTGACGTCCATTGAAATACTCCTAATATGCCGTTCCGCTGCCGCCTCGCCTCCGCCCGCGTTCTGCTTACGGAACGCAAACACAAAAACTCTGCGACACAGATACTGATTTAACCCAGGAAACAGCTCTGACGCAAGAGGGTTGTTCTGGAATCAGAACAGAAATTCACCGGAATAAGTACTGGAACGGCGACGCGCTACCGTTCGGAGGCCGGGGCGGCCAGCGCCCGCGATCGCCTGCTCCAATAAAAATAAAACGGTAATCCGATTAAAATCAACACAATTCCCTCGATCGACTGGACCGGGTTGTCCCACAGCGTCGTGGTTTCGAGAATCGCCGCGCCCGCCAGAAAGAGCAATGGCACGACCGGGTATCCCAGCGTCCGGTACGGACGAGGCAAATCCGGACGCTTGCGCCTGAGCACAAAAACCGACGCGCATGCCATTGCGTAAAGGATCCAGCTTCCGAAAATCACGAAATTGTAGAGTTCCTCGTATCTTCCCGAAAGCACCAGCAGCGCAGACCACGCGGACAGCATCAGAATCGATACGCCGGGCGTTCGGAATGCCGGATGAACACGCGCGGCCGAGCGAAAAAACAGGCCATCCCGCGCCGCTGCGAAGGGCACGCGCGACCCCGACAATATGGAACCGTTCAGCGCCGCAAAAATCGAGATCATCGCCGCTACGGAAACGATCGCCGCGCCCACCGGACCTTCCACCCGCTGCATCATTTCAGCCGCGACGAGCTTATGAGCGCCCACTTCAACCGGACTGAGCACTCTGAAGTAGGCCCAATTTGACAGCATGTAAATCCCGATTACGGCGCCCAGCCCGAATATCAGAGAAATCGGCAAATTCCGGCCCGGGTTTTTGATCTCTGACGCCACCATTCCGACGTTGTTCCAGCCGTCATACGCCCAGAGAGCACCTACGAGCGCGGCGATAAAACCCGAGAACAGCGGCGGCGTAGCCATCGCGTGAGCCGCCGGGTGAGGCGCGCCGCCGGTATACGTAAGCCCCGCCAATATCAGAAACGCGATCAGCCCGACCTTCAGCGCAGTGACTGCTATTTGGACAGCGCCGCCGATCTTCACTCCGAAATAATTCACCACCCCGAGGAAGAGGATCAGAACCATGCCGAACACTTGTCCATAGCGGATTGACAGCGGCCCCACCTTGAGCCAGATCTGTTCAAACTGTGGAAGAAAATACGCCGTATATTCGAAGAACGCGGTTGCCAGTGTGGCGATCGAGCCGCTTTTCCCTACCCACATCTGAGTCCAGCTGTAAAGGAAACCCCAGAGCGGCCCGTACGCTTCCGTCAGGTAGACGTATTCGCCTCCGGCTCCAGGCATTGCGGCGGCCAGCTCGGCGTACGTAAGCGCGCCCGCCATGGACAGGGCTCCGCCGGCGATCCAGACCAGGAAAACCATCCGCACAGTGCCGACGTTCAGTACCATCGACTGTGGCACCCGGAAGATGCCGCTGCCGATCACCGTTCCAACTACGATTGCGAGCGCGGCGGCCAGCCCCAGATCCCGGCGAAGTTCAGTCATCCCGCATTCCTCTCCTTCGTGTGCTCCTCAAGTGCGCCGGTTTTGTCCTGATTGGCGCCCGGCAGAAACATCGAGGCCAGCCATCCGCCTCCGAAAGTCGCTCCGCTGCCGATCGGCACCCACCATGTGAAAGGGATCTGGGTGCCGAATCGGATGTAAATCATCGCCGCCGCGCCCGTAATCACGCCGGCTATAGCCGCATTTTCTCCCGGCCGCCTGGTCAGGACGCCCAGCAGGAAGACCCCGAGCAGAATGCCGAGCGTTACTGATGCGATCGAGAGACCGGATTCGAGCACCGATCCCCAATGGCTCGCGAAAAGAGCGATAGTCGCGAGTACCGCGCCCCAGAAAATCGTTGTAAAACGTGAAACGCGCAAATAATGTTCCGGAGTGCGGGCGCCGTGAGTCAGCGGTTCATAGAAATCCACGACGGTGGCCGAGGCGAGCGAATTCACCGCGGCGGAGAGATTCGCCATTGCCGCCGCAATAATCGCGGCCATGGAGAGCCCCGCGATTCCGCTCGGGAGCGAGTCCCAGATGAATGCCGGGTAAAGGCTGTCCGATTTACCCGGAATCGGCTGGCCTCCGCGATACACCCAGAGCATCAGTCCGATGGTCAGGAACAGAGCGAACTGAACAAAAATCACGATCCAGCTCGAGAGGAGGGCGATGCGGCTCTGTCTCCGGTCCCTCGCGCTCAACAGCCGCTGTACTACGAGCTGATCGGTTCCATGGCTGGCCGTGGTTATGAAGCAGCCGCCAATGATTCCAGCCCAGAAGGTATAGGGATAAGTCCATGACCAGTGGAAATCGAAAACCTGAAGCTTGCCCGCCGCATAGCCGGCATTAATCACATGCCCGAATCCGCCCGGAATCCTGCTGAGCAGCACGAAAAAGCTGACGGCGGCGCCGAGGACATACATTATCATCTGCACAACGTCCGTCCAGATCACGGCTGTCATGCCGCCCTCGAACGTGTAAAAAAGGGTAAGCGCGACGATCACCAGAATGGAGGCCACTCCGCCCGTGTGCAGAATGATCGAGATCACGATGGCAATCGCGAACACGCGGACGCCTTCCGCGAGTGAGCGGGTAACGAGAAAAATCGCCGAAGTGAGGCGTCTCGCCCGCGGCCCGAAGCGGCGTTCCATGAGCTGATAGGCCGTAAACAACTGGCCCTCGAAGTAACGCGGCAGAAAAATTACGGAAATTGCGATGCGGGCCAGCAGATATCCAAAGACGATTTGCAGAAATACGAAACTTCCGGCATAGGCAAGCGGTGGAGTGCCGATGATGGTCAGCGTGCTGGTTTCGGCTGAGACGATGGAAAGCGCGATCGCCCACCAGGGCGCGGTCTGGCCGCCAAGGAAATAATCCCGCAGCGAGCGCTGGGATTGGCGGAACCGGGCTCCGAACCAGGTTACCGCTGCCAGATAGAGGGCGATGACCGCGAGATCGAATGCGCGCAATAGAAGGCTCGGTACGTCCTGGCGCGATTGTAGCAACGCCAATACACCGGGGCCGTTCGAACGCCGCGTCTGCCTGCTTGTTCCGGTCCCTGGCGTCTCATTGGTACTGGGATCACGTATCGCGGGTATCCCTACATCGGTATATAATCAGCGGTCGTTCGGAGGTTTTTCACCTTGAGAAGCCAGCTTTGGGGTAGCTGGATTCGTACCAGACTCCTCCTGTTCTCCATCAGCGCTCTGCTTTTCGTTGCGGCAGGGCAAATGTTCGCCCAGACGATGGGCGAAGTAACGGGACATATATCGGATCCCACGGCGGCGTCGGTTCCGGCCGCTACCATCACACTTACCAACACAGCTACCAACGCTGTTCGCACCACGGTCTCAACGGGTAGCGGCGACTACACCTTCCCGTCAGTTCCACCCGGTTTCTACACCGTGAAGGCGGAGCACGCGGGATTCAAGGTCGCTACCAGCGAACGTTTTGAAGTTCAGGTGCAACAGACCGTTCGCCTCGATCTTACGTTGCAGGTAGGCCAGACTTCGGAAACGGTCGAAGTCTCCGCACAAGCCGACCTGCTGCAGGCCGAGAATGCGTCGGTCGGCGCCGTAATCGAGAACAAGGCGGTTACCGAGTTGCCTTTGAACGGCCGTCAGTATCTGAATCTGGTGGCTCTCTCATCCAACGTGGACACGCTTTCGCCCGCCTCCGGCCAGGCCGGTTCTCGCGAAGGCGGCGAGCGCGCCAGGCAATCCATTTCCGCGGCCGGACAGAGAATCATGTTTGATTACTTCACCCTCGATGGCGTGAATAATACGGACCCGGACTTCATGACTTACGTCGTCCTGCCGTCGATTGACGCCATTCAGGAATTCAAGGTGCAGACAGGCGTCTACCCGGCCGAGTTCGGCCACCAGGCGACGCAGATCAACGTATTGACGAAATCCGGCGGCAACGACTATCACGGAACGCTGTTTGACTTTATCCGCAACGATGTCTTCGACGCCGTGCCATACGCGTTCACCAGCGTTCACCCGGTGAAATCGCCATTCAAATGGAACGATTGGGGTTTTGAACTCGATGGGCCAGTACGCATTCCGAAGCTCTTCAACGGCAGGAACAAGCTGTTTTTCATGGTGAATGACGAATGGAGACAGCAGCGGCAGCACAGCCAAAGTGTTGCAACGGTGCCGACACCCGCTATGGAATCGGGCAATATGGCCGGACTGAGTACAATCTATGACCCGCTCACCGGCCCGACGCGCACGGCGTTTCCGGGCAACGTGATTCCCACGAGCCGCCTCGCCCCGATCTCGCAGAATCTGCTGAAGTACTATGCTGCCTCGAATTTACCGGGGCTGACACGAAACTATGTCTATTCGACCTCCGCGCCCTTCAACCAGAACAGCTTTACCGTCCGTATGGACTGGGTAGAATCCTCGAAATCGCAGTGGACCGGACGGTATAGCTCTGGCGATGAGAACCAATCGAATACGGGCATCAACATTACGGGAAGCAAGATCCTGACCAACTATGATCAATACCTCGGGCAGAATACGCGGACGCTGACGCCGACTCTGGTGAATCAGGCGAACTACGGTTACACGAGGTTCTTCAACTCCCTTGGTACGTTGTCCGCGTACGCCTTCGATTCGGTAACCGGGCTTGCGATCCCCGGTCTCGCTCCGGGAGATCCTTCCACATGGGGCGTCCCCAGCATGACGTTCGCGGGCGATGGTTTCGCTGGCCTCGGGGATTCGAGTGACGGACCCTACGTCGTGAATGACAATGTTTTGCAGTTCTCGGACAACCTCTCCTGGGTTCACGGCAAGCATACGTTCCGTTTCGGCTTCGAGTACCAGAGGCAGAATTTCAACCAGCTGGGCAACCAGTTTTCTCGCGGCCAGTTTACATTCCAGCCGAACGCGACCACCAGCTCGCCGGATCCGGCTACGAAGAAGACGACCGGTGGCGACGCTTTCTCGGAGTTCCTGCTGGGCGACATATACACGTCAACGGTGGCAGTATCGGTGGCGAACGCGCACTACCAGCGCAATGTGGAATCAGCGTTCGTGGACGATACGTGGAAAATCACGCCGAAATTCACCTTGACGCTCGGCCTCCGCTACGAATTGACTCCACCCTGGTACAACCAGCTCGGACAGGAGTTCAACATCGCGATACCGCGAATCATCGAGACAACGAACGCTCCCGTTGAGGACCAGCCGTTCTATGTTCGCCAGGGGAACTGCTCGGATCCGTACCAGGGCCTGTCCCTTCGGTGGACCAAAACTCCCGCCGTGTGCAGTAACGGACTGCTGCCGAAAGAACTGATGACCACGCCGTATAAAAACTTCGCGCCGCGTGTGGCCCTCGCCTGGTCTCCGGATTCCAAAACGGTGGTACGGATTGGCGGCGGCCTGTTCTACAACCAGGACATCGGAAATGCGCGATTCGATATGGCGCGAAATCTGGCCGCTCGCGTCAGCATCTTCGCGGGGCAGAACGGTTGCGCGGATTACGGTTGCACATGGGCGCAATCCACGCCCGCTGGCCAGACTGCGGGCGGCGTTGCCGTGGCGCAGGTGCCGCCTCCATACGGATTCGCAAACCAGGTGAACTACCAGACGGCATACACCGCGGAATACGTGTTCAACATCCAGCGTCAGATTACGAATGACTGGGTGGTGGAAGCCGGTTATCTCGGCGCCTTCAGCCGGCATCTCCAGGGATTCCAGGATCCAAACCAGGCTCCTCCTGGCGGGGTGGGCACGCCTGCGGCGCTGCGCACGCCGTACAGTGACTTCACTGTCGTTCAACTGGTGCAGGATGGCGCGAATGGCAACTACAATTCGCTCGCTTTGAGAGCCACTCGGCGATTCGCAAAAGGCGTCAGCATTATTGGCTCCTATACGTGGTCGAAGTCGATGGACAACACCAGCGGCATCCGTGTTCAGGGTAACGATACGCTGTTCCCGCAGAACAGCTATTGCTTGCGGTGCGAGTACGGCCTCTCGTCGTATGACGTGCGCCATCGCTTCGTGGCGTCGGTGTTGTACGATCTGCCGATCGGAAGGGGCCGCGCCCTCAACATCAGCAATCCGATCCTGAACGGCATCATCGGCGGCTGGCAGGCGGGCGGGATCCTGACGGCGCAGACGGGCGTTCCGGGTACGCTCAGCATCGGCGGCGTCGATAACGCGAATACGGCGGAGGGTGGTTTCGACCGACCGAACGCGACCGGCGTAAGTCCATACCTGAACAATCCGACGCCGTCACGCTATTTGAACCTGGCCGCCTTTGTCGAGGCGCCGCCCGGGGAATTCGGCAACGTCGGACGCAATACGATCGAAGGGCCGGGCATTGTGAATCTCGATGCGGAAGTGCACAAAGAGTTTCACATGTTTTACAAGGAAAGCCACATCCTCCAGTTCCGGCTGGAGGCGTTCAATACCCTCAATCATCCCAACTGGTCGATGCCGACTCTGAACATTCTTTCAGGCGCAGCTCAGGCCGGGCAGCCTGCAACGGCCGCCCACACGGGGTTCGGAGTGGTCGGCGGTACATCGGTATCAATGCGGCAGGTTCAGCTTGGTTTGAAGTACACCTTCTGATTCGGGCAACTCGGGGCCGGATGCGGCAGCGCCCGGCCCCGCATCTCATCGTCGGATATACTGACGCGGCGTGCGGTCCCGTCTTTTTCTTGTCTCCGCTCTGTTTGCGGCCGGCGTCCTTTCGGCTCAGACCTATGACATCGTTATCGCCAACGGGCGAGTGATCGACCCTGAATCAAATCTCGATGCCGTCCGATGGGTCGGAATCAACGGCCGTACTATCCGCGCAGTCTCCCCGAATGCCCTCAAGGGCCGGACGATTGTCGATGCGAAAGGTCTTGTTGTCGCTTCGGGCTTCATCGACCTGCATGAGCACGGCCAGGATCCCGAGGCTTACAGGTTCCAGGCGCAGGATGGCGTAACCAGCACCTTTGAACTTGAAGTCGGAACAGCGGATGTCGCCGGCTGGTACGCCGCGCGCGAGAAAAAATCCGCCATCAACTTTGGCGTCTCGATCGGGCACATCCCGGTGCGAATGAAGGTAATGAGAGATGGCGGCGATTTTGTCCCGTCAGGACCCGGCGCGCACAAGGCCGCGACTCCCGAACAAATCTCCGAGATGAAGCAGTTGATGGAGCGAGGCTTCCACGAAGGCGCAGTCGCAGCAGGCCTCGGACCGACTTACACACCGGCTGCAACGAGGTGGGAAATCCTCGAGATGTTCCGTGTGGCCGCGCGGTTCAAAGCCTCCTGTCACGTCCACTTGCGGGGAAATGCCGAGAATGGCGAGCCGGAGGCGAATCTGGAGGAGGTTCTCGCGGCGACCGCGATAACTGGCGCTCCGGTTCAGGTAGTCCACATCAATTCGTCTTCCCTGAGTCACGCGCCGCAGATGCTGCAGATGATCGCCGAAGCGCGCGCCCATGGACTCGACGTGACGACTGAGATGTACCCTTACACCGCCGGTGAAACCAGAATCGAATCCGCACGTTTCGATAGCTGGGTAGATCGGCCCGACCCGGATTATCGCAACATTATGTGGGTCGCAACGGGGGAGCGGCTGACCAAAGCCAGTTTCCAGCGATACCGCAAGGCCGGCGGCAATGCGATTCTCTTCAACAATACAGAGGATATGATCGATCTGATTTTGCGCAATCCGCTACCGATGATCGCGAGCGACGGATTCGGATTTGAAACCGGCAACAGCCATCCGCGATCCGCAGGAACGCACGCCCGCATTCTCGGACGATACGTGCGCGAGCAACATGTGACCACGCTCGATGACGCGATCCGGAAGATGACGCTGATGCCGGCGCAGCGGCTGGAAGCGCGCGTACCGGCAATGAAAAACAAGGGACGGATCCGGCCCGGAGCCGACGCCGATATCGATGTTTTCGATCCGCAAACGGTTCGCGATCGCTCCACTTACGAAAAAGGGAAGGTGGCCTCGGATGGCGTACGTTATCTTCTCGTGAATGGAACCTTCGTAATCCGGGATGGCAAACTCGACGCCAACGCCACGCCCGGCAAAGCAATACGGGCTGCGCTTTCGGGCGAACCAGCTTCACGATAGAATCCAAAATCTATACAAAACGCCAGCCGAATCGAGGATCAATCAGCAATGAACACGGACAGACGAACATTCCTTGGATTGCTTGCCGCGGGGTTGGCGAGCGCGGCTGAGCGGCTGCCGGCGAACCGGAACATCAAATGGGCGGTCAGCGCCGGCCTCTGGTCGCACTACCCGCTCGCGCCGTTCACCGAGATTCTCGACGTCATGAAAGACACCGGCTTCATCGGCGTGCGTCTCACCGGCTACCCCGGCATCCTGAAGACCTACAACATCACAGCGGCGCAGCTCGAGCGCGAAGTTTCAAAGCGCGGTCTTCACGTCGCCACCATTTCCTTCGGGGGGCCTGTAAATATTGAGGCGCAGCACAAGGCGGTGGTCGAAAAGGCCCGCGAGGCCATGCGCTTCCTGCAGACTTTGGGCGCAAAGGACCTGTGTGTCTTCCCGCCTGGCCGAATGAAACCGGGCACGGACGTAGATGCCGGTTTCAAAGCAATGTGCGTCGGCTTCAACCGCATCGGCGAGGCAGCCAATGAAATGGGCTTCCACGCCGGCCTGCATAACCACCTTGACGAGATGGTGCAGGGCCCGGAAGAAGTCGACCGGTGCATGGAGTTGACCGATCCGAAGTTGTTCAACTTCGCGCCCGATACCGCGCACCTGCACCTGGGCGGTTCGGACGTGGTGAAGATGTTCGAGAAATACAAGAACCGGCTCGTCTTCATGGACTACAAGGACGCCCGCTGGACCACGCCCAAACAGGATCTGGTGTTGCCCAACGGCAAACGGCACGCGAAGGATTCATCCGAGGCGAAGTTCTTCGAGAGCATTTACGATCTGGGCGATGGCGACATCAATTTCCCCGCCTGCCACCGGATTTTGAAGTCCATCAGCTACAAGGGGTGGATCTGCGTTGATCTCGATCGAACCCGCAATGGCCCTCGCGCGAGCTATGAGCGTTGCGGTCACTACATCGTGAACCGGCTCGAGCCGATTTACGCGTGAGGCGATGATGAACCGGAGAACGTTTCTGGCCGCGGCAGCCGCCGGGTCCATGAGCGCGGCTTCAAAGCCGCTCATCATCGACACTCATCTGGAAGTGTGGACCTTCGATCCAAAATTTCCCTTCCACCACCCTGAACGTCCCGACCTGAAGCGAGTACCGGTGGAAGCGCCCATCGAAAACGAGGTTTCGGAGATGGATGAGTTCGGCTTGAAATACGCCGTTCTCATCAATCCTCGTTTCTACGGTTGGGACAACTCTTATATCGACTACAGCCTTCACAAATATCCGAACCGCTTCGTTGCGCACGGTCTTCTCGATCCCCTGGGGCCTGATCCGGCCGGCCGGCTGCGCTATTGGATAAAGGAGCGCGGTTTTCAGGGAATGCGCTTCAGCCCCATTTACCATCCCACCTCGACATGGCTCAATTCCAAAGAGCATTACCCGCTGTGGCGTGAAGCGGAGCGGCTGGGCGCGGTCTTCAATTACTACATCCTGCCGCAGCAGATGCCGATGCTCGAAGAAATGGCTGGGCGTTTTCCCGGCGTGAAGATCGTGATCGACCATCTGGGGAAGCCGGATCTGAAGGCCGCCGATCCATGGGCGGATTTTCGAAAGATGTTTCGCCTGAAGCGTTTCCCTCAGGTGTGGGTGAGCGCGTCCGAGCCCTATGAGATCTCACTCACCAAAGAGTTCCCTTATCGCGATACCTACCCTTTCTTCAAAGCCGTTTACGAAGAGTTCGGGGCGAAGCAGATCGTCTGGGGCACAGGGTATCCCAAGCCGCGCTGGGAACTGCCGATGAATAAAGAACTGGAATTCGTGAATCAGACGCTCGATTTCTACACCCCTTCCGATCGCGCACTGATTCTCGGCGAAAACGCGCTGCGAATCTGGAAGTTCCCGAAAGGTTAATTTCGAATGCGACTTACCCCTTTCGTGTTTCTCACCTGCGCCATCGCCTTTTCTCTGGCTGGCGCACCCAGGCCGACCTCGCCAGCGAACATAAAACCGATCGGACCATACAGCCCGGGCATTCTGACTGATGATTTTCTCTACGTATCGGGTCAGGGCGCGAGAAAGCCGGATGGAAGCATGCCTTCGGGCGTGGAAGCTCAGGCTGCACAGTGTCTTGAAAACGTGAAGGCGGTAGTGGACGCGGCGGGTCTCACGATGGACCACGTCGTGTACACGCAGGCTTATCTGACGGACTACTCAGATGAAGCGCCGTTGAATCGCGCCTGGCTGAAAATGTTTGTCAAAGATCGCCCTGCGCGCTCGACTATTGGTGTGGCGCGGCTGCCGGGAGGAACTTCCGTCGAGGTCAGCGCCGTCGCGATCCGCGACTTATCGAAAAAGAGGCTTGTTGTTCCCCCGGGTTATCCCGCTTCATCGCCAGTTACGCCTGGCGTGATCGCGGGCGATCGCATGTACCTTTCGGGTTTTCTCGGCCGTGATATAAAAACCGGCCGAATTCCTGACGAGCCCGCAGGGCAGGTGGAGCTTTCACTGAGCCGAATGCTCGAAACACTGAAAACCGCCGGGCTCGATTTCCGAAATATGGTTTTCGTAAATCCATATCTGACAAGCGCGATACCAGCGCCCGTCATGAACAAGATCTATGCGAGCCATTTCGAGTTTGGAAACACGCCCGCGCGAGCGACCATCAGCGTAGCCGGGCTGCCGAGCGGAGCGAACATCGAGTTTACGGGTATAGCGGTCATGGATCTGGCCAAACGCCGCGCCATTCGCCCGCGCAACATGGCCCCAAGCCCCACAGCGAGCCCCTGCGTTTTCGCGGGCGATACGCTCTTCTGCTCCGCGAAATCCGGCTTCATCCCCGGCGTGAACAGTGGAATCTACGCATCTTCGGTCGGGACACAGTTGCGTCAGACGATGCGCAATCTGCTCGACGGGCTCGAGGAGGCGGGCATGAATTTCTCGAACGTCGTAATGAGCAATGTTTATCTGGACAACGTCGACGACTTCAACGAGATGAACAGCATTTATGCCGAGTACTTCAACGGCGCAGCGCCGGCGCGTACTACGGTGCAGCAAACTGCGCCGGGGTCGCGAACGCCCGATCAAAAGGGTCGATATCCCACTCTTGAACAGATTTCGATCGTTGCCGTAAAGTAGAAAGCCGGCTCGCGCGCTGGTCCGATCGGAAAAATCCCGGTTCTCTGTCCGGAACGATTGACACTCAGCGCGCCAAAGTGATACATCAATCAACACAAATCCGCCTGGTTTGCGGTTAGGGAGAGGTTATGTCGAGAGTCGTACATCGTGCTCCTCTGTTTTCGCGATCGATTTTGGGGAGCGGAACGAGTTTCTTCCTGAGGATCGCAACGCTGGCCCTCATTCTGGCTCCGACGCCTGCGCTTCACGCGCAAACGGCGACCGGTAACATCGTAGGACGAGTGACCGACAACTCCGGCGCGATCGTCCCAGGCGCGCAGGTCACAGCCCTGAATCCAGAAAAGGGGCTTACATTTCACACGGTGACGGATCAGGAGGGCATGTACCGCTTCTACTATCTGGCGCCCGCAACGTACACGTTAACCGTCACCCAGCCTGGTTTTTCGACAGTGGTGCGCCCGGGCATTCAGCTCCAGTCGAACGAAAGTCCCGAGGTTGATATACAGCTCCAGGTGGGCGCTCTCACCGAAAAGGTTCAGGTAGACGCAACCAGCCCACTGGTCGAGACGACAACGGCGACTACCGGCTCGATTCTTCCGGGCAGGCAGATGAATACGCTGCCGATAATGCAGCGCTACACCTGGATGACCATGTACCTGATGCCGGATGTGACCAGCATGAACGGCTTCCACATCGATGGCCAGCGCGATCGCGGCATTGGATACACCGTCGACGGCATACCGGGAACACAGCCGGTAATCGGCGGCGTCGCCACCAACCGCATCGTCTCCACAACTCCGAACGCAATTGAAGAGGTGAAGCTCGCCTCCACCGTGCTCCCCGCGGAATACGGACACTCGGCCGGCGGCCTGTTGAGCGCTACCTATAAATCCGGTACGAATCGCTTCCACTGGGAAGGGGAAGATCGCTACGTTAACAACGCGATGCTGCACCGCGCGTACTTCAATCTTGGTAACGCGCCTTTCGGCTATCACGAACTGTCAAGCCTTGTGAGCGGGCCGGTTTTTATCCCGAAGGTCTACCACGGAGCGAACAAGACCTTCTTCCTGTTTGGCTGGTCGATGCACCACGAGCGTTATAACCAGTCGACCTTTTCGTCGGTCCCCACGCCCGATGAGTTGAACGGCGATTTCAATTTTGGTGGCAAGGGATATCCGATCTATGATCCCGCTACAACCATGCAGTTGCCGAATGGAAGCTGGACGAGTTCTCCATTTGCCGGGAACATCATCCCGAAAAGCCGTTTTGATCCTGCGATCGTGAAATTCCTGAGCAACCAGCCATGGGATGCGCCGAACAATCTCGGCGGTTCCGGAAGCCTGACAGCGACAGGACCCGTGCAGAACTACGGCGCAACCAGCAGCTATTATTCTTATCGCTACCGCTACGACGCCAAGGTTGACCACAATTTTTCTGACAAGAACCGCATCTTCGGCCGCTACTCGCAGATTCTGAATCGAGCTGTCGGAGACCAGATCGGCATCAACTGGCGCATTCTCGATGGCTCGGCGGTTCTGCAGCCCGTCGATCAGGAAAACGCTGTCATCTCCGATACCGAGATCTTCAGCCCCAACCTGATCAATGAGGCGCGGCTGGGATTCAATCGCTGGCGATTATCCCGAACGCCTCCGGGTCTGAACCAGAACTGGGCGCAGATGCTCGGCATCCCTGGCGTGAGTGGGGCGACCTTCCCCACGTTCGAAGATTCGACCGGCGCCTATTTCTTCAACACGCAATTTCCGGGCGGAGTGCTCGACCAGGTGAGCCAGAGTTACACGTTCCAGGACACCGTGACCCTGGTTCGAGGATCCCACAGCTTCCGGATGGGCTACGAAATTCTGCGCTCCACCGCCAATGTACTCCCCCAGAACAGCCCGGGCGGAACGTTTTATTTCGGCGGCACAGGCTATCCGTTCACGCCCAAGACCGGCAACGATTTTGCAGCGCTTCTACTCGGTTCGGTGACCAGGGCGACGTTTTCCTCCGATCTGGCTACATGGCTTCCGCGCTGGTGGAGCCATGCTCTTTTTTTCCAGGACGACTGGACTGTCAACCGCAGGCTGACTTTGAACCTCGGCCTCCGCTGGTCATACGAATCGCCCTTCGAGACGAAATACGGCCAGCAGAGCGAGTTCGATCCGACCGCAACAGACCCGCTTACTGGCATGCTCGGGGCGATTACGCATCCTTCCGGAGGGCTGAACCGGTCCAACTATAAGCACTTCCAGCCGCGGATCGGCGCAGCCTATAAGATTACCGACAATCTTGTATTCCGGGGCGGATTTGCTGTAACCGCGGTCGATCTGTTTACTCCGAACCTGGCGCAAAATTTCCAGGAATATACGACGAACGTCACGGTCCAGAACCCATCGGGCAATCCTTCGCCGGCGTTTTATCTGAGCCAGGGACCGGGAACATTGAACTATACGATCCTGCCGAACGGCACTTCGCCCTATGTCGCCGGGGCCGGTGGGAACTACAGCGGACGCACAGCCGAACGCATCGACCCAAATCTCTCGAATCCCTACACCATGAACTGGAACACGACTCTTCAATACCAGTTCAAGCCGGACTGGTTGCTCGAGCTGAGTTATGAAGGTTCGGCCGGCGTGGGCCTGCTGGAGGCCTGGAACATCAATACGATCCCGTTCGGTATTTCAACCAGCCCCACGACGCTGAACACGATTTTCGCGAACCAGCAAAACTATCGCCCGTTCCCGAATTTCGGAGAAATCGATCAATGGGGCAACTTCGGCCATTCCACCTATCACGCCGGAACCGTAAAGCTGACGAAGAGGTTTTCACATGGCTTTACGATCAGCTCCTTCTACACCCGGTCCAAAGCTATCGACGACTGCGATAACGACATGCTGTGTACCGGCGAAACGTATTACAACCGGAGTCTGGAAAAGGGCCGCGCCGGCTACGATCTAACCAATCGCACCGTGACGTATGCGACGTATGCGCTGCCGCTGGGCAAAGGCCGCAAATTTATGGACAGGGGCGGCATCCTCGACTACATCTTCGGCGGATGGAATGTTACCTGGGTACAGACATATCAAAGCGGCCTTCCGGTAACATTCACTATGTCAGGTAGCCCCTACAACTACCTTCCCGGAAATCAGACTGCAACCGGGCTCCGGCCGAACCAGATTCTGCCCAACAGCCAGGTCGTCGTGCCGAACTGGAGCATCGGCGATCGTTTCGCCACCTCGATCGAAAATCCGATCTGGAACATCAATGCCTTTGCTTATCCCGCCGCTTTTACCGCCGGAACCCTGGGCCGCAACACCGTCAATGGTCCGCATTTGGTTTGGTCTCAGGCCTCCGCCGCAAAGGAGATTCGAATTCGGGAACTGGCTACGCTCCAGCTTCGCTACGACATCAACAACATCTTCAAGAACCCGAATTTTGTGAATCCAACGTCCGTGGCCAATCTCACCAGCCCCGGACTATTCGGAAAACCGACCGCCACCCAAGGCGGATGGTGTTGTCTGGGCGGACAGTTTGTAGCCACCTTCGTGGCAAAGCTGATCTTTTAACGATCACGAGCCCCTGATGTTGCCGGCCTGGCGTTGGTTATATTAGGGGCTTCCATGCCGCTGTTGATTGTTGTGCCGGATGACGCGCCCGCGGTTCTGGGGCGCAGTCCTGCCCTGGACAGGCTCCGCACGCTCGCCGAAGTCCGCTATTTCGATACGCTGGCGCAAAGCGCAGCCGAACTGATGGAACGGATTCGCGAGGCGGATGTGGTCGTGAATATCCGCTCCTCCTGCAGGTTCACGAGAGAAGTTTTTGAGGCCTGTCCGAAGCTTCGGCTTTTGAGCATCTGGGGCACCGGCACGGACAATGTCGATCTTCCGGCGGCTCAGGACGGGGGCATTACGGTCACGAACACGCCGGGCGTCGCCGCCTCTTCCGTTGCGGAGCACGCGCTCGCCCTTCTGCTGGCCGTGGCGCACAGAATTGTTCAGCAGGATTCTGCAGTTCGCGTTGGAAGCTGGCCTCGTGGAGACGCGGGCGTCGTGCAGGGCAAAACCGTTGGCGTCATCGGCCTCGGCGCGATTGGCAGGCGGTTCGCTGAATTGGGTCGCGGAATCGGTATGCGGGTTCTCGCGTGGAGTTTCCACCCGAAACCTATAGCCGGCGTCGAGCTGGTCTCGCTCGAAACCCTGCTGAGCATGAGCGATGTCGTCAGTCTTCACGTTCGCCTCTCGGACAAAACTGAACGAATGATCGGGGCGCGTGAATTCGAGCTGATGAAACGCGGAGCCATCCTCATCAACACCGCAAGAGGCGCCATCGTAGACGAAACCGCACTGATTCAGGCGCTTTCAATTGGAAAGCTTTCAGCCGCCGGCCTCGACGTATTCTCCGCCGAGCCGCTGCCGGCCGGCCATCCGATTACGAAGCTGCCCAACGTCGTTCTCACGCCGCACTCCGCCGGCATAACGCCGGAGGCGCTGGAGGCCGGCCTGCAGCTTGCTGTCAGCAACGTCGCGAGTTTTCTCGCAGGTTCGCCGGCCCATGTCGTTGTCGGGCCCCGGGCCGCCATAGCGCCCGGAGGCAGCGCCTCATGAGCCTGATGCAATCCAATCGCACGAAGGCGCTGCTTGAGTCGGGTGGCATCGCGATCGGCTGCGGCATACAACAATTTGCTCTCGCGGATATCCCGGCGATCTATTCAGCCGCCGGATTCGACTATTCGTTCATCGATCTCGAACACGGCTCGCTCGATCTCGAGTCCGCACAGCTCCTTATCCGCGCTTCGCTTGCGAACGACATTACGCCCATCGTCCGCGTCGGAGAGCTTCTGTATTCCCTTATCGCGAGAGTTCTGGACGCGGGCGCGCAAGGCGTGATTCTTCCCCGTGTCGAAGACCCGCGCAAAATCGAAGAAGGAGTCAGCTGGACGCGGTTCCCACCCCAGGGCGTGCGTGGTTTCGGTATCGGCGGTCCCCAGCTCGAGTATCGGCGGCACGCTTTCGGTGACATTATCCGCCA
>Ga0157370_10001718_pt1 | contig 26974 bp, 25 predicted proteins | sample C35metaG_FD_113463 | JGI IMG/M metagenome (GOLD analysis project Ga0157370, IMG submission 113463) | Corn rhizosphere microbial communities from Kellogg Biological Station, Michigan, USA - C3-5 metaG | ecosystem: Host-associated > Plants > Roots > Rhizosphere > Soil | place: USA: Michigan...
AACAATGCTGTCCACGCCCGTCGCGGTCGGGAGGTTGTTGGCAACGTCGGCAAGATTGGATCCCGCCATGTGCCACAGATCTTCCGCGGGCTTGTTGGTCTTTCCCAAGGCGTTGAGGCCCGAGGCGAAGTCGTGAAAGTCTGCGAATGCTAGCGCGGTCTGTGCGGCGATCGCCGGATCGCCGGGTCGCCACGACACCAGGCCTGCCAAACCTGCGCATCGGGGAATCCCAGGGCCTGCCATGTCTCAATCGGACTCGGGCTCCCAAACGCCACGCCCAAAATGAGCCGCCTGACATGGTCTCCGGATGCCGCCAGGCCGACACCAGCGCCAGGCCAGGTGTCCGCCACATGAGGGAACAACGCGTGATAGGCCGCCGTGATCCGGTTCGCCTCGGGATTGCCGATCGGCGACATCAAAAAATCCAGGTCCAAGATTTCGCGCACGGCCCAGCGTGGCCGGGCATGGGGCCGAACGCCCGCCTCCGCCAATTTCAGATCGAGGGCACGTAGGTCGGCTTCTGTCCACTTGGCGGTCATTGGCGCAACGTCCCAAACATCACAGGCCAGAGAAGTATCAAGGATCAAAGTACCTACGCTGGATCGGGGCTGTCAGCGTTTACCCTTATCCCACAACAATCGACCCGTCAGCTCTGAAAGCAATTCATCGTCCGCTTCTGCTTGGACTAACGTGTTCCGTGGAGCCCGCACGTCTTCTTCGAGGGTCGCGGGATAAGACCCGATGCTTGCCGACGTAGAGCGCCTACTACCCCAGGTGCCAGCCGCTCACCGGCCCGCACTGCTTGCCTTGCACATCCTTTTCAATCTGCAGGTCGCCCCAGACTCGCGAACGCCCCAGTTCGACGCCTTGTTAGGGACATAATGCTGATTTTTGTTCGACGGCATCGCTTCAGTCTCCGTTGTAGCCATTCGCCGGCCTAGCTTTGATGCCTACAATACCGACCCGTCTGTTTTAATCCAAAATTTTGCATGAGTAGATTTTAGCCACATATTTCAAGAACAAACTCGTTAAGAACTAAACTGTTATCCTGTTAAAGCCTCCAACAATCAAGAGACCCAATCAATGGCAATCGATCTGAAAGCACTGTCCCCGAAAGAGCTCCAAGCGTTGATCGCGGGCGCAAACGCCCAGATGCAAGAAGCGCATGCGAACCAGGTTCGCACTGTTCGCGAGAAGATTGATGCCGTACTCAAATCCGCAAGCCTTTCCATCAACGAGGTCTATCCGACCCGTGGTGGCAAGAAGGCTTCTGGTAAGAAAGGTGTGGTCGCTCCGAAATACCGCAACCCTGAGACAGGTGAGACATGGTCCGGCCGTGGTCGTCAGCCGGTGTGGTTCGCCAAGGCACTCAAGAAAAGTGGCGTAACCGCCGAGAGCCTGTTGATCAGTGGTGCAGTCGCCAAGAAGGCTGCGCCGGCTAAGAAGAAGGCCTCGGTGAAAGAGGCCAAGAAAGCTCCCGTCAAGAAAGCCTGATCCACATCGAAGTTGTGAAGCTAAGGCACCTTTCGGGGTGCCTTTTTCGTTGGGAGAGACCCGTCCACTTGCGCAAGTCGTCAGGTCTAGTTGGTGAGATGATAGGGACTCAAACCATGCGTGTATTCGATCTAGGGGGACGTGCAGTGACCGGACGACGGACGCGAGTGATCAGCTGGCGTCGGAGCTGGGAAAGAAGCTGGCGACCCCGTCATGACTTGCTCAGATAGCCGCTCAGAGTGCGAAGTGTCAGCATTTGACTGTAATTTGCAGGGAAGAAGTGTCGAGGTGCCACTCCCAGCGACACTAATTGCCGGTATATCGTGACGTTAATTGCTGGTATGACCACGGTCAGCAGACGAAGTTCTGCGGAGGAGGCTTGCACTCACCTAGGGTCATTTTGATCGCCCTCCTTGAGCAATTAATACTCACTCCTGCTCGTTTAGCTAGTGTCGATGCCAAGTCATCAATGCTACGGATCGTTGGCGAACGATAAAGAGGAAGCAACTCGGCTTTGAGTAAAGCTAGTGCCGACTTAAAGCGAAGCTCATTTCTTCTATCCAGGGCCGTGGTACGACGGCTCGAATATTCAGCAACCAAATCTCCAAAATGATAATTTAGATATCCAGGACTTACGCCTACCTCTTTTGCGATCGATCTGAGAGGCAGCATGTCGGCGCCATCAGCCTTGGCGAACTCTCGTTCAAAAGCCTTCCTAGCGATGACCAAATAATTCCTCGGATGAATAGGTCTTGGCACAGGTGGAAGCGATATGCGTGCAAGTTCCAGTAGCGATGCAGACTTCGCTGCACCAACCGGATCTGTAAGGACATCTACCGGATCAACACCATATACGCAGCAGCTTTTCAAGAATGTAGACAACATGGGTGAGAGGACGAGTCCCGTTTGTGCGGAGCGGTCAGGAAACCTCCGAGTGCGCCAGATGCTCTTGCTTTCCCAAGAAAATCGTTCCGCTAGTTCGGAAAGAAAAGTGCTGTAGGGATCTGGTCGAATAGCTTGAAGAGATCCATTGGCTATTCCTCGAACGACGGACATGCATTCTGCTTCGAACGTCTGTGGTCTAACTGCGAGTCTCCATTTTTCTGGGTTGCTTAGCAGGCAGCTGCCGCATTTCCAGCAAATGTCCAGTCGCCCAGATTTATGGTAGCGCTCTTGGGTGACGCTGCATCTCGGGCAATTTGTTTCAAGCAAGAGCTTGTGACCGGCACATCTGGTAATCAGTACGGTAGACCAGACAAGACGGTCGTAAAATTGCTCGCCTGCACCTAGAGCCTCCTCCATGCAAGCAGGGCACCATGCTCGCCCGAATCGGGAAAGGCCACGCCCTTGCCAAGATATCGCGGTCCTGATGGGTAGGAACGTGGTGCGACTCAGATTGTCGTCGCCAGTACCCACCCCAATCGCTCGGACGAGCGCGTCTACATTTGAGCCGATGCCACAAAGCATAGGGCTCCGCGTGGCGAGGAGGCCGCTGCGAAAAGAGGGCGCCTCGGGATACTTGGAAGACCACCAATGGTGGATATGGGTTATGAACACGTGAATGGTTACACGATGTGCCATCGCCATTCGAGAAAACAGCGACCCAAATGCTTCTATTTCCTGGCTTCGATCACCTAGTGGCTGAATAGGAAAGTACTCAGTCATCGTCATGGAGGGCCACCTCAATAGCTGCATTCCGGTTAGGCCTGCGCTGGAATGGGGGACTTCTTTGCCCTGGCTCATCCTTTTTTGCGTCGAGCCGACCCACCTCTTGTGATGGTTGTGTCGCTGACGGCATGGCGAAGTTCGAGCTGGGCTGGAGCGCTTCCTTGCCCTTCCGGATGTCCTCTGCGATGGCCCTTCTCTCCTTTTCCGGCGGGGCGCAGGCTCTAAGAATCATCTTATCTATGCGTTGATGACGGGCCTTCGCTTGAATGCTGCAAAACCAGAGGTGCTTGTCGAGAAGGCCGACCGTGCCATTGTTCCAATGCAAAAGATTGGTGGCCTCGTTGAGAAGTAGGGTCTTGGGTTCTAGGTCAAGCTTGCCGCTGTACGTCTTAAGTATGCGTGCCCATGATTCGATATCATGTGGGCTACTTGAGGAATAGTGACCGAAATCGAAGCTGATCACGCGTCCGCAGAAATGGGCGGAGTCGAAGAGTCCCTTGTAGGCCATCTCGTAGCCACCACAGGCAATGAGTGATCTGTCTATCGCGCATGTGGATTTGATGGACTCGAGGATCGCGGCACGGAGCTCAGGGTCCTTGGTTCGAGTAAGAAGATGCGCTTCGTCCAGGCAGGTGCGGCGAACGAATCTATAGGTAAGCGCCTCCTTCAGCGCAATTCGTAATGTCGATTCATCTCTTCCCTTTGATGGGAAGTAATGTTCGTTTTCTTCGAAGCTCCCGATGTACTTATATATCGGATGGTTCAGGGCCTTCAGAAGCTCGATCCCAATCCATTTAGGCTTTGTTCGCCCCTCGCTAACCGTCTCAATTTGCAAATCGACGATGGGGATCGCGCCAGGTCTGTTGTCTTGGAAGGAATTCTTCAGTATTGGGACAACCTCCTGGAAGATTATGGATTTGGCGCACTGCGTCGGCCCGAGGAGAAGCAATACGATTCCGTCGGTCGCATCTCTGCAGAGAGGGACGAATATGTCCCTTGCTCTTTCAAGAAGTGGATGCTTGATTACGCCGTTGGTAACTCGCGATATGCGATTCATTTAGGCGGCTCGTTATCGTAAGGCTCGATCTCATCGAAATTGAAGGGCACGAAAGTTGATAGCTCCGACGGAGCCTCGGAATTAGTGCTAGAGGTGATCGGATGAGAACTGCCCGAGTCCTTGCGTCCTGCAATCTCACGAAGTTTCTCGTTGACGATTTCGGCTACGCAACGGTTCATATCGTTGGTAAGTTCCGCCCGAAGTGAAGAAAGGTCGTGGCGTTCAGCGGTCCTACACAGCAAGCTTGTTTCGGCCATGGCGAACTGCAAGCTTGCTTCGGAGTTTCTGCACACCATCCATTTGCCTTCAATGCAGACGTAGATGACGCAATCTGCGTAAGGTTCAAGTCGCACAGATATGTCTTTTTTGTACCCGCGGTATGCCAACAATTGCGGCGAGCTGTACCACTTGCCGTAAATGTGAATGCCCCTGCCGGTCCAAAGTTTGTAGCCGCTGTCTGGTGATTCAATCGACGTAGCGATCAAGAACTTCAGGTCCCACGTGACCTTGCGGCCGCCGTGGGGATAGAACGTTTCGGCCTTCTGGCGGAAGGCGAAGCGAGAGGATACCTCGCCGGGTTTCAGGCTGTGGTTGAAGCCGCGGAATGCGAAGGCCTCCATAGCCTCAAATGCTTCGAGGAGTGTCAAACTGGAACTCTTCGCCGCCTTAAACGCAGCTGAGACCGCACGGGCACGTTCTATGCTGATGCCGAACCCCGGGAGGCCCCGAGCGAACCTGTCTTTGAAGTCCTTGAACAGACGTTCGACTTGCTGGCCGAAGCGAGGATCTTCCGGTGGGCGCTCGCAACGTACTACCTTCAATGTAGAAAGCATGACGAAGAAATGCACGCTCCTGAAATCACTACCGCCATCGACAATGATCATCTCTGGCAATCGTCCATGACGCCGCACGCAGTCACGAATCACCATCGTGCAAGCCTTCTTGCTCGGATCAGCGAAGGAAAGCCAGAGCGCAAGTACTTCGCCGCTGAAAGCATCCACCATGGCGGTCAACCAGGCGCGTTTGGTGATCTTTGCTCCGTTGACGTAGCCGACCACCAGGTGCAGGTCAGTCTTCCAATGATCAATATGAGCGACCGCGAAAGGCCTAGTCGCAATGATTGTTTTCTTCGAAGGGTCGAACGAGTCCGCAAGCTGATTCTCAAGGCGACGGCCGCCTTTGTTGAACGAGTCTTCATTCTTCAAAGATATGCGATCCCAGTATGTGTAGAAGGTGGACCGGGACACGGGCCGATCATCGAAAAATTCGAGTTCGACCTTCGCTTCTTGGAATGCTTTCTCATAGTCAATAAAGCAAGAGCTGATGGATGGGTCATGTTGGTTGCCTTTTCCCGCACGGATATGGGCTTCCAAGAAAGTTCGGTGGACCGCGCCGATCAAAGGGTCGTGATTTCCGCAGTTGCGCCAAAGCGGAACCAGGCTGCGGGGATCGCCACAGACTTCACGAAAGGCCTTGTGATACCGCCGGACGGTGCGCTCAGAGACTTTTTTCCCTTTACTGCTTATACGCGTATTCCCCTGGATGATTGCGAGCCGAGTTGCGACCACAAGTTCGTATCGAGGATCAATCACGTCGTCGGTGCCGATATCACAGGAGCGAATTAGGCTCACAAGACCGTAGCTCGACTCCTGCGCAATTTTGGCCAGTTCCAGACTGGTTGAAATCCAGACGCTACTTGGGTCGGAGAGTGTCACCTGGTCAAGGTCAGCAAAAATATCTTCCGCGTCTAGAAGTTGAAGAATTGGGGTTTCATCTACGTCGCCAATTCGCTCAAGCACATCAGATATGCGCATGACTGATTCATACTTGAGTAACTCACGGATACCCTGCCGTGCCTTCCGGTACTTCCTCGTATCGGGCGCTTCCCGAGCACTCGTGAGCAATCGCAAGTTGTCTGCCCGGAGCGAGCTCAGCGAACTGACCGGGACAACGACATGTTCGATCCCCATCGATTTGAAGTACTTGGCAGCTGGCAGATAGTGGTGGCCATCTTTGTCGATGGTCCAGTCCTTGGGACGGTCGCGTATCAGCTTCTCAAGTTCACAGTCTGCTTTGATCTCGTAGGCGCAGACCCGTTGTTGTTCGACCACCAGATAGTCGGCTGTATAAGTGGTCCGGGTCTGGCGTCCTATGCTGTCCGTGATCCCGACCCTGATGGTGGTGGGCTGGTCAAAGACCGCCAGCAGATCATGGCGCCGATCAAGTTCGACGAGGAAATTAAACTCCCCGGTCAAACTTTCGGCCTGCACCACCACGCCGGGAATGCTTTTGAGCGGAACATCTAAAATCAGGTTTCTGCGGCGTTTGCGACCCACCTTTTTGGCAGGTGGAGATGTTCCAGCCTTTATGACGTACGCGATGCCTGGAGTTGGAAGCCCCATCGCGATGAGGGCGTCTTCGGTCAGCAACTGAGCAACTATAGCGGCCATGCACACCTCGGCAAGTGTGATGCTTGATGGGTGCTTCTTGTCATTCGCTCATTCCACTCTGCTGCTCAGGAGTCAGCGGGATTCAAGATCCACGTGGAGTTCTTACTTTATCGCCTGACTAGAATTTCATCGCAGAACATCTGGCGCGCGACGACGCACATGGCCGCAATATCTTCCTTTGTCACGACAGGCGCAACTTAAATCGCAATTTGACCATCTGGCATTACGACATTTATTTGTCTTCCGTTACAATTTTCATGTCAAATGTCTATTTTTTGGCATAGCCATTAGCCGTGGTACATATTCCAAATATGTTGACGCATAGACCACTTTGGCGGCACTGAGGAATGGAGTAGGCTAGCGACCGAAAGGGCGCGAATGATGCTGCGTGATCCGCTTACGGACCTAATCGGCCTGGCGGCACCAGTGAACATTGCCTACCGGCTGAAATACATGTCATGAGTAACGAGCAATCCGCGTTGCTGGATCTTCCATCTCGGAAGAGTCCCGAAATTGCCCGGAGGCTGCGGAATGAAATGCAAGGGGCCAAGCTGAAGACGAAGCTGGAGTTGTGGCGTGAACGAAAGGAGGTAACGAACCCATGAAATGCAATGGATGTCGCGCGGCCGAGCTCGTCATAAAATACCGCGGCGAGGTGCCCTATTGGCACAAGGGCCACACGACTTCGGTCCACGGGGTGAATCTGTACGCTTGCCCACGGTGTGGCTATGAGTCCATCCCGCCGGGACATGTCCAGCAATGGTTAGAGCAGACGGCTTCGTTTCGTGCAGCGATCGACGCCAAGAAACCTGGCCAGGGACTTCGGCCGGCGTCGCTGAAGAACAAGATCATGATCGAGTGGTTGAGTCTCGACCCCGATCAGCTCGCCGCCGAGGTGCCCGTGGAGGAAAGCGCCTACGTGCGCTGGGAGACGTTGGCCAGCTATGCCAGGCAGCATCGTAACGTGGCGTTCAAGGCCTTCGCTGGATACAAGGAGTCGCACACTGCGGATCGGCCGGGGTGTGCGTACTGGGGCGATTGGGTGGAATTTCTTGATGCCTTGCGCAAGGCGCGGGAGATCGCTGCCGATCCTCACTGGGAGACACCGCGCGACGGCGTGGTCTATCACGGCCTGGCGTGAGCCATGGATGCACTGTGAAGCTTTTTCTCGATGTGGAATGGGCGGACGTGCTGGCCAGCGAGCTGGTGTCGATCGCATTGGTCTCTGACGATGGCCAACACCAGTTCTACGGCGAGCGAGATCCGCTGCCTGCCGAACCTTTGCCGTGGGTGGCAGCGGTGGTGTATCCACTGCTGGAGCGTGGTGCGTCAGCGATGGACGATGCTGCCCTCACCCGCTACTTGCGCGAGTTCCTGTCCACGATTCCGGAACCGTGGATCTGCTACGAATCGGGCCATGATCGAGGACTTTGCCAGTTCGTCCTCGATGGCATGGATGAAGTCGAGCCCGAAGGGCCGCCGGTCAAAGTGTGCTGGCAGCGTCTGGATGACATGGCTTCGGCGTGTGAGCGGTGGTGGAGCAACCACCCGGAGCATCGGGCGCGACGCCACCATGCCCGCTTCGATGCGATGACGTTGCGCGGTGCTTGGTTGAGCCAGAAGGGAAAGTGAATCGTGAGCAGATCAAGGTTCTTGTCATGACCCAGCCATTAGGCACCTACTCCGATTGGCGAACGATCGCCCCCGTGGATCGTTGCCCGCGGTGTGGAGGTACGCAGTTGAGGTCGCGGGATTGTCCGACAGGCCTGGAGGTCGAGTGCGCAGGCAGTTGTGGCTATCGAGAAGTGCTCATCGATTTCACCCACGAGGACTTCGACCGGTGGATGCAGCGCACGCGATCGTGAACCGGATCTTCTTCTGCGGTGATCCCCACGGTCGCTTCGAACACATCATCGAGGCGGTGCATGCCTATCGACCTGCGGCCACTGTGCTGTTGGGTGACGTGCAGGCGCAGGAGCCGCTGGAGTCGGCCTTGCAGTCGATCCTCGATCGCACGGAGGTCTGGTGGATCCCCGGCAACCACGACACGGACAGCGATGCCGACTACGACAACTTGTTCGAATCGGCACTGGCTGATCGCAACTTGCACGGCCGAGTGGTCGAGGTCGCCGGTGTTCGCATCGCTGGACTGGGCGGGATCTTCCGCGGGCAGGTTTGGCCCGCGCCAGGCCTGCCGCGGTTCGCGTCCAAAACCGACTACCTGTCGCGTTGCGGTAAGGGGAGCCGGTGGCGTGGTGGAATGCCACGCAAGCATCGAAGCACGATCTTTCCTGACGACTATCAGGCGTTGCTGAGCAAGCAAGCCGACATCTTGGTGACGCACGAAGCACCGAGCTGCCATCTGCGCGGGTTCCAGGCCGTCGATGACCTCGCTCGGCAACTGGGCGTGCAAGCTGTTTTCCATGGTCATCATCACGAGCAGATCGACTATGGCCAAGATGCGATCGAGCGTCTGGGTTTCGTGCCTTGGGGTGTTGGGTACTGCGGGATTCGGGATCAATTCGGGGCGATTGTTCTATGATCCGTCATCTGGAATAGAGATTTTTCGCCCGATCGAGGAAGTGGAAAGCGGCCTGATTGATGCGGCCTTGGGCGGCTTCCTTTACAAGATGCGGTCGCCGCAACCCGACAGTGGCAAGAGCCGCGACTATCGCACGTTGCTGTCGGCCCCGATTGGCGGGGCGGTGGCGACACTGATTGCCCTTTTCAACCTTGAAGCTGCCCGTCATGCCCTAGCCAAAATGCCGAGCGCTAACCTCCAGATTGAAGCTTCGCAGCGTATAGATTCTCGGCAACCGTTCATCTTGTTGTTAACAACAAGATGATTGCGGAATACAATAGGGTCATGCTAAAGCTCACCCCACAACAAGTCGCTCAGGTAGCGCATTTATCGGATCAGACGCTGCGCCACTGGCGCCAGGTCCTGCCGCCGCTCTCTGGATTGAATGGCTATACGCCATGTTTTGCCCCTGGGGATGCGCTGGCGCTACTGGTGGTGCGACATCTGGTCAGGGTGATGGGCATCAGCGTCGGGACACTGGCTACCGCTTCGACGAGCTTGTTTTCCCTGTGCCGCAATACCAGTTGGCCTTTGCTCGGAGACCGGCGCCTTCTCGTTGACATCGAGCGCGGCGAAGTGAGTCTGCTAACGCGAGAACCAGACCTCGATACGCCAGCCATATTGGTACCTATGCGCCCATTCGCAGAGCAACTGCAGGCCGCGTGGGTCAGCAGTTTCCCTGCCGTGGACCAACTGCCTCTTCACTTTCCAGCGGCGGTTGTTACCCGCTCCCCTCGGATGGCTGGAGCATGAGTGCAGTGACGTTTGACTTGCCGGAGCCAACTGCGCCGCACACATTCGAACCGCAGATGCTAGCGGGGGCTGGTTCGGCGACGGCCGATCTGGGACCGATCTGGATACTCGAAGAGGTGGCGGGCCACCTGCGCACCCAAAGCAAAAAAAACAGCGCACAGCACATGAGACTTTACCGCCTCAACGGGGATGTGCTTACGGCCGAGCAGGAGCTGGATTTGGGTGGGGAATCCTCGCGCGCAGATACAGCCATGGCTCTCCTTGAACAGGCAAAAGTGCGCAGCGGTGTCGTCGTATGCAGCTTCCGCACGGTGGCCACGGCACAGTTCGTAGAACGCTTGGAAGCAAGCGGCCGCAACGGGCTGCACTATGTTGTAGAAGTCGACCCTACCCGCCGGGTTGAGTTTGCACGAGCTCGCGACGGTATCCGTTCATCTCCCCCCAAAGATCGGGTGGAAACGGCGAGTTGGCAGCAGGTCAATCTAAGTAAGCCTGCGGGCGACTCCGAGTGCTACGCCGCCAATCTGGGCAAAGTAGATTTTGGAGGCGTTGCGGACCTGACTTGCTTCGCATTATCGATTGGCGGCATCAAGGGATATCAGCGCGGCATCCTTGTCGGTATGACCTCGCTGGAATTAGAAGACGGGATCAAGAAGCTTGCGCAGCTGCTTGCATGGACGCGCTGGGTTAGGCTGGCAGTCCGCAAGGCGAAGCGGACGCGATCAGTGGTTGCAGCGCCCACACGCATCTCTGATACATCAGAAAAATCAGCAACGCTTGGCATACTGGTACGGGCGAACCGCAAGATCGCCGCCGGGCACGACGCCAAAGCAGCCAATCAGCATTTGCAACTGCCCGATCGGCCTGCACGGCTCAAACACCGTCTGACGGCTGAAAAGAAGACGCTGAATATCGTAGAGCTGTTTGCGGGGGCCGGCGGCATGGGGCTTGGCTTCCTCAGTGCAAAGGCGTCGGGCGGTCGCGGCTACCGTATTGCCGGATCCGCCGAGATCCATCCGATCTACACCCAGACGCTGAAGCAGAACCATGCCTTCATGGAAGAAGCCGGGTTGACCCGGGCCGGTACCACGCCGGCAGAATATGCCCCGATGGACCTTTGTTCCGACAAAGTCAGAACGCGGCTTGGAGCAATGGCTAAAGAACGTGGTGACGTTGACGTCTTGATCGGCGGGCCGCCGTGCCAGGGCTTCTCTAGTGCAAACCGAAACAGCTGGTCGAGTTCCAATCCCAACAATCGTCTGGTAGATGCCTTCTTGGACTGCGTGTCTCACATGGCGCCCAAGGTACTGCTGATGGAGAACGTTCAAGGAATCCTTTGGACGCCCAGGGATGAGGCCGACTCGGACCTCAGCGTTGCCGCGCACGTTCTGGAACGGCTTGCGGACATGGGGTATTTCGTGTTTCCGAAGCTGCTGGACGCCGTTTGGTATGGAGCCCCGCAGAATCGCAATCGGTTTTTCCTGCTCGGTATTCACAAGGATGTCGGCTATTCGCCGGAGGACTTTGGCAAGTGGGGACCTTTTCCCAGGCCGACCCACGGCCCAGGTACAGGCAACGCCTTTGTGACGGTCCGTGATGCAATCGCGGACCTCCCCAAGCTCAGCAACGGAGACGACTTGGCTGAACGCCCCTACGAAGAGGATTCAGCACGCCTGCAGCAGAACGCCTTCCTTCGAGCCATGCGTACGGGCGCGCCCAAAGGCGTCATCTGGGACCACGTTACTTCAAGGCATGCCGACTATGTCATTGAGCGCTACAAGGGCATTGGTCAAGGGCAGAACTGGCAGGCGGTGCGCGACTTGATGACCAACTATGCTGATGTAGAACGCACGCATAGCAATATTTACAGGCGACTGGCTTGGAGCGAACCCGCAATAACCATTGGCCACTATCGCAAGAGCATGATCATTCATCCATCGCAGCACCGAGGGCTCTCGCTGCGCGAAGCAGCACGGCTGCAGAGCTTTCCCGACTGGTTCCGCTTTGCGGGGACGACGACATCGGGCGCAGACGGCGGGCTGATGCACAAGCAGCAGCAGCTTGCCAACGCAGTCTGCCCAAGTGTTACAAAAGCTGTTGCAGAGTTCATTCTCGATCTCTGAAAACAAGAGTTTCAACCAGGGGGAATACGTGCCGCTAAGCGACGGAACTAATGATCAAGTCGGCCAACTGGCTGAACAAATTCGCGATTCGGTGCGAGCCGGGCGGACTCCCGAGGAGGCCGCCACACGCCTGTCAACGCTACTTCCCCCAGCGTTAGTCGAGCAGGCCTTGCAGAAGTACCGTGATGCCAGCCGCCGCGTATGGACGATGAAGGAGCCGGGCAGTATCTACAACAAGCATTTCGATCCGTGGTATCTCGGTCCAGATCCGTCGGACAAGTTGTGGCACTCCTACGAGAAGCACCTGAAAGAGAAGGGTTGGGACCCGGCAGCGATCAAGGATATCGACGAAGCGTCGACCCGAGTGGTGTCGCTGCTCGATCCACCCGGCAAGGCGCAGATCCGGACGCGGGGGCTTGTACTTGGTCACGTGCAGAGCGGCAAGACGGCAAGCTTTACTGCAGTCATTGCCAAGGCTGCCGATGTCGGCTACCGGTTCATTATCGTGCTGTCAGGGATGAACAATGTCCTGCGCTACCAGACACAGCTGCGCATCGACGAAGATCTTATTGCTGCCAACCTGGAGCATTGGATCACCGTGACCGATGTTCAGGACGATTTCGCTGCCAACACCAACGTCAACTCCTTTCTTACCGAAAAGCATTCCACGAAGGTACTGGGCGTCGTTAAGAAAAACAGCGGCCGGCTCAAGCGCCTGCACAAATGGCTTACGGGCGCACGATCCGAAGTTCTTCGCGCTTGTCCTGTCCTGATCATTGATGATGAAGCCGACCAGGCCAGCCCCAACTCGCATCCAAAGCCGGACGAGCGAACCAAGATCAACGAACTGATTGTGAAGCTGCTGAAGGATCTCCCTAAAGCAGCCTATGTAGGCTATACGGCTACTCCCTTTGCCAACCTTTTCATTGATCCTTCACTACCCGAAGACCTCTACCCCAGGGACTTCATTGTCGATCTGCCGCGCGGGAATGGATACTTCGGCGCGGAGCAAATCTTCGGGCGTGCGCCCGTCGATGAAAATGAAGAGCCGGTGGACGGCCTGAATGTCATTCGGCTGGTGCCTGACCACGAAGGCACGCAGTTGAAGCCGCCAAGCAGGGACGCTCGATTCACGTTCACTCCGGAAATCACCGCAACGCTGCGCGAAGCAATGCTGTATTTCTGGATGGCCGTCGCCGCTCGCCAGGTGCGGGGGCAGCGTGGCAAGCACGCCACGATGCTCATCCATACGACCCAATACGCGGCAGCGCATCGAAATGCCAAGGGCGCCGTTGATGCATTTCAGGGGACCGTGCTGAAACTGATCCAGAAGGGCGACGCAGCTTTGATGGCTGAGCTCGAAGCACTTTGGCTGCGCGAGCAGGCAGAGCTGCCTTCCGAGATGCTGGACCTGGAACCGGTTGCATTCGCCGACCTGAGCGCGCACATGACAACGGTACTCAAACGGACCGAGTCGAAGGTCGAAAATGGCAGCAGTCCCACCCTCGACCGCGTGGACTATCAGCCGGATGCCGATGGAAACGGCCGCATCTATATCGTAATCGGCGGCAATGTGCTTTCACGCGGACTGACGCTGGAAGGGTTGACCGTCAGCTTCTTTGTCCGATCGGCGTCTGCTTATGACACTCTGCTGCAGATGGGGCGTTGGTTTGGCTACAGACCGGGCTACGGCGATCTTGCTCGCGTATGGATGACGGAAGATCTGCGCGACTATTTCTACGACCTGGCGAGCGTCGAACGCGAGATTCGTCAGGACATCTCCCGCTACAAGAACGGAGATGTGACTCCCATGGAGTTTGCCGTTCGCATCCGCCAGCACCCGGCGCTGGCCATCACGGCCAAACTTAAAATGCAGCACGCGGTGCAGGCCAAGATGGCTTTCAATGCGCGAGAGGTGCAGACGATTGTCTTCCGCCACGAAGACCAGGGTTGGCTGGATCAAAATCTCAAGGCAGCACGCGATCTGATTGCGCGCATGCGAGCAGCCAGCATTCAACCCGCAACGGTAACGGACAAGCCGCACAAGGTCTTCTTCGATGTCCCGTCGAGCCAAGTGATTCAGTTCTTGAACGAGTACGCCATCGATCCAGGCAACAGTGAGATGCCGAACGGGCTGCTGCAGAGCTACATCCGCGACCAGAACCGGCGAGGACATATCGCCCTCTGGACGGTTGCCGTTGTCACACGATCCACGCCGGTACCAGCGCTCGGCACGATCGACCTCGGGCTGGACGCCCAGGTGCCTCTGGTCAACCGTGCACGTTCACTGCGGAAGAGAGGCCCGCAGGTTGTCGACATCAAGGCCTTGATGTCGGAGACCGACGTTGCGATCGACGTGCCGCGATTCGCGTCTGAGTTGCGCGGCAAGGATCGTGATGAGTTGCGCGACCTCCGTGAAAAAGCCGCCCCGGACAGGGGCTTGCTGCTGCTCTATCCAATCAGCAAGGATTCGGTGCCGCGTCAAGGGAGCACCCAACGCGCACTACTCGGCGCCGTCCAACACGTTATAGGCCTTGCACTCGTATTCCCCGACGTGCCGCAAAACGATCTGACGCCGCAGAACTATATGACTGTCGAGCTTCCGGATGTCGACAGCGAGCAGATTGACATCGACGATCTCGAAGATATGGCAGAGACTGACGAATGACGAGCGGAGTCACCTGGACCACTGGTGAAGGGTGGCGCCAGCTGGAATTAAGCACCGGCAACCCAACGCGCGGAGAGTTCCGCGTTTTCGACACGGCGCTGAACACCTCTGAAGGAGCGGTGCTGCTGGCGCTCGATGCATCGGGTCTTCGGCATGTGCTGGTTCCTGTCGCCGTAGACTTTCCTGCTGCGCACGACCGGCGCAGCGGCGGCGTACATCTCACTACTCGGCCGTTGGTCGACGATACCGGGCAGCGGCAGTACCTCGACCTCGCGTGCCAAAAGGCACATCTCAACGGCGTCTTTACTCATCTCGCTGAAGAGGTGCTTGGCCTGCTGCGCAGTCGCGCGATCCAGCCGCTGCAGGCCTGCCATCAGACGCTTCAGCGTTGGCGCGAATTGTTGGACCGTGAGGCGTCGAACGTTCTGTCCACGGAAGCCCTGTGCGGGTTGTTTGGCGAACTGTGGCACTTGGCGCGCATCGCAGCAAAGAGCGCCCAGGGAACCTCGGCTTGGCAGGGGCCATATGGCACGCGACATGATTTCACAATAGAGGGCTACGCGTTAGAGGTCAAAACCACAACGCGACGCGACGAATGGAAGTTCCGCGTTCACGGCCTTACGCAGTTGGAACCGCCCCGCGATGCCCGGCTATATCTGAGCGCCATGCGCTTGGAGCTGAACGGCGCATCTGGCGCCACCGTGCCAGACCTGATTCAGTCGGTTCTGGACACAGGTGTTGATCGGCGCGACTTACTGGGCCACCTGTCGCAAGTCGGATACGACCTGCGCGATGATGCCCACTATCAGCAGATTCGAATCGACGTCATCGACAGTCGAGTCTACGAAGTGACTGCATCGTTTCCGCGGCTGACCGGGGCATCTTTCTCTCCCACTGGACTTGCAGCCGGGGTGTCAGACATCCACTACACGATCGACCTTGCTGCGTCCCCGTCTGCACCACTGCACCCGGAAATACTGGATAGCATCCACGCAGTGCTTGCAGGAGTCCGCGATGGCAGTGCCGCTGAACCTGCAGTCTGAGCTGTTTTCTGCGACGGGCGGTGCCGCCGCCGAGGGCGTGTCGAACCAACTCGGGCGCCCTCGCGCAGACCGCTTCACACTTCTAGTTCGCGAAGCAATTCAGAACAGCTGGGACGCACGAATCGCACCCGCAGGCGGTGTCCAGTTCCAAGTCGATGGATACCTGCTCGACCGGGACGTACGTCGAACACTGGCGGCCCGGGTATTTGGGAGCGTACCGTTCGCCGTCGATGTTCAAGCCCGCCTCCTTGCGGATGGCGACTTTCCCGTACTCGCCGTCAGCGATTTCGGCACCCGCGGACTCTGCGGCCCAACCCGTGGCAATGTTGTCCCGCTGCCAGGTGAGTCGACCAATTTCGTAGATTTCATGCGCTACATCGGGCGGCCGCCGAACCGCGCATACGCAGGCGGCACCTATGGGTTTGGCAAGGCGGCGTACTTTCTCGCCAGCTCGCTGAAAACCATCTGCGTCCACACTCGCTTCAGCAACGGACTCGGCATGGAGTCGAGATTCATGGCTGCTGCTTTGGGACCGCAGTTCGAGTCTCAAGGCCCTGAAGGCCAGCGCTTCACCGGCCGACACTGGTGGGGGCAGTTGGCGCAGGACGGGGTCGTTGACCCAATACTGGGTACCGAAGCCGACGCGCTGGCACTGCTGCTCGGTGGCGTCCAGCGCAGCCCGGATGCATGCGGCACCACCGTCTACGTTCTCGCACCCGACTTCGAAGGCGCTGCACCTCAACAGGTACTGAGTCAAATGGGCCGCGCGATCATGGACTACTTCTGGCCAAAGCTCATCGACGGCCCCGGCCACACTCCCACCATGTCGTTCAGCGTCCGCTACGAGGGTCGCGAGCTGCCGCTGCCAACGGTGCACGAAGATCCAGAATTGGCGCTATTGGCACGCGCTTTTGCGACGGCGTCCGCTAAAGCACCATCCGGTGGTGCAGTGCTGGAGTCCATTGCATCGCAGCGGCCCAAGAAGCTGCTAGGTCATCTTGCTCTCGTTCGACAGCCTTCTGCCCTAGTGGGTTCGCAACCTGCCGCTGGCGAACGCGACGACGACGGTGCTGGCTTGTACCAGCGCGGCCTTCGGCGGCCGCTGCAGCACATCGCTTTGATGCGTGCCCCAAACTTCGTAGTGAAGTACCTGGAGGGACCGCTGGTCCCTTATCAACTGGCCGAATACGCAGGCGTGTTTCGGGTCGACGCTGATGCAGATGCCGCGTTCGCCCGTGCAGAGCCGCCAACCCATGACGACTGGATTCCCGATCTGCTTCTGGATGCGTCCGAAAAGACATACATTCGGGTGGCGCTGCGCAGAGTGAAGGAAGCTGTTGAGGTTTTCGCGGCACCGCACACAATCGAGGCGTCGGGAGCAGGAGCACATTCGGTGGCTGGCTTCTCTCGTATGCTCGGCGCGCTTGTGCCATCGCTGAGTCCTGATGCCGCAGGCGCAGCCCGGAATGGACCGACCACGTCCAAGGGCGGCGGTGCCGGCGGACGATCCGGTGCGGGGCGCAAGGGCGCAGTAGCGCCGCAAGTTTCGTTTGTCGGCGAACCGGCAATCGAATTGATCGACGGCATCGCGGTGATGGTCGCCCGCTTTGAAACGTCTGGTCCGGACGGCACACCGGCTCGAATCTTTGCGTTGCCCAAGGTGGTCATTGCCGATGGCTTCGAAAGCGATCCCCCTGAAGGCGCACAGCAGCCAAGGGTCATCAGGTGGGTGGACCCAACCGGCACTATTGCGGCGACGGGCGCCGTCAGTTGCGAGATTCCCGTCAATAGCGGCACATGGGCCGTCGCGGTGAGCATTCCTCCCGATGCGATGATTTCCGTTGTACTCAAGGCGGAGGCTGGAGTGCAAGGATGAAAACCGTAACCGCCGTCCCCTACAAACGAGCGGCTGCCCACCGGCTCACGGCAGGGGAGTGGGAAGTTCTATCGACAGAGCCGCTGTCGTATCTTCCTGCCGTCCTGTCCGGCTTCGACTACGGCTCTGTTCTCCGGCTACGCAGAGAAGTCATCATCGATACCGCCGGTCTGCGGGCCGACTGCGGCCTTGCCGAAACTGTTCCGCTACTGGCGGCGGCAAGCTGGTCTAGTCCCGGCACCATGCTGCGCCGAGGGCTAGCCAGAATTCCAATTTCCAACGAAGACGACGCCTGCCTTGTCGAACTGTCTGGGGACATTGCCGGCAGCGACATTGCTGGAGCGCTGCATATCGACACCACAGTCTTGGTGGCTGTCCGACAAGATTCCGGTACGCCACTCTCGGCGCGACATGCCGGCGCCGTGCTGCTGCAGGAAAGACAGACGATTCAGCTGGATTCATCACATTCGTTCTTTCCGGTGGAAGTCGTCGACTTCAGCAAAGGCTATTGGGCAAACCCAGAGGCGGCATGGCGACTCTCCTGGAATGTGTATGCCTTGGAACAGCCTTTTCTTGGCTCGGTTCGCCTGCTCATCAACGCTGCACACCCGCGAGTAGTGCATGCGGTTTCAGGCGAATCTCCGAATGCCGAAGCATCGGCGATTCGCTCAGCGATCTATTTCGACACCGCCAAAGCTTTGATTCTTGGCGCGCTGGCAAACGAGGATTTCATCGAGTGCGACGGCGACTACACTGAAGGGAGCTGTGGCAGGATCATCTACGTGATGATCCAGATGCTGTTTCCCGGCGACGGCATTCGGGGCTTGGCCGCCGCCGCAAATCAGAGGTCCGATTACTTCAGCACCGATCTGCAGGGCCGGCTCAGGTTGTTCTGGAGCTGAATGGTGACACTCTTTCCTCAGCTCCCACACCACATTGCCCTCCAACTGGCTGATGCAGCCCGCGCGGACTCCATTCCTTCGCTCGCGGGCACGGCCTCGGCCGAACATCCTGCCTGCGAATACACGCCGACGGGAGGAGCCCGCGCGACAGTCGCGGCACTAAGCAGGCTTCGCAGCGATCTCCTCCGGTTGGCGGCGACTGCCGGATATCCGAATTCAGCAAGCCAGCAGCAGGCTGCGGCCTTCGATGCCGAGGCTTCCATCGTGCTGGCACAGCAGATGCGCATGGCGCCTGCGGAAGCGATCAAAGGCGGCGTCTGGGAATTTCTGTCCTGCGTCCTGCTGCCTGACGTCGTCCGATGGCGATTTGGCGGGGCAGACAATGCTGCAACCCCGCTTGAACGATTTGCTGCGGGTCGCCGCAACGTCTTTCAGCGTCTTTGGTGGCGCGCCTTTCACCTCGCGCCGCGATCACCTGGTGCCTCCCAGTTGGCGGAGCTTCTGCGCGCGCTCGGAGAGGACGAACTGGTTCAGTTGATGGAGCGCCCGTCGCTCGCCGGCATAGAAGGCTTGCCCGGCTCCATCGCGGCGGGACTGCTGACCGCATCGCAGACCTACTCTGATCTCACTCGGCGCCAGTTGATCCGAGAGGCGCAGAAGCGCTTCCTCCGACTATCGTCGTTCTTGTCATTCGAGTCGATCGCTTCAGGGGAGATCGATCGCCACGTCAAGAGTGTTTTCGAACAAGTGGCGGCTTCACTTCCCCGCCAGAACTCGGAATCCGCGCCGGGGCATCGCGATGGCTGACAACATGACGCCCGAACAACGGCGTATGACCATGTCACGGATCCGCAGCCGGGACACCAAAGTGGAGCTTGCCGTGAGGAAGGAACTACACAGACGCGGGTACCGCTTTCGAGTGAATGCAGCATGGCTTGCGGGCAAGCCAGATGTCGTCTTCACCAAGATTCGACTCGCCATATTCATCGATGGCGACTTCTGGCACGGATGGAAGTTCGACCAGTGGTCGCACAAGCTCGCGCCCTATTGGCGCGAAAAAATTGCTGGAAACATGGCGCGCGACCTCCGGCACACGACGCTCCTGCGCCGCAATGACTGGGCGGTCATAAGGGTTTGGGAGCATGACGTGAAAAAGAATCGTGAACGCTGCATTCAACGCATTGAGGCAAAAGTGGGCAAGCTTCGTAGAGCCTGATCACGTGCAAAATATTCGCTGCTTTAGCAGATATTTTCTGCACAGTGCAGATTCCGGCAATGACTGAACATCATGACACCTGACCATCTCGCTGGTGCTGACCAGGGCACGAGCTGCGTGCCCACTCACAAATAGACATGCTCCTCTGCCGGATCCGATCGTAAGCGTGCGCCTCCCACCCTCTCAAGGCGTCCGGTAACTGCCCCACGCAGACGGCGGGCGTCACGCAGATCGAGGCAACGAAACGCGGCAGCATTGCCGCGCACTTCAAAGTCCGACACCGCTATCGCTTTGGCTATCTGCTAAGGATCACCGGTCGCACGCCTACCAGAGCGAACGCAGCGCATCCCGCAACTTAGATAGCGCGTCCAACACCCATCCGAACGGTGTTTTTTGTTTCATCTTGTTACGCGCAGCTATTTCCCTATCGGCACCCCATCGATCACGTTCCTTCACCCAAGCAATGTCGCGTGGTGAGAACTGGCCGCACCAGACGATGCGGTTGCGCCGGATAAAATAATGGGAGTGGCAGGCGTAGTCCCAGTTGCCGACTGAGGGATGCAGGCTCACGATGCCTGCATCGTAGAAGAGCTGCCATCTGGCTGGGGAAAGCGGGGTTACTACCTTCTCCCCGCAGCCGCATGGACATAGGTGCAACGCGGTCTTGAATCGCTCGCTAATGTAGAGCACGCCAGATGACAGGCTGAGTGGCGCAGACTCAACGAACTCCGGCCGAATGGTGTTCAATCGTCTGGGTCCTGTGCGCTGGTCTTTCGAGAGATGGTTCCGAAGTTGACCGCGAACGACAATTCGTATGAGCCGAAAGTGTCGGAGTAGAAGCCGAGAAGCTGCTTCCATTTAATGACCGCCAATGCCGCATTGATGGCGTTCATGTCTGCGACTTGGATGTTCTGCCGATACAGCACATCATCATCTTCCTTGCCCATCGGGAGGCACTCGCTCGCAGTTTCCGGCCGGGCTGGGGTGACGAGCGTCGCACGCGCAGTGCCGATCAGTGAGTTCGTCGCCCCGATGAGCTCAAGGTTCATGCCAGTATCAACAAACGGGATGCATTGTTCGATGAGGAACTGCGCGATCAGTGCGCGCGCATCGTCCTTGTCGACGCATACAAAAACGAAGGTGAACCCAGAGAGCTCCTGGATGTTGTGCTCATCCAGGAACACCGGGTGGCTGATGATCCCGCGGCGCATAGGATCGAACTTGCGCGTGTAGTAATCCGTCTTTGGCTCTTTGGCGTTGATCTCCGCGAGCGAGGCCGCACCAGGCGAACGGAAGGCGTTGTGACTTTTGAAGATGTCGCCGTCAAAGAGATGGATTTCGCCGACGGGGGTCTTTGCGACCTGGTCCAGTACATAAGCTCCCGTACCGCCCAAGCCTACAATCGCGACCCGCTCGACGGCGAGCTTTGCGGATAGCGCAAGGATCGACGCGCGTGCCGACGCCGTGTCCGGATAGCGAAATACAGACTCGGCAGGCTGGGTCTCAGTAATCGCGCCGTTACGTGCATCAACATCGGCGTCGATGGCCTTCGCCGGGTTCTGGATCATTCGGACGTAGTGGACGACCTTCTCGTAATGGTCCGGGTAGCCCGTAGCGTGGTGTTGATCAGGTTTGCTCGAAAAGCGATTGCGGATCGTCAGGCCAGGAAGTAGTTCCCGTGTCGCTGTATCACTGCCAAGGTCGAGTACCGCGCCATCGGGATAGCAAGGATATTCCTCTGTCCACCACATCTGATGGTTGTCGCCGTCGCCATTCGGCGGCGTTACCTGGCCGCCCTGTTGCAGATAGAGGCAAATCAGCGTACCGAAACGCACTACACGCTGGGCGGTGACGAAGGGGACTCCGTGGACCAGCAAGTGCTGGTCACGGATTTCTACCTTGTAGCCGTCCTGCCGAAGGCGATCCAGCGCTTGATCAGGAGCGATTGGACTTGATGACATTGAAGTGCATCCCGTTGTGGACCTTGGTGTCCTGGCCTTTGCTGAGCGTGCCGTCCTTACCGTGCTCGTTGGCATAGTCCACGGAATAGGTAACGTCGAACGGTCCTTGTGGGAACGCAAGGCGCACCACTTCTTCATAGCTGATGCGCCTCTGCGTCACCGTATGAGGAATCGTATTGACGAATATCTCGGCAGACTTGTGCTGGCCAGGTACATCTTCCGAGGCCTGGTTGGTCATATTGGTATTCATACGCGCTTTCCTCTTGACATGTCTTACTAACTATGCTTTTTTGCACCATTAATAAGACGTCTTGTAAAAGAAACAGTTCGTCTTACATGTAAGACACCATACGCCGCAGATGTGCTTGGCGCAAGTGCGCGTTGACCGAGGGACAAATGTCCATACCAATCGAGGAGTTAGGCCGCCTGATTGCTGTGAAGCGAGACGGGCGAGGGGTTCGTGCAGCCGCCATGGATGTCGGTATCAGTCCGGCAACCCTGTCTCGTGTCGAGAACGGCAACATGCCGGACCTGGTGACGTTCGCGAAGATCTGTAAGTGGCTAGATCTTGATCCTCGGGAGTTTCTGGGGCTGGAGGCGCGAGCAGGTGACCAGGAGCCACCGCAAGCGGTCGCTCACTTCCGAAAGAAGAAAACGGTAAGCCAAGACACAGCTGCGGCACTTGGCGAACTCATTCTTGCCTCGCAACGTGCGCTGCAGGCCCGCGCCAAATTGATGAATCGCTAGTGCGTCGAGGATTCAAGGCTCAGGCAGAGCGGATCGGTGAGCAGGCGCGTACTGATCTAGGTCTCGACGCGCTTTCCCCGCTGGACCCCTGGGTCTATGCCGAGAGCCTAGGCATCGTGACATTGAACATCAATGATCTTGGTTTGAGCCCGCAGTCCTTGACGCAGCTGCTCAAGACAGACTCTGACAGTTGGTCGGGAATGACTCTCCAGGAAAGCAGCCTAATCGGAATTGTGCTGAATCCGAGCCACAGTCGTGCGCGGCAAGCCGCGACGCTCGCCCACGAGCTTGCTCACCAAGTCCTGAGGCACGTCCCGTCCCATGTCAACGTGTCGGAGACCGGGTTGATGCTTCTCAGTGAGTACTCCGACGAGGCAGAGTCCGAGGCCGACTGGCTGGGTGGCACAATGTTGCTCCCAAGGGACGCCCTCTTCCTCAAGCGACGCTCGGGATTGTCTGCGCGTGAGATTGCGCTCGAATACGGCACAAGCGACCAACTGTGCGAGTGGCGATTAAGGATGACGGGAGTGGATATCCAATTGCGAAGGTCAGGTCATCAGCTAGGGTAGCAACGACGCCCCACTTTTGAGCCACCCCTCTTGTCGACGAGACGGGCAAAGGCATGGATGTCAGCTCGCCACGAAGCTTGCGGTAGCGATGCCAGACCCGCTTCCGCTCACGCAGGAAGCCGACGATCTACTCTTCATAAAATGCGCTTCTTCACGTCCAATCCCCTTCGGATCGGATCGGACTCCAAACTGCGGCGCTACTCAAAAGTGGGGGGATGTCGTAGCACACTTATTCACAGGTCGGTATTAAACCAGAAGGAAGCGTAAGGATGGGGACGGAAAATAGTACCGATACTGAATCGTCACGCGCAGGGCTGCGAGCAGCAATACTGTCAAGCCTTCGAAAGGGCCAGAGGGCCGCGCTCGAAGCAGCCGACCGATATCTTAGTTCCAACTCAGGCGACAAAGCATTTCTGATTTGCATGCCTACTGGTGCTGGAAAAACTGGGGTGATAGCGACGTTAGCCCAAACATCACAGGCCCGTCGTGTGTTGCTTATCAGTCCTAGGAAGGCTGTGTGTGACCAGCTCCGTCGCGAAGTCGGTGGAGCATTTTTTGCCAAGGTTCTTGGTGATCGACCCGCCGGGCTCAGGCGGATCTCTTGGCTAAACACGGTTGACTCAAAGGCCGAGATTCTTGTCTCGACGTTTCAAAAGCTAAGCTGCCTAAAAAAGGATGAGCTAGATCGACTGCAAGCGAATATCGATCTCGTAATCGTCGATGAAGGGCACTCGGAGCCCGCACCAGTTTGGAATAAGTTATCACGCCGCTTTCGCTGTCACCGTTTCATTATAACGGCGACGCCGTATCGGAACGATCTGTTCCAGTTCGACATCGATACTTCGAATGCATATCTCTATACCTACAGCGCGGCGATCGATGATGGCGTTCTTGTGGCGCCGGTGTTCCAGCAGATCTTGTTCGCCGAACTTGTAGCGACCGTAAAAAAGGCAATCGGGGATCAGCCCGGCTCAAAGTGCCTGGTTAAGTGCAAGAGCTTCGATGACGTCGTTCGTTATAGAGAAGCATTGAAGGCCGGAGGCCTCCGTGTTGCTGCGGTCCACGAAAGATTCAATTCCAACGAGCCAGGACTCCATGCGGCCGTGCCGCCGGATGTTGCTGGTGGCGATATCGAGGTCTGGGTCTATCAGAGAAAGCTCGATGAAGGGATTGACATTCCGTCAGCGAAAACGATGGTTTTCACGTATCCGATAGCCAGTGGCAGAGAGCTAGTTCAAGCTGTAGGCCGCGTTGTCCGAACCAAAGACAACATGCAGGCGGTGGTATTGGACCTGGCCAATGGCGTCAATGAGAAGATGTGGCGCAACTATCGAGACTTCGACGAGTCCATTTCGACCTCTCAGGGGTGGAACAACTTTCTTAAGTCACTGGATTCTTTCCACCTCATTGATAGCTACTTGAGTGTCTTCCCTCGAGTTGGTTACTTCGGTGGTGGTTTCAAGAAGACGTTTGACATCAGAGAGCTGAGCCCTCCCGATGACCTGACCATTCCATCAGCGTCCATCTGCTTCGTCGAAAAGGCAGATGAATTCTCGATGGATGGGTTCGTCGATGAATTGTGGTGGCGTTACCATCGAAATGGAGAGTTGGTGAGGCGCTTCAAGGCGGAAGAGTTCGAGGTGCTTGTTAGCATCCGATTTGAAAACTCCAAGTTTCTCAAAGACAAGTTGTTCTTCCAGCCGTCCTTGGAAGTGCTTCTTGCGCGTGAGGTTGGCGGTCTATTGGCTATTTATGACAGTCGCTCTGTCGATCATAGTCAAAGCAAGGAGCTCGGTACTCGGGCGTCCGTTCCCACAGATGCGATGTTGGCCCTGTCGGGCCGAGACGTGCATGCAAGACCCAAGGAAGCGCACGCCGTCGCCGTAGGCACTACATACAGGCGAGCAGAGCGAGTGTCCGCTGCAGGCAACTTGAGTCAGGTTACCGCAGGCCAGTCCAATTCCGCATACGCGCTTTCCATGCTCCGAGTTGATAACCTCGGAGTGGCGGGGACTGTTACTTCGAGCTACTACCTTGGAATTAATACTGGTCGAGTTTCCGACCAAAAGCGAAAGAATTTCTCGCTGGCGGCATTGCGAGATTGGCTCGATGACATAACCGGCGTCATGACTTCAAGGTCAAATGGCGGGAACGATTTCATCCAATCCTTTGCTCAGCCGGTGAAGTACACGCCCCAGGAAGCTCCTAGTTCGGTAATTCTCGACTTGTCTGGCCTTGAACAGGCGGTACCCATCAAGATTGACGGTAAGAAATACCTGATGCCAGCCGACTTCATTTATCTAAAGAACAACGGCAAGGATTTGATCGGCCACCGTTTAGCTCTGACTACCAAACTTGGCGATTCGGGGAGGATCGAGCTTGAAACTCCACAGCAAATTTTTGTCGATCCTTCTGGTGAGAACTTCGTTGACTACTTGAATCGAGCACCATTAAAGGCGCTTTATGAGGACGGCACCACCTATATCAATGGGCGTTTTTACCGTGTACTGCTGCCGTATCAGAGGGGAATAGATTTGAAGACAAGCGCATTCGCATCGTCAATGACGGGTGTGACTGAGCTTGGTTCGAATGGCCTTACTGAAAAAGGTATATCTCATAAGAATTCCTACGTGGGCACTCAACCAGACGCGTTTGATCTTGGTTCGATCTTTGCGTTGTTGGACCGTTTGCGGCTGCCAAAAATTGCCAGCGATTCTCCAGGTCTTTTGGCCATGCGGAACTCGTTGCCAGGCATGGACATAAGCCTATGCACTGACATGGGTACGGAGCCCGCTGATTTTGTTTTGGCGTCGCCAAGCAAAGTTTGCTTTGTGCACGTTAAGTGCGGCACTTCGAGTGCTCCAAAATCCGCAGCCGGTTCCTTAGTCGAGGTAGGTGGGCAGGCCCTAAAGAATATCTCCCAACTGATCTCCTTCGCAGGATTCTCCCCGGCCAACCTCTCCTGGCTCCAAGAGGCTTGGCCATCTAAGGCCGCGAAACACCAGCTAAAACACAGAATTAGGTTGTTCGAAGGCCTATCAGCTGAGGATTATTTGGCAACACATGGCGGTACGTCGTCAGACCTGTTGACTACGGTGTGCAGTGCGCTTAGCCAGCGAGTCCGTTCCAATGCCGTAAGCAAGGAGATCTGGATCGTTGCGGGCCGCTCATTTTCCCTCTCGCACTTTTTTGCGGAGATGGCGAAAGGTCCCTTGGCTGCGCCTGAGACAGTCCAGTCGTATCAACTCATCGATTCATGGCGGACGTCCGCTTCAGAATTCGACGTCGGCTTGAGAATATTTGTCGCTGACTAACTCATGTCGCTGGGTTTTCCCCGCCGATACATGGCCTGACTTTGCGCCCCAGAAACGTCCTGCAAAGCGATGTGGCCAAAGCACCATTCGTTAGAACGGGATCTGGATCGAGCATGTGCGGAATTTTGTATGCACTGATTGGCCTGCGCAGGCCGTAATACGCTGACTCAATGACGTCGCAGCCTTCGGGCAGGCAAGTTGGTGGGCCTGCCGGGGCTCGAACCTGGAACCAAGGGATTATGAGTCCCCTGCTCTGACCATTGAGCTACAGGCCCTAAGGCGCCGAAGTATAAGGGCGCGAGACGCTCTCGAGCGAGGCGGTCTCAGGGGCCCCGTTCAATTATCACCCTCACAGCTTGCAGGCCGAGGTGGCTGCCGTGCGGCCAAATTATGCGATACGGGCGCGGCCAAACTATGTGGGATCGCGCACTTATGCATTCTTCGAAAGTTTGGCGCTCGCGCCAAACTTTGAAGGATTTCTCTCGAAGTTTGACGCAGCCATCCGCAAGAACTGAGGTAAGTATCCCTAGCCGGGGGCTTTAACGATCGCGC